>ENA-OROD01002883-OROD01002883.1-human-gut-metagenome-genome-assembly--contig:-NODE-2883-length-11950-cov-2.409836_pt1 | contig 11950 bp, 9 predicted proteins | sample MGYA00242123_ERZ509038 | MGnify/ENA primary metagenome ERZ509038 (study PRJEB26280, sample SAMEA2338719) | human gut metagenome | biome: human gut; feature: human-associated habitat; material: faeces... | reverse complement strand
ACAAGCGTAATGATAACAATGCAGCATACCCAAGGTGTAAAGATAAAGCCAGGCGTTAGAATGCCTGGCTAAAACAGCGTATAAATATAAAGATGTTGAATATTTTCTCCCCTCAATTATACAAAATATTTATTTTGTATAATTGTTACAAAGAATTTACCCTACTATTTGTAATTAAAATGCATTGAAAATCAGGTTTATGTTTTGTATAATTAATATAGTTTGGTAATCAGATTTCATTATACATTTTATTTTTTACTTTGTGAGGTCAATATGTCGCGTGAATACTTAAAGACTGCGTGTCCGCCGCTGCGTGATTTTCTTGTTTACAACGAAAGCGTCAGAGGCAGATCTGAGCTTACCATTGAACAATATAATATGGATCTGACGCTGTTTTTTAAGTACTTAAAGCGTGAAAGAGGTCTTGTCGGAGATGATGTCCCCTTTTCAGATATCAACGTTTCTGATGTTGATATCGAGCTGCTGCGCTCGGTCACTGTAACCGATCTTTACGCTTTTATTGTCTTTTGCAAGGACGAACGACTGAACGATACGTCAACGCGTGCAAGAAAAATATCTTCGCTGCGGTCATTTTTTAAGTATTTGAATGAAAAGGTCCACCTTATCGAAAGTAATCCTGCCAACGGACTTAATTCTCCTAAACTCAGAAAGGCACTGCCGGTGCATCTGACATTGGATCAGAGTCTTGAGCTTTTACGGGCTGTTGACGGTCCAAATAAGGAGCGCGACTATTGTATCCTAACCTTATTTCTCAACTGCGGCATGCGTTTGTCAGAGCTTTGCTCTATTAATTATACCGACATAAAGCCTGACAGCTCCTTAAAAATTCTCGGCAAAGGCAACAAAGAACGCATGGTCTTTTTAAATGACGCATGCAAAGCGGCTATAGACAATTATATGAAGGTTCGCCCTGCCGATCAGGTTAAGCGTGAGGACAGATATGCATTATTTCTTTCATCGACAAGGCACAGCAGGATAAGTCCAAAAACCGTTCAATTTATAGTGAAAAAATACATCGACAAAGCCGGTTTGGAGGGTCAGCATTTTTCGACCCACAAGCTGCGTCATACCGCCGCTACTCTTATGTATCAGATGGGCGGTGTTGATGTCAGAGTCCTTAAGGAAGTCTTGGGTCATGAAAATCTCGGCACAACTCAAATCTACACACATGTGTCGGATGCACAGATTGAAAATGCTTTTAAAAACAATCCCCTGTCAGAGGTCAAACAAAAAGAAAAAAAAGACAATAACAATTAAGCAGGCGCTCCGAAATTCGGAGCGCTTTTATTATCACAAAAAGCGGTAAGATAAATATAATATACAAGATAACAAGAACTGAGGAACCGACTATGGCTTTTACCGCAAGAGAATTACTCGCAAGAATAATACAGTGTGAAGCCGGCGGCGAGGGTGAAACCGGTATGCAGGCAGTTGCCACCGTTATCATGAACAGAGTACATGTTGCCGGCGGTGAATACTTACGCACCGGCAAAGGTGATATTCATAACGTCATATTTCAGCCTTATCAGTTTGACTGTGCCAGGACCGAGATCGGAGGACAGTATAATTCGCAGAACATCTACAACATGTCGCCTGAAGGTATTAACTATGAAATAGCCGACTGGGCACTGGGAGGAAATTCGCTCGGAGCCGTCGGCGACTGCTTATGGTACTTTAATCCTTTTTCTTCCAACTGCGATCAGTTTTTCCCACGCAACGGTTCCGGCATATATCACACACGCATAGGACAGCATTGCTTTTACCGACCGACTTCACAATATTGGCAAACATAAGGCAATACAATCAGTCAGAACGGAGTAAGTTTTTATGTACACAGAGTATAATCGCAACATGAGCACCGGAAATACGTGCAGCAGGAGCACTGATACTGTATATCAGCCGGCTACAAATATTAGGGCAGACGGATTGACCGATACTGCAGACGGAACAGATTTTAATATGCACACAGCAGCAAACGACATGAGCGGCAGTCGTAATATGATGCCGATACCGGCCGGGACAACGACAGGCAGGGCATCTGTCGCCAACAGTCAGGTGCCGCAAAGCGGCGACGTTGCCAACATGAGAACGACCGGCAGCAACAGCATAAGTTTTACGCCCGAGACCGTCACAAATCCCGATTTTTTACCTGCATATCTCAGCAAATTCATAGGGAAATGGATCAGAGCGGATTTCCTCATCGGCAACGGTATCGAACAGCGCGTCGGTATTCTACACGATGTCGGTGCAAGCTATATTATCATGCAGGCTATCGAGCCTGCAACATTGGTAGTCTGCGACCTGTTTTCGCTCAAATTTGTAACAATCATAATGGATGACGAATACGGCAGACTGATGCTTATATAAATATAATTAGGTCGGCTGTGTATCCAGCCGACCTTTAAAACTTTACATAACAATCCTATGGAATATCTTTTTGCCTTTTTTTATGACGATACCGTCTCCGGAAAGCCTGTCTTTTGTAAAGCTGCAGGTAGGATCGGTCACCTTTTCATCGTCGACCGAAACACCGCCCTGCTGGACAAGCCTTCTCCCCTCGCCTTTCGACGGTACAAGTCCTGCTGCGACCATAATGTCGAGGAGACCTATTTTTCCGTCGTTCAGCATTTCTTCACCAATGACGGTCGAAGGCATATCAGCCGAATCCGCACCGCCCTTGAAAAGCGAACGCGCTGTTGCAAGTGCCTTCTCGGCTTCATCCTTGCCGTGTATCATAAGCGTCAGTTCGAATGCCAAACGTTCTTTAGCCTTATTAAGGTCACTGCCCTCAAGCTTTTCGTACTCTGCTATCTCGTCCAGTGATAGAAATGTCAGCATTTTAAGACACTTGATAACATCGGCGTCGTCAACATTTCTCCAATACTGGAAGAAATCATAGGGAGATGTCTTGTTGGCGTCAAGCCAGACTGCATTTCCGGCAGTCTTGCCCATTTTCTTGCCTTGGGAATCGGTAAGCAATGTAATGGTCATTGCATGTGCGTCCTTGCCGAGCTTTTTGCGGATAAGCTCGGTTCCGCCCAGCATGTTCGACCACTGGTCATCGCCTCCGAACTGCATGTTGCAACCGTAGTGCTGGAAAAGATAATAAAAGTCGTAGGACTGCATTATCATATAGTTGAATTCAAAAAATGAGAGTCCCTTTTCTATGCGCTGCTTGTAGCACTCGGCGCGAAGCATATTATTTACCGAGAAGCATGCCCCGACCTCGCGGAGAAACTCGATATAATTGAGGTTCAACAGCCAGTCTGCGTTGTTGACCATAAGCGCCTTGTCCTCGCCGAATTCGATAAAGCGGGACATCTGACGGCGGAAGCACTCCGCATTGTGGTCAATGTCTGCTTTTGTGAGCATCTTGCGCATATCGGTGCGTCCGGAGGGGTCGCCTATCATGGTCGTGCCGCCGCCGATCAGGGCTATGGGCTTGTTACCCACCATCTGGAGGCGCTTCATGAGTGTAAGAGCCATAAAGTGACCTGCCGTAAGGCTGTCGGCTGTGCAGTCAAAGCCGATGTAGAACTTGGCTTTTCCTTCGTTTATCATCTGACTGATGCCCGCTTCATCTGTGACCTGTGCTATAAGTCCGCGGGCTTTCAGTTCGTCGTAGATTTTCATTTTTTGATCCTTTCCTGTGATCGCTGGTGCTGTTTTATTGTCCCGACATTGCCGAGTTTATATTTTTGATATATGTGTTTATAACGGTTTTGAGCTGTGTAGTGCTGCGCGACCAGCCTGCTGCGGTGTCATTTTTGACGGCATTGCGGAAGGGTGCGTAGGAGTTGTTATTGAGCGGGGTGGTGAATATTCTTGCAAGGTCCATGGCGACAGATTTCTTTACAAGGTCGTACATTGCGCTGTCGTCGGGGCTTTCGGAATAACGGACCTTCATGGACTGCTCAAAGAGCGCGGGGGTTATGCGGCGATAGCTCTCGGAGCCGAGGCATTCAAGCACTGCGGCTGCGGCATCGGCATCCTTTGCCTTGACGGAAACAGAGTAGAGCGTGAAGGGGAATGCCATGCAGGTGCGGTATTCGGACTGCTCCTCATCATACTTCGGAACGGGGAGAATGCCGTACTTGAAGTCAACATCCTTGAGCGTACCGGAGGCTATATAAACTCTGTCAACGGTGTAAAGCACACGCGCGGACTTGAAGGACTGGGCTGAGGAATACTTGCTGGTCGTTCCCTTTGTAAAGGCAAAACCGCTGTCATAGAAGAAACTTGTGATCTTTTCAAGCAGGGCGTGGGTCTTTTCGGAGGTGAAGTCGGGGGACATCACAAGCGCGCCGGTCTCGTCCTTGTCGAGCAGTTTGAGGTCGGAGCCGATGTAGAATGCGTCGAAGTGAAGGTCGATGGTCTCAAAGCCGTAAAAATCCTCGTAGTCGGCAACGCCGTTGGCGTTTTCATCGCGGTATACGCCATCGCACAGCTCGATCATTTTATCGATCGTCCATCTGCCGTCGCTTACCAGTTTATACATATCGGAGACCGTCATATCGGGGTGCTGCTCAATGAATATGTCCTTGTTGAAGAAGGTTGCATACATCATATAAAGCATGTTGGTCGAGATATCGCCTGAGGTGAAATACAGCTTGCCGCCGATAGTTGCGGTGTTGACAAGCGAATCGGGCCACCACGGCTTTGAAAAATTGATGTATTTGAGGTCGAGCAGGTTCTGCACAAGACCATTCATGGCAAGGGTCGCGCCGGTCATGCTGTAGCCTGCAAATATGTCATATCCGCCGCCGGCAACAACGCTGTTGTTGGCGGTTTCGACAAAGCCCTTCTGGTTGCCGTAGTTTCCGGCAACGCCGTCCCATTCAAGGGTCACGCCGAGGCGGCTTTCAACTATTTTGTTTCTTTCGCTTATACGGGTGTTTACGATGTTGCCGTCATCCGCGCTCTCTTCAACGAAGAATTCGGGGCGTTCAACGTCTTTCCAGTAAAGGAAGGTTACGGTATCGTTGATCTTGAGATCGTCCGAGAGATCGTCGTCAACAAATTCGCTGGTCGTTTCGGGAGTCGCGGTTGTTGTATCGTTCCCGGAGGTTTCGGTATTGCCCTGCGGCTTGGCACAGGCGGTGAAGGCTGTTGCAAGCATAAGTACGGCAATGATCGCCGCAAGTGTTTTGGTGATTCTGTTCATGATCGTTTCCTTTCGGATTATATTTTATTCTATTATTTTAATTATACAGCTTTTGAATGCTTTTGTCAACAGTCGGCGGCTTAAACGGCGATAAAAATTGGCATTCATAAAGGCTCGCATGCGGCGCACAATAGTAGCAGAGAACGCAATACGCGGACTCAATTAATATAGATCGCGAGCGTCCGCGTATGCGGTTGCTCACACAAGGAGAAATTCAAATGTCTAACAATAAGAATCTTGTTCCCGAAGCAAAGGCTGCTCTTGAAAAGTTCAAAATGGAAGCTGCCGGTGATGTTGGTGTAACTCTCAACCAGGGTTATAACGGTGATCTCACTGCCCGTCAGGCCGGTTCTATCGGCGGTCAGATGGTCAAGAAGATGATCGAGAAGTACGAGAACGATATCAAGGCAAGCAAATAAAAGTATTTTCTTCGATACTGACAGCTCGGTAAAATAAAACCGGGGGTGTCGGAAAACTCAATTGAGTTTTCCGGCACCCCCGGCGACTTTGGTCTCGGCGGTTGCGCGTCGCTTGACCGGCACGCCGGAGTGCCGATATCAGATCATCACGTCCGCGTCCGGAATGTCGGGCAGGTCACTGTCGATATTACGGCGACGCTCGCCGCGACGGTTGCCGCGGTGCTCCTCGGGGTCGCGGTCGTGATGAGGCTCGGTGCTGTCGATGTACCTCTGTGCCTGCGTGGTGAACAGCTTGTAATACTCGCCCTGTTTTGCCATCAGCTCACGGTGGTCGCCTTCCTCAATGACCTCGCCGCCCTTCAGCACTACGATCTTGCTTGCGATAACGGCGGAGGAAAGACGGTGTGAGACGAATATCGTTGTTTTGCCCTCGCGCAGTCGGTCAAAGGTGTTGAATATCTCCTGCTCCGCCATCGGGTCAAGCGAGGCGGTCGGCTCATCGAGGATGAGTATATCCGATTCGCGGTAGAACGCGCGCGCTATGGCGAGCTTTTGCCACTGACCGCCGGAAAGCTCAATGCCGTCCTGCTCGAAAATTCGCATGAGAGGCGTGTCATAGTCGCGCGGAAGCGCGCGGATGTATTCATCGGCGCTGCTCTGTCGTGCGCTTTCGCGTATGCGCGCGGGATCCGGCTCCGCATCAATATTGCCGAAGGATATGTTCTCCGAAACCGACACTGCGTATTTGCCGAAGTCCTGAAAGATTATGCCGAATATATTGTAAAGTTCGTGCGTGTCATATTCGCGTATGTCCTTGCCGTCAAGCAGTACCACGCCCTCGGTAGGGTCGTACAGACGTGTAAGGAGCTTTATGAGTGTCGTTTTGCCGGCTCCGTTGAGTCCTACGAGCACCACAGTCTCACCGGGACGGAATTTAAGGTTGACATTCTTTATTACATAACGCTCGGTACCGGGATAGGCAAAGCTGACGTTTTTGAATTCCACTGTATGAGGCGCGCCGTGTGCAACAGGTTCAGGCGGCTCCTTCGTCGGGACAACCGTCTGCTTTTCCTTCATAAAGGAAACAAGGTTGTCGATAAAGAGCGTTCCCTCGTAAATGGATGCCGACGTTGTTATGAATGTGGCGACGCAGTTGGCTATCGATGTGAGCGCACCTGTGTAAAGGGAATAGTCGCCTATACGGTAACTGCCGTCAAATACTCCGCGCGCTATCATGGCGTAGCAAAGGCAGTTTGCGGTGCAGGATACGATCGCAGACAGCACGAGCCAGACGCTCTCATGGACTATAAGTGATTTAAGACCGGCGAAATATTGCCTGAACACCTGCTTGTAGCGGTCGATAAAGGTGTCGGAAAGGTTGAATATCCGTATCTCCTTTGCCATGTCCTTATTCACAAGCAGGTCGGAGTAATAATTCATCTGCCGGCGGTCCTTGGAGCGGTTGCGCATATACTGGAAGTTCTTGCGGCGGTAGTAGAAGTTTATCACTGCCGACGGCAGAGATACAGACACGATAAGCAGGGGGATCCACCACATGTCGGGGATGCGCGCGAGAATCACGAGGTAGCCGATCAGCGATATGGCGGTGCTGACCACCGAGAAGGTGGATTGCAGGGTCTGTATCGGGCGCGAACCTGCTTCGCGGTTGGCGTTTTCGAGCTTTTCGTAAAAGCCGGGCATATCGAAGGAGGCAAGATCGAGCGTTTTTGCCTTTTCCATTATCTGAATTTTTACCTGCTTTACGACCTTCTGACCCGCTATGCGGATTATCGAGTTGGATATCCGCGTCACGACGCGGTTTATCAGCCGGAAGGTGAAAAGTCCTATCAGCAGTCCGAGCAGCAGCGAGCCGACAAAATGAAGTTCAAGCGGAATGCCGCTTGCCTCGGCGACCGCGCGTTCGCTTGTCAGGCGCTGCATTTCGTTGGTTATGCGCGCGGTTATAAGCGAGCCTATGATCGGCGTTACGCCGTCAAAGACCGAGATGAACAGCATGGTGAACAGAATGAGCGGGTCGGTCTGCCACACAAGCACGAATGTGTAAAACAGGCGGTAAAAAAAGCCGCCAAGCAGCTCGCGCAGATAGCGCGGTACGTCCTTTGCATTCTTAGGCAAAGGAACTTTTTCATATTGATATCCGCCTCGTCCTCCGGGCGGTGGGCCGAATCCTCCGGGTCCCATCCTTATCATCACCTTTCAGTTCATGGTGACTATATTTTATCACAAAATGGTTGCGAATGCAACTGTTTGAGCAGAAAAAGTGAAAAAAAGAGCAGAACATCTTGTATTGAGCGGAAAATCGTGATAAAATATATTATGGAAAAATATTTTTGACACGGAGAAATACAATGCATCTTTATCCTGCGGATATCTTAATGCCCGATTTTACAGCCACAAGCGGCAAACTCTGGTCGGTCGTGGCATGCGACCAGTATACTGCAGAGCCGGAATACTGGCGCCGTGTTGAGGATGAGGTCGGCTCGCTGCCGTCAACGCTCAGACTCATGCTGCCGGAGGTCTACCTCGGAGAGGCGGACGCGCGCGTACCCGCGATACATGCCGCAATGCGTGACTACATAGACCGCGGTATCCTTAAAATGCATCGCCGCCGTGCGGTGTGGCTCGAACGCACGCAAAGCGACGGCAGGCTCCGCCGCGGTCTTGTTGCGGCTGTCGATCTTGAGGAATACGACTTTTCCGCCGATTCGGCGTCGCTCATACGCCCGACCGAACGCACAGTGGCTGAGCGTATACCGCCGCGTATAGGCGTGCGGCGCGGCGCGGCGCTTGAAATGCCTCATGTTATGCTTCTTATTGACGATCCCGCCGACAGTGTGCTGTGGCGCTTCTCCGGACGCAGTGCCGATGCATACGATTTTGACCTCATGGAGGGCGGAGGTCATGTGCGCGGCGGATTTGTGGGCGCTACCGAAATGCAGGATGTGAACGCGGCGCTCGATGAGCTGCTTGCGGGCAAGGCCGGAAGCGATGCGCCGATCCTTTTTGCCGTCGGCGACGGGAACCACTCTCTGGCGACAGCCAAAACGGTCTGGGAGGAATACAAGGCGGCTGGCGCTCCCGCGGATCATCCCGCACGCTACGCGCTTTGCGAGGTGGTGAATCTTCACGATCCGGCGCTTGAATTTGAGCCGATATACCGTCTTGCCTTTGAGTGCGACACCGGCGCACTCATTGCAGGCTTCCGCGATCATGCCGAAAGGCTGTGCGGCTGTGAAGCGGCGCAGACCTTCCGTATCGTCACTGCAGAGGGCGAGGAGACCGTCACTGTCCGCCATCCGGAAAAAACGCTGTCTGTCGCGACCCTTCAGGACTACCTTGACTCATATGCCGCCGCGCATCCGCTTGAGCTTGACTACATACACGGCGAGGCTACGGTCGTTTCGCTGGCGGCTGCTCCCGGCAAGGTTGGTTTTCTGTTTGACGGGATCAGAAAGAACGAGCTTTTCCGCGCCGTTGAGCGTAGCGGTGCGCTCCCGCGCAAGACATTTTCGATGGGACACGCCGCCGACAAGAGATTTTACCTTGAATGCCGCCGCATAGACGGCTGAATGCCCGAAAGTTAACATATTTATTACCACACAGCCACACGGTGTGCGACTGTGTGGGGTATAATATCCGGACCCGATCGGTTCGTTATCCAAAAAAGAAAGGAAGTTGCATATGAAAAAAAGATTCGTTCTTAAAGCCATCCCGGTATTTTTGCTGGCACTGCTCATGATATGTCCGCTCCTTACTGCGTGCCAAAGGCACGGCGGCGGGGACGATACATCCGGCGGCACGTCCGGCGGGACGGGAACAAGCTCGCCCGATACGACCGTGGTCACGCTACCCGACACCGAGAGCGGCAAACTGCTCCAGACATTTATTGACGCGGCTTATGCTTCCGGCAGCGGACTTACCGCACTCGATGACAACGCCAAAAAGCTTGTTGCGGTATGGAGCGAGGTCGCATCCGACGCCGAAGCGGTGATGAACAGCGTCTACACGCAGTTCGCATCCGGAGACGTCAGCTATGAACGGCTTGCGTCACTGCTGAAGTCCTTTATGCTCATAGATGCGGCGCAGAGCACGGCTTCCTCATTGCTTTCAAAGGCTGATTCGATACGCGCCGGTCAGACGGCGCTTGAAGCGTTCAACGCCTATGTGGCTGCCGGTAAGTATATGCTGGCATCGCGCGAGGCGGCACAGCTCGCCGCCGGCGATAATGCCGCGCGTACCGCGGCGCGTGCTGTCATGGAGGCACATGCTGACGATTTCAAGGCGGGCATTACCGCCGCAGTGACCGAATATATGGTACGGTATGAGATACCCAAGGGAAAGAGCTATCTTTCCGGGCTTTCCGGGCTTGGGCTTGACGCTCATGTGGCGTCGGAGAGCGAACGCCTTGAGGCGTATCGTGTCTCTCAGGAGGACGATCTGGAAAAGGTCACGGTCTCGCAAACGCTTGAAAATATATACACGCACTGTATGATCGCATTCCCGGAGATCAACTTTGCTTCATCCCGGACTTACCGCAAGTGCGGCGACGATTGCCTGACCTACCACGAATCCATGTATCTGCTCAGCTCACTGTACGAGAAGGGATATATTCTGATCGACGCCAATATGCTCTACGATGCGGAAACGGGCAAGTCGGTCAGGACCATGATGCTCCCGAAGGGCAAAAAGCCGCTGATTCTGACATTTGACGATGTTACCTACGATTCGCGCAAGCAGGGCAACGGCATGGTGGACAAGCTGATCGTTGATGAGGACGGATATGTCTGCACCTATACCAAAATGAAGGACGGAACCGAGGTCATATCGTATGACAACGAGCATTTCCCGGTCATAAACGCGTTTGTGCGCGAGCACCCGGATTTCACCTTCCACGGTGCGCGCGGAACTATTTTCTTCACCGGATTTGACGGTATACTCGGTTACAGAACGCAGTCCGAGCCGCTTACCGAGGCTGAGGCGGCGCTGGGACTTGACCGCAATGCGGAAATAGCCGCTGCAAAAAAAGTTGTGGCTGCTATGAAGGAGGAGGGCTGGACCTTCGGCTCGCACAGCTACAATCACCGCCATATGACGCGCATGACAGCTGCCGAATTCAAAAAGGATACCGATATGTGGCGTGAAGAGGTTGGCTCTATCGTGGGCGAGACTCAGCTTTTCTGCTGGCCTTACGGCGACCATACCGATTCAAGGTATAACGCGAACCTTCGCAAGGGCGAGCTTCACAAATATCTTTACGACAACGGCTTCCGCATATTCTTCGGATGCGGCTCGGCAAGGTATGTTGCCAGTGAACCTGACGGTCTCGGTATATTTACCGACCGCAAGGGAATGACCGGCAATGTGCTTTACTATATTGAAATGGAGTACAAGACATACCTGAGAGATTATCTCTATCTCATCGATCCCGATAAGATGTGGGATCCTCTGCGCCTGCCATACAAGCATATGCCGCCGTATAAGAGCTGAATATACGATAATGACCGGGGCGTTGAAAAACCAGTTCTGAGTTTTTCAACGCCCCGGCGTTTTTAAGGTGCCCTCGCGCTGACGCGCGTGAGCGCCTTCTTTTTTTATCTCCGCTTTTATACGACATATTTATCGCGCGGGGTGGTGTATACTTTTATTGCAGGGAGGGCGCGGCATGGGTGAGACGGTTTATGCGGATGTTCTGTTCATAATAAATTTCAGCATGGATTTTCTGTACTTATGACAATTTTTCTCAATCTTTCCTTTTTTAGATGCGCTCCCTTGAAATGAAAAATTGAGTATGATAAAATTATAACGGTTAGTATGTACTAATCTGTGCGCGATGCAGTATTAAATGCTTAATGCAAAATTCTCAGGCTCTTGCTGTGAGCAGAACCTGCAGACAAGATCATGTCGGTGCGTGCCCGCCTGACTTGGCGGGAAAGCGGCCTTCATGAATACCCGAAAGGAGTTTATGATGATGAATTATCTGGAAATCGAGAAAGTCATTGGAAGAGAGATCATTGATTCAAGAGGAAATCCGACCGTAGAGGCGGAAGTTTATCTGGCGGACGGAACGATCGGGAGAGGAACCGCGCCGAGCGGGGCATCCACCGGTGAGTTTGAGGCGTTGGAATTAAGAGACGGCGATAAGGCACGTTACGGCGGAAAAGGCGTGACAAAGGCGGTTGAAAATATCAATACGATCATCAATGAGACACTGACAGGAATGGACGCGTCCGATATTTACGCGGTTGACCGGGCCATGATCAAGGCGGACGGAACAAAAGACAAGTCAAAGCTCGGAGCAAACGCGATCCTTGCAGTATCGATCGCA
>ENA-OROD01002882-OROD01002882.1-human-gut-metagenome-genome-assembly--contig:-NODE-2882-length-11950-cov-27.727028_pt1 | contig 11950 bp, 8 predicted proteins | sample MGYA00242123_ERZ509038 | MGnify/ENA primary metagenome ERZ509038 (study PRJEB26280, sample SAMEA2338719) | human gut metagenome | biome: human gut; feature: human-associated habitat; material: faeces... | reverse complement strand
ACACCACCGAGGTGCGCCATGTGAAGCCATATCTGCTGACCGCGCTGTATAACGCACCGCTGACCATGGATAATCATTACGCGCTGATGGTAGGCCATGATCTCAGCGGCGGAAGCGGGTAGAACAGAATACTGTCAGAGCAAGAGCCGGAAGGCTCTTTTTTGTTGTACGAAATGGAGGTATGCTTTTGAAAACCATCGCACTGGCAAATCAGAAGGGCGGTGTGGGAAAAACCACCACAGCCGCCAGCTTGGGTGTTGGCCTTGCCCAGCAGGGAAAGAAAGTCCTGTTGGTGGACGCCGACGCCCAGGGAAATCTCACCCAAATGCTGGGCTGGCGGCAGCCGGATGAGCTTTCCCCTACACTGGCCGACCTGATGACCAAGACCGTCAATGAGAACCCCATCGCACCCGGCGAGGGTATCCTGCACCATGCGTCCGGCGTCGATCTTGTCCCCGCCAACATTGAGCTGTCGGGACTGGAGGTAACGCTGGTGAACATCATGAGCCGGGAAACGGTGCTGCGGCAGTATCTGTCCACGGCGGCATCGACCTATGACTACACCATCATCGACTGTATGCCCTCGCTGGGAATGCTGACCATCAACGCACTGACAGCGGCGGACAGTGTTATCATTCCGGTGCAGGGGCAGTATCTGGCCGCCAAAGGGCTGGAACAGCTCATGCGTACCATTGCCCGCGTCAAACGGCAGATCAATCCCCACCTGACGGTGGACGGTATCTTGCTGACCATGATGGACAGCCGTACCACGCTGGCTAAGGAAATTAGTGAGCAGTTGCGCAGGAACTACGGCAGCCGAGTATTCGCCAGCGAGATACCCCGTTCTATCCGCGTGGCGGAGATCAGCGTCACAGGAACCAGCATTTATGAGCATGACCCAGAGGGGAAAGCGGCACAGGCGTATGCCGCACTGACGAAGGAGGTGTTGCAGCTTGGCCCGCAAATTAAACGGCATAGAGCTGACCCGGTACGATGACTTGTTCAAAACAGACGCAGAGCGGGAGACCGACCATCAGGAGCGGGTACAGATCGTGCCGGCGGAGCAGGTGTTCCCCTATGCGCGGCAGCCGTACTCCGTAGACCGGCCCAGCGCCGATCTGGTGCGGCTGATGGACAGTATCGAGCGCACCGGCATTGCCGAGCCGCTGATCGTCCGTCCCCGCAGCGAGGGCGGGTATGAGATCATCTCCGGCCACCGGCGCGATTATTGCGCCAAGGTGGTGGGACTGGATACCCGTCCGGTCATTGTGCGCAATTACAGTGACGAGGACGCGGATATTCTGGTGGTGGACTACAACATCAACCGGGAAAACCTGCTGCCCAGCGAGAAAGCAAAGGCGTATAAGCTGAAGCTGGACGCCATGCGGAGAACCGCAGGGCGTCCAGCAAAAAATTCTGCCCAAGTTGGGCAGAATTTTGAAGGACGCTTTTCTGTGGAGATTTTGGCGGAACAAGTAAATGAGAGCCGAATGCAAATCCAACGCTATATCCGCCTGACAAACCTCATTCCACCGCTGATGGAGGCGGTGGACGCGGGGAAGCTGAAATTCGTTCCGGCAGCCGACTACATCTCCCACCTGACCGAGAAAGAACAGACCTACCTCCAGTTCCTCATGGAGCGGGACGAGGTATCGCCCTCCGTGGATCAGGCCCAGCGGCTCAAGCAGATCAGCGCGGAGGGGAAGCTGGAGAACAACATCATCGACCTCATCATGCGGGAGGAAAAGCCGCTGGAGCGGAAGGTGACGCTGCGGAACGACCGGCTGCAAAAGTATTTCCCTGCCAGCTATACCCCCAAGCAGATGGAGGAAGTCATCATCAAGCTGCTGGAGGGCTGGCATCGCCGCAGACAACAGGAGCAGGCACGGTGAGGAGGTTGGTTATGCGAAGGAATGAATTGCCCGATTTCTGCTTATCCACGCTGCCCTCTTCGGGGCAGCTCATCGTTCTCAAGAGGGGTGAGCGCGGTTACTACGCCTCCGAGTGGGACACCGGAAAGCGGGAGGAAAATCAGAACATCGCTCGAGAGCATAATCGGCAGCGGGGTATTTCTGACATACAGGAGGCCGCCATGATTGCAGGTTCCATGTTCGGCTGGAACCTGCCGGGGGCAGACCCGCAGTGGTATTTGGACAACGCCAGATATGTGAACGCGATGATGGCGAAGGGCCATATCAAAGACCCTGTTATGAGCATCTACTATCCGGTGGACGATTTCCTGCTGCGGTATGAGATTTTGGGGGAAGCGAAAATGTATCTGCCGGTATCGGCGCTTCCAAAGGAACTGCTGGGCGCGAGGTCACAGTTTGTCATGCAGCCGGATCTGGTCTGCGGTGTACCTGCCATGCCGGTGAAAGCGCAGCAGGCACAGAACGGCAGCTACACCATGGAGCTGGAAAGCTGCAGCTATGTCATTGGTGAGATCATCAATGCGGACTATAAGATCACGGCACGGGTGCGTGTGGGAAACGCCGAATTTGCTTTGGGTGAACACCCGAAAGCACCTGCCCCGTTCGTTACCTGGCAGCGCAATTGCAAGAACGATGAAGATGGGCCGCCCAACTTCTTCTGGGGACATTACGGAGCAGACCGTGCGGCGATGATCGAGGACTTCTGTGAAAGGACAGGCAGCGAGTATCAGGAGCAAAAAGAGCGGCGGGTACAACGGGAGCAAAGCCGTACTGTGCCGAAAAAGGAACGAGGTGAAGAAAGGTGAGGCATGACGCGGAGAAGTTGACCTATCAGGAGGTCACAATTTTGGGAAAGCCTGCGCTGGTTACGGAGTGCCGCATTGACAGGACAACTGTGCCGGAGGGCGTGTACCGTTATGAAATGCGCCATGCCGATGAGGACTGGGGCGAACCGATAACACTGTCACGGAGCATCTTGGTCAACTATTATGGTACTGTTCTTACCCGTGAGCCGTTCCAGCTTCCTGTGGAGGGCTGGATTCCGCTGGCGAGCGACAGCCTTTCCTTCCAGGACGGTGGTTGCCGCACACTTGCAGAATTTCAGCAGAAATACCCCATCAGCGAAAAGAATGTCATCGACTTTTACAGCGTCAATGATGAGACTCTGCACGACCTCTATTTCTCACGCGGCGAGGAGCAGGACAAGGCCGTGGGCTGCGTTGGACATCTGCGGGGCGATTTTGGCAGCGGTGGGAAGCAGTTTTTCACGACATGGTGGCCTCACCAAAATGACGCGCTGAACACACCGGCGTTCAAGGCGGATATTGACCGTGCTGTGAACTGGCTGCGGGAGCAGCCAGATTCTCCGCTGCGGGATTTTGACACCATGAAGCGCTGCTGCGACCGCTACGGGAGAAGCTGTGCCATCAAAGGGACGCTGCTTCCGTCATGCGCTTTCATGGTAAAAACGAAGCAGTATGTGTATATGCTTCGCTGCACGCCGGTCAAAGGTGATTACCAGTTCTACTGTTACTGCTACCAGCGGGAGCCGTTTGAAAAGGCTCACAGAGAACGGCAAGAAAATGACCGGCATCAGGCGAAAAGGCAGACGGAGCCGGAAAGATAAGTATAACTGCTTGCAGAAAAACAGGACGGAGGTGAGTTGATTCGACAAGCGGATATTTCACGCGGTATCCCTTTCGGGCGGCAAGGACAGTACGGCCATGCTGCTGCTCATGCTGGAACGGAGGATGCCCATCGACATGGTGCTGACAGCGGATACCGGCATGGAGTTTCCGGAGATGTACGAACATTTGGCAAAGCTGGACGAGCATCTCTATCGTGAGCGCGGTATCCATCTGACAACGCTCCGTCATCCCAAAGGCTTTGAATACCTGATGTTCGAGGAGAAAAAGCAAAAGCCATCTTCTATCGAGAATAGGGAAAAGCTGGGCGTTTCGCTTTACGGCAACGGCTGGCCCGGGGTCAAAGTCCGATGGTGTACCGGTCAGCTCAAGACGCATCTTATCAACAAAGAGGTCAACCGGCTCAAGGGTGCGTATCAGGCGCTCCACTATGTCGGTATCGCGGCAGACGAGCCGAAGCGCATCAAAAATGAACAATACCCGCTGGTGGATTGGGACATTACAGAAGCGGAGGCTTTGAAAATATGCTATGACCGTGGGTATGATTGGGGTGGCCTTTATGAGATATACCACCGCTGCTCCTGCTGGTGTTGCCCGCTCCAAAGAATAGGTGAACTGCGTAAGCTGCGGCACCATCATCCGGAACTGTGGCAAAAGCTGCGGGAGATGGATCAACGAGCCATTGAACAGTTTGGCCATAACCCTTTGGGGCAATTCAAAAAGGACTGGACAGTAGAAAGACTGGAACAGAGATTTGCGGCAGAGGATGCTCAGATCTCTGTTTTTTTGTGCGAGGAAAAGGAGGCCGAAATGAAAAAGAAACAGATAGTGCATGAGGATGAGTCGGTTGAAACGATGTTGAGAGGGACGCCGTCCTCCAATATTCTCGTTTCCTTTGATGGGAAACCGGCGCGTTCTTTGGAGGAGCTGCAAAAAGAACGGAAGCGTAAGAAAAAAGAGCGTGGTGAAGAACGATGACGACCTATCAGAAGCGGAAAGCAAAAAATGATGAATACCGCAGCAGGATCAAACGCTTTACCCTTCAATTTTCCCTTGGCGACGGTGAGGCGCGGGAGTGGTTTGAACAGCAGCCTGAACAGGGTACATATCTCAAGGGCCTTATACTGCGTGACAAAGCTGAACAACTTGGGTACAGAGAGCAGAAGGCTTCACCCCCCCGCAGAGCCGGTGACTATGAAATCATACAGTCCATTCGTATGGGCGGCATGACGATGCTGATCGGCTATAATCCGGGAGATACCACCTACATGACTTGCTATCAGGATTACGACTTTTTGGGCAATGAGCGCTTTTCGGAGGCCATCGGCAGTGAGAGCTATGTTGAGATCATGGACGTGTTCTTGCAGCGCTTGCGGGAGCAGACAGAGAAGGTGAGGACATTTCAGGCGGAACGTGCAATACCTGTAACTGTTTTAGGGCGGGAATATTGCCTGCCATGCTCGGATGAATCCTTGGAAGGAAAACTGGTGATCATCCGCCCTGCCAGCCTTGCACCGGAGTATCGCACTGCGGACTGCCAGCTTGGGTATGCGCTGGGTGGTTTTGGCTGTTCTCCCGGCTCCCGTGGACGTGCAGTTTATTTTGAAGACCTGTTTTCCGGCAAAAGATGCCGGTGGGACAGAACGGATATTCTCGGTATCGCCGACCGTGAAAAGCTGCCTGGTTGGGCCAAAGAAAAAGCGGAAGAGTACGAGCAGCACCGGACTGCGCTGAAAAAGGAACGAGGTGAAGAAAGATGACAGACCGTGAGCCGGTAAATATCATGGGCGTTATCGCCTTTCCAGAGCCGGATAAGAGCAAACGCCGGATTCGCTTTATTGATGCGGAGTACAATACGCTGTTTTATATTCCGGATGGCGCCAGCATCGTCATGACGCGGCTGGATGGCGGCAGCGTGATACGGCTTTGTACCTATATCGACGACTACCACACGGTGGTCGGCAGTAATGTCTATCATATTTGCGAGTTTGCGGAGGCAGCGCAGCGGGCAGGCACGGTGTACGAGCCACTTGATCCAAAGCAGCTGCCTGCGGAGGCTGGCTATTATGAGATATATCAGATCGACAACGTGGCCAAGGTGGACTACGCCTTTATGCGATATGAGAACGCTAAAGGCAAGCTGCGCGCTGCCCATTACCGCAAAGCCTTTGCCGGTGTGTTGGCCCCCAACATGACGCTGGAGGAGTTATATCGGAAGCACAGTGCAGATACGCGGCCTTTCTACCGACAAATGCGCTCTCTATCTGAGAGCGATGTGATCGTGGTCAAGCGCGGCAGCAAGAGAAATGCTTACTATGTGGATGCTGTGGGCTTTCAGGAGGTGCCGAGCTTTTTGAAGGGACTGCAAAGACTGAAAGAACGGGGCGAAGCACGGTAGTTGAAAAACAATACGTCCAACCGCATGGAGAATAAGTCCAAAACGATGTGTGTTTTGGACTTATTAAGAGTATAGGATCATTTCAGGAGGCAATGCTTTGGCAAGTAAATTTCAATTCATTACGGAGTTATATAGCCGCACACTGACAAGACTGACCGGCGATTATGAGAGCTGGACGGGCTTTCTGCGCTCGGCCTGCTATAACTATAAATGCCCATTCGACGAGCAAGTCCTGATCTACGCCCAGCGTCCCAACGCCACGGCGGTGCTGGAGCTGGAGAAGTGGAACCGGCAGTTTGGGCGGTGGGTCAACGCCGGTGCTACCGGCATTGCTGTCATGGATGAAGCCCGCGGCAAAGGGCGTCTGAAGCACTACTTTGACATCACAGACACCCATGCCACACGCATCTCGCGGCCCGTTCCCATCTGGTCGATGGAACCGGCCTACACGGAGCCGGTCATTGAGACGCTGGAGGCCACCTTTGGTACACTGGCCGAAAAGAATAATTTGCCGGATGCCATACTGTCTGCCAGCCGCAATGCCGTGGCGGACAATGTGCCGGACTATTTGCGGGATCTGCTGGACTGCCGGGATGGCAGTATGCTGGAGGAGCTGGACGCGCTGAATGTAGAGGTCACATACAGGCGGGCGCTGGAGAGCAGCGTCGCCTATATGCTGATGACCCATCTTTCACTGCCTGCCATGGCCTACCTGCTGCCGGAGGACTTCGAGGGTATCTATTCCTTTTATACGCCCAGCACCATCAACGCTTTGGGTATCGCCACCAGCGATATTGCGGAGATGGGCCTGCGGGAGATCAGCCGGACGGTGATGCAGGCGCGGCGGGAGCAATTTTTTGCAAAGGATACACAAATCGGCTATGATGCTGTCAAAGAGCAAAACAACGCCGAAAAAGAAAGGAGCGCAGAACATGGAAGTGACCTACAGAGTGCAGGAGGGCTATCGCCTGCCGAACCTGCTGCTGCCGCAGGAGCCGGAGACGCATCTGGGCAAGTACGCGGAGCTGCGGAGACAGTATCTCAAGGCGCACCGCCGAGTGCTGTATACCAACCTCAAGACCAGTGGCCAGCTGGCGGCGCATCTGACGGAGATCGAGGAGACGGCACAGAGGATGGTGACGCAGGCCATGGCGCAGATGGCGAAGGCCGAGGGCGTGACGGAGGAACTGAAAGCCGCCGATCCCCAGCACTGGACGGGGCTGATGAACAGCCTGAAACACAGCGCGGAGGAGATGGTGCTGAGCGACCTGATCTACAGCTAATAAGTGAAGAACCGGCAAGGGCGGGAAGTGATGCACTTCCCGCCCTTGCTGATGACAGGGCTAATTTATATCATGTTGCCGCCTATCATCACTTTGAAAACGGCTTTGATGATAAGCTGGACTATCCCACGTTGGAAGAAGCGGAGGCTGCGGCGCAGGGCTATGTGGCCGGAACGATGGAAGCGGACGGCTTTGCCTATGATGGCGCTGCTGTTTATGACGCCGATACGAACGTATGCCTTCGCGTTTACGGGGACTATCCGGACGAAAAGGCGCAGACACAGGCTGCGATCTATGCAGCGGAGCACGATAGAGATGCAGAGCTCCCGGCGTTTTTGGATGAACACCTCATTGAAGAGATCCTGCTGGACGACGGTGGGCGCAAGCATACGCGGCAGGAGATATTTGCGTATTTCCAAGCCAACAGGGATATTACGACACGCACGGAGTTCCTGAAAAACAGCTACAACGATATATGGGTGGAAGTCCTGGCCGGTGTGGACAAGATTCGGGTGGGCTACCACGCCCAGCAGGACGGGCTCCTGATGTGGGCGGGCAGTTACCTCTCCCGTACATCGGAGTCCGTTTTTTCATGGGGTGTGGTCACAGAAATGACCGAGGGCCTTATTGAGCGGGGCGAGTATAAGATCAAGCTGGGCTTGCAGAATGCACCGGTAATGGCGGATCAGCTTTCCTTCTTCGACATGGGCGGCGGTGCAGCGGTTTATGAGGTGCCGGAACCGCAGCGGACAGGCGACTTGTTCCCTACCCGCCCGGTGCCGCAGGCGGTCATCGATCAGGCACTGTATACGGCGGGCAACAGCCGCAGCAGCGCGGAGCGAATCACGGTGTTCTATATGCGCCAGCGTCCGGAAGCGGAATGTGTTGCATTCCTGCGCCGTGAGTTCGGCACGGAGAACGGACGCGGCATTGAGTATGACGGTCAGAAATACGCCGTGTGGTTTATGGAGGGCGGTATCCATCTGGCGCAGGGCGACAGCATCCGTACCGGCTACAGCCGCACCACGGTGACGTGGGAGCAGGCGTCGGCGCGGATACTGGAGCTGCTGGAGGCGGGAACATACCTTTCAGCGTCAGAGCTGGAGCAGGCGCGGGACAAGGTGCTGTTTGAGATGGGTGACGCCCTGCTGATGACCGCCCGCGATTTGACCCAAGAGGGCCGCGCACAGGGCCTGTTCCCTCAGACGCTGGCCATCCACGACCAGCGCAAGGGCTATCCGGAGCTGGACGAGGATATGGTGGCCTTTGCCAAGAGTGAGGGCGGCCTTGCGGCTTTGGCTGAGGAATACCACGCCTTTCTGAACGCCTATGAGCAGGATCGCAGCACCATGCGTTTTCGACTGTCTGAGTATAGTACACACCGGATCGGCGTGGTGCTGGACGGAATTGACCTGCCGGAGCGCAGCTTTACCGCGCAGCCGGATTTCCTGCGCCGGTGCAAAATGTTCATCACACAGGACGAGATCGACCGTTTCTTTCTGGCAGATGCCACAGAAAGTCGTTTGGGTGTGTACGCATTCTTCTGTCATCCCCACACGAAGGAGGAACAGCAGAAATTCATCAAGAACCGTTTTGGTGAGTACAGCGGCGGCGGGCGCGACGGATATGACTATACGAAAACCTATAAGGGACTGACCTATCAGCGGGAATATGCCGGGAAACAGTATGATGAAGTCAAGCTGACCATCCCCCATGTGGTCAAGGAGTATGAAAGGCTCATCGCGCAGAAGCGCTTCCCCAGCGAAGACGCCATTGCCGCAATTCCACAGTATGAACGGAAGCAGTTGGCCCGGTCAGTGTATTTCGGCTTTTCGGATGCACCGGACGATGTGCCGAGACCATACCCCAAGGGCGCGGATTACTATGACGCCGTTCTCACTATTGAGACGCAGTTGGCAGATCAGGCGAAGGCGGCGGAAATGCTGGAAGCCCTGACTGCCTATCTGGATGGCATGGACGAGGGCGACCGGCACTATGATTCCTGCCAGCGGGCAAAGGAGCAGCTTTCCGAATACGTCAACGGCACGCTCAGCCTGTTCAACCACCGGCATGACCAAGAGTTGCCGGAACCAGAGCAGGAAGAAATACTCACAGAGGAGCCTGCACCTGCGGCAGAACCGGCACAGGAGCAGGAAGCCCCACCGCCAGAGGAACCGACGCAGGCGGCTATGCCGCCTGCGTTTACCTTGCCGAGAAAAAAAGAACGGCTGGAAGCCGCCGCCCCGCTGTTCGCGGGCGGCGTCAACTACCGTATCACCGACGATGCTCTGGGCGCAGCGCCGCCCAGCCAGCGCTATGCCAACAATGTGGCGGCCATCCGGCTCTTAAAGCAGTTGGAGGCGGAGAACCGTCCTGCCACGCCGGAGGAGCAGGAGGTGCTGGCCAAATATGTAGGCTGGGGCGGCCTTGCCGACTGCTTCGACCCGAAGCACAGCCAGTATGAGGAACTGAAAGGGCTGTTGTCCGAAACGGAGTACGCCGCGGCGCGGGAATCCACGCTGACCGCCTTCTACACGCCGCCGGTGGTGATCCGCAGCATCTACGCCGCGCTGGAGCGCATGGGCTTCCGGCAGGGCAACGTGCTGGAGCCTGCCTGCGGCATCGGCCACTTCCTCGGTATGCTGCCGGATAGCATGGCGGAGAGCAAGGTCTACGGCGTGGAGCTGGACGACATCTCCGGGCGTATCGCCCGTCAGCTTTATCCACGCAGCAGCGTTTCTGTTCGCAGCTATGAAAAGATGGACTTCCCCGACAACTTTTTTGACGCGGCGGTGGGCAACGTTCCCTTTGGCCAGTTCAAGGTGCAGGATCGCCGTTATGACCGGCTGAATCTGCCCATCCACGAGTATTTCTTTGCCAAGACGCTGGATAAGGTGAGGCCGGGCGGTGTGGTGGCGTTCGTCACCTCCAGCTACACCATGGACAAGCGCATCGGCAACGTGCGGAAGTATATCGCGCAGCGGGCGGAACTGCTGGGCGCGATCCGCCTGCCCAACGATACCTTCAAGGCGGCAGCGGGTACGGAGGTGGTATCGGACATCCTGTTTCTGCAAAAGCGTGACCGCATGGTGGACATTGAGCCGGAGTGGGTGCAGTTGGGGACGAACGACGACGGTATCACCATGAACCGCTATTTCCTCGACCACCCGGATATGGTGCTGGGCGAGATGAAAATGGTATCGGGACCGTATGGCCCGGAGCCCACCTGTGTGCCGTTTCCGGAGCAGCCGCTGGACAGCCTCCTTGCCAACGCCGTGCAGAATATCCACGGCGAGATCACCACCTATGAACGCGAGGAGGAGTTGGAGGGCGAAGATCAATCCATCGCGGCAGATCCCACCGTCCGCAATTTTTCCTATACGCTGGTGAATGACAAGCTCTATTACCGCGAGGACAGCCGCATGAATCCGGTGGAGGTGTCCAAGACCGCCGAGAGCCGCATCCGCGGTATGATCGGCCTGCGGGATTGTGTGCGGACGCTGCTGGAGTATCAGACAGAGGACTATCCGGATGGCATGATACGCCAGCAGCAAGCAAAGCTGAACGACCTCTATGACCGCTTTACCCACGACTACGGGCTTATCAACTCACGGGGCAACGCCATCGCCTTTGACCAGGATAGCTCCTACTTCCTGCTGTGTTCGCTGGAGGTGCTGGATGAGGAGGGTGGTCTGAAGCGGAAAGCCGACCTGTTCACCAAGCGTACCGTTCGCAGTCACCGGCCTGCCGAGAGGGTGGACACGGCGGTGGAAGCACTGGCCCTGTCCATCGGGGAGAAAGCCCGCGTAGATATGGTGTATATGGGGCAGCTCACCGGCAAGGACGAGGATACCCTGTTCGCGGACTTGCAGGGCGTCGTCTTTCTGAACCCTGATTACGGGGAAAAGGGCGGCGAGAAATATCTGCCCGCCGACGAGTACCTGTCCGGCAATGTGCGGCGGAAGCTGGCGGAGGTGAGGGTAAAAACGGAAACGGAGCCGCAGTACCTTCCCAATGTGGAGGCATTGGAGAAGGTGCAGCCCGTGGACTTGACCGCCAGTGAGATCTCCGTGCGGCTGGGTGCCACATGGCTGAATCCGGAGTATGTCCGGCAGTTCATCTTTGAGACGCTGGACACGCCCCGCCGTGCACGGTGGGATATCAAGGTGCATTACTCCCAGATCACCGGCGAGTGGCGCATCGAGGGCAAGAGCAAGGATAAGAGCAATATCAAGGCGTTCAACACCTACGGCACAGACCGCGCCAGCGCCTACCGGCTGCTGGAGGATGCACTGAATCTCCGCGACATTCGTATCTACGATACCATTGAGGATGCAGACGGACGGGAGCGCCGTGTCCTCAACGCCAAGGAAACCACCCTTGCCGCGCAGAAGCAGCAGCTTATCCGGGATGCGTTCAAGGACTGGATTTGGAAAGACCCGGAGCGCCGCGAAACGCTGGTACGGCAATACAACGAGGAAATGAACAGCACTCGTCCCCGCGAGTATGACGGCAGCCACATCGTTTTCTCTGGGATGAACCCGGAAATTACCCTCCGAGAGCATCAGAAAAACGCCATCGCTCATGTACTGTACGGTGGGAATACGCTGCTGGCACACGAAGTTGGCGCGGGAAAAAGTGCGACACGTTCGTAACTGAAAAGGTTACGCACAAGTCAGCTAACAATAGAAT
>ENA-OROD01002879-OROD01002879.1-human-gut-metagenome-genome-assembly--contig:-NODE-2879-length-11972-cov-2.440463_pt1 | contig 11972 bp, 10 predicted proteins | sample MGYA00242123_ERZ509038 | MGnify/ENA primary metagenome ERZ509038 (study PRJEB26280, sample SAMEA2338719) | human gut metagenome | biome: human gut; feature: human-associated habitat; material: faeces... | reverse complement strand
TGTGATGGAAAAGCTTTTGATGAATATCCATTTATATTATTAAACTTATTCTTATCATGTGTAGCAGCATTACAAGCACCAATAATAATGATGAGTCAAAATAGAGCCGCTGAAAAAGATTCATTACGTGGTAAAAATGACTATAAAACTGATTTAAAAAGTGAATTAATATTAGAAGAACTACATGAGCAAATGACTAAAATGATATCTAATCAAAATAAAATAATTAAATTATTAAGTGACGAAGATAAAAAGTAGGTGAAAAAATGAAAAGAATAAAAAAGGAAAAAAGAAACATATATTTCTACTTTATAACAATGATAGTTGTTTTTATAGCAGTAAATATATTATGTCAAATATTACCTAATTTAATAGCAATGAATATTAATTATAGTAAATATGGAAGTGAACTTCTATTTGAAATATTATTTGCATTTATTATATTAATAGTAATGCTTTTATTTAAAAATTCATATGTATTTACTGAAAAGAAAATGAAATTCAAGGATTCAGTATTACTAGGACTTCCTATGCTTATATTAATTGGCATTAATTTATATGGAAGCATTAGTTCTTTAGAAAGCTTTAATTCATCTAATTTTTTTAACTTATTACTATTATGTATATTCATTGGTATAAGTGAAGAATTCTTATGTAGAGGATGGCTTCAAAATGAATTTATAGAACGTTTCGGTGATACTAAAAAACATATAATTTTATCAATAGTATTTTCATCACTTATATTTGGACTTATGCATATAAGCAATTTATTAACTGGACAAAGCTTATTTCAAACAATAACGCAAATATTACAAGCTACATCTATTGGTATATTATTTGGTTCAATATATTATAGAAGTAAAAATATATGGTCTGTAATATTCTTACATGGCCTTTATGACTTTTCAATTATGCTTAGCGACATTAACTTAGTGAAAGATTGTACTTATGGTACTCCAAGTACAAGTATTGCTTTATATAGTACATTTGCATCAATATTAATCATTTTATATTATATATTTAATGCATTATTAATACTTAGAACAACTGATTTAAAAGAGAAAAAGAAAGAAATTAAAGATAATAAATTTGTTGTTATTGGCCTTATTACAACATTTATATTAATGATGTTACCACTTGGTATATTTGTTACAGGTTATGATGAATATCAAACATGCTATAATTATGAAATTAAAACAGTAAAAAATTATGATTTTATTAAGCACATTCCTAATTATAAAAGTTATGATATCTCATATGAAAAGAATTATGAAGAATATAACGAAAGTGAATTATTTAATTACACATTCGAAGATAAAACTGATTATATATTAGTTACTAATAAGAATACTAAAGACAGTATAAAACTAGAATTTAATAATTTAAGTGGATTCTTCATTCTTAAAAATGTAAATAAATATACAATAATCGCATATACTAATGATGGATATAATAGTGAAATTTACTATAGTAGTTTCATTACTGAAAATAATATGTCTAATGATAGAGGATATTTAAATGAAATAAAAGATTCATTTAATAAATATGATCTTCCATCTATTAGTGCTGGTGGTTATCTTACATTTAAAAATGATGACTACAAGTATCCATATTTTATAGGTAGTACACCTAATCATTTTATGCTTGATATGAATGATAAATTATATATGATAAAGGGTGAAGATTAATTTTCACTCTTTTATTCTATAAGAAAGGCGAGAATATGGAAAATATAAATTATAATATATATGAAATTATTAGTAGACTTGTTCTTGAAGATAAGGGAATTATTGAAATATCACAAGAATTAAATCTTGAAAAAAGTTTTGTAGTAACAATACTTAAAAAAGCACGTAATGAATACATTCTTTCTTTTGATGAAAAAAAGTATTATCTTGTATCAAAAATAGATGAACTCTTAAATAGAAAAAAGAAAAGAAAGATCATTAATAATTTTGGTGGCAAAAAAGATATTATTTTTAAATTAATATGTGATGGTAAAAGTAGTGTTGAAATATGTGATATACTCGGAATAAGTATAGAAGGATATATTAATTTCTTAAAATATATGTATTATGAGATATTTCTTTATGGTCAATATAATGAAAAAATATATTTATCTGTTATAAGAAGCGCTCTTATAGAAGGATATAAAGTATTAAGAGATAATACTCTTGTTAAAAGAAAAAGTGGAGAAGTTAACATTATTCCATCTATTATGAGGTTACGTGGTCTTAATGAAGAAGTGATATTAACAAATAGTCCTGTGTCTTCATTAGAAACTATCGATTGTAGTGATACTTTTAAATTTATTGTTATATCTGATTTACACGCTGGAAGTAGATTTGAAAATCTTGATTATGTAAAAAAAGTATATGATGAAGCAAGTAAATTAGGCATAAAAGATATATTTATATCAGGAGATTTTATAGAAGGCTGTCATTGTAATTATAGTAGATGTCCTTCTAAATATAGTTCAACTATCTCACAAGTTATGCATATGTTAAATGATTATCCATTTGATAATAGTATTACAAATCATATATTACTTGGTAATCATGAAGCATTTCCAATTATCGTAGAAGAATACGATATGTTTATGGATTTAAAACGTAGAAATGATTTTAAAGTAAGTGGATATAGAAGTGGATATTATAAAATTAAGAGTGAATATATATCATTAAAACATGAAATAAATAGAGTTATTAATGAAATAAATGATAATGTAGTATTATTTAATTTTCTTGGTCATAGTCATCAATATAAATGTAATTATGATGGCAAATATGTTACATTTAGAGTACCAACTTGTTCAGACTTAGAAGGAGATACAAAAGAATCTATTGTTAATAAAGGTTATTTAATATGTGAAGTTCACTTTGATAGTATAGGCAAAGCAAATAACTTAAGTGTAATATATAAAGATTTTGAGAATGTTGATACAGAAATTAAATTTGAAAGAAGACTTGTAAAATAAAAAAGACTCTGTTGAACTGAAACCCGTTTCTTGAATATAAGTAACGAGGTTCATATCATGTAAGTCTTTTTTTTAAATACTCAATATCATAGGTATAATTATAGGTCTTCTACCTGTTAATTCTATTACATATGAATTTATTTCTAATATGATTCTATTTTTTAAATCTGTTAGATTAAAGTTATCTTTTTCAAGTTCATTTAAAGTAATGATATTTGTTTTATCTTGAATCTTTTTAATTAGTTCTTGATTATCATTTACTACTACAAATCCTCTTGTAGTGATATTTGGGTCTATTAACATTTTTTTATTTTTTAAATCAAGATTTAATATTACGATTAGAACACCATCTGTTGACATTATTTTTCTATCTTTTATTATTGATACTCCAACGTCTCCAATTCTACTTCCATCTACATATATATCATTTATAGGAATACTTCCTTTTCTATAAACTTCACCATCTTTTAAAGCAAGTATATCACCATTTTTACATATAAATGTATTTTCTCTAGGTATATCACAAAGTACTCCTAAATCAGTATGAGAAGCAAGCATTCTATATTCACCATGCATAGGCATAAAATATTTTGGTCTAATAAGTCTTAATAATAATTTTAATTCTTCTTGTTTAGCATGTCCACTTGTATGAACATCATATTCACTTGTATTAGTATATACTTTAGCGCCTTTTAGATATAGTTTATTTATTATTCTATTTATTGACATTGCATTTCCTGGAATAGGGGAACTTGAGAATATAACTGTATCATCTTTCATAAGAGTTATATTTCTATCATTTCCGTTTGCAATTCTTGATAATGCAGCAAGTGGTTCTCCTTGACTACCTGTACAAAGTAAACATACTTTAGATGGTTCCATTCTATTAGCTTCATCACTGGAAATAAATATATCTCTATCTTTAATGTATCCACATTCTTTAGCTATTTCAATACTTGTATTCATACTTCTTCCGAATACTACTATCTTTCTATTGTTTTCTTTACAAGTTTCAACTATATGAGTAAGTCTATATATGTTACTTGCGAATGTTGCTAAAATTATTCTTGATGTAGTGTTCTCAGCAAATATCTCACCAAGTGCTTCATCAACGACAGATTCACTTGCTGAAAATCCTGGTACTAAAGCATTAGTTGAATCACTTAAAAGTAATGTAACTCCTTCATTACCAATGGCAGCCATTTTTCCCATATTAGCAACAGGTCCAATAGGTGTTAAATCAAATTTGAAATCTCCTGTTTCAACAATTGTTCCATTAGGAGTCTTAATAGCCATACCAAATGAATCTGGTATTGAGTGTGTAGTTGTGAAAAATTCTATATTAAAATATTTAGTCTTGATATGTAAATCTTCATTTACAGGTATCATTTTAGGTATTTTAATGTTCCTTTCTTCTAACTTATTTTTAATTAGTTTACCTGCTATATTAGGTGTATATATTACAGGTATCTCTATATTTTGAAGTAAGAAAGGTATACCACCAATATGATCTTCATGACCATGTGTTATAATAAGACCTTTTATTTTATCTTGCATTGTCTTAAGAACATTATAATCAGCAAGAACATAATCTATTCCCATTAAATCATCTTCTGGAAACATTACTCCACAATCAATTATAAATAATTCTTCTTCATGCATTACTACATACATATTTTTACCAACTTCACCAAGACCACCTAAGGCACATATTAAAGTTTCTTTATTTTTACTATTCATTTTAATCATCCCTTCAAAAAGTTTAATTCGTGTCTTTAATTATAGCAAATTTTATTAATTTTGTCTAGCATTCATAATAATATATAGTGTATAATAGCAAGTAGGGTGATATAAATGGGATTATTTAGTAAGATTAAAAGTTTATTTAATAAAGAAATAGAAGAAGAAAAAAAGAAAACATCTATAGAAGAAAATACTAGTGATGAACTTGAAGAAATATCAAGCGACGAAAGTAATAATGATATAGTTAGTGATAACGAAGTAGTTGATAATGAAAATATAGATGAAGATATTCATGATAAAGAAGATGTTAAATCAAAAAAGGAAGATAAGAAAGAAACAAAAGTTAAAAAAGAAAAAAATGATAAGCATAATGAAGTAAAAGAAATAGAAAAATATGTTGATGGATTATCTAAGAGTCGTGAAAACTTTGTTAGTAAATTATCTTTACTTGGTATTAAGTATACAAAAATAAGTAATGAATTTTATGATGAACTTGAAGAGATATTAATTACTGCTGATATTGGTGTTAATACTGTAATGGATTTTGTTGATAGGCTTAAAGATAGAGTTAAACATGAAAATATTACTGATTTTGAATATTTAAAAGAAGTTATTGTTGATGAATTATTCATGATATATGTTGGTGATGATGTACTTAGTTCTAAATTAAATATTAAAGATGGTGAAACTAATGTTGTATTATTTGTTGGTGTTAATGGTGTTGGTAAAACTACTAGTATTGCTAAAATAGCTAATAAATATAAGAATGAAGGAAAGAAAGTTATGCTAGTTGCTGGTGATACTTTTAGAGCAGGTGCTGTTAATCAATTAAAAGAGTGGGCAGATAGACTTAATGTTTCATTCTATGGAGATGATAGAAAAGATCCATCAGCTGTTATATATGATGGTGTAAGTAAAGCAAAAGATGAACATTATGATTTAGTACTTGTTGATACAGCAGGTAGACTTCAAAATAAAACAAATCTAATGAAAGAACTTGAAAAAATGAATAGAGTAATAGGTGAAATATTACCGGGTAATCCAGTTGAAACATTACTTGTTATTGATGCTACTACTGGACAAAATGGTATCGCACAAGCAAAAAGTTTTAAAGAAATAACTAATATAACAGGCATTGTTCTTACTAAATTAGATGGTACAGCTAAAGGTGGAATAGTTCTTGCAATTAGAGAAATTGTTAACATACCAGTCAAATTTGTAGGACTTGGTGAAAAAGAAACAGACTTGATACCATTTGATATAGAAAAATATATATATGGATTATTTAAGGAGTTCTAATGGATAATAGAGAGTATATAACATCTTTATATGAAATATATAAAGAATTGTTAAATGAAAAAGAAAGAAATTACTTTGAATACTATTACTTTGAAGATTATTCTATGCAGGAAATAGCTGACTTGTATAAGGTAAGTAAGGCATATGCATCAAAATATTTAAATAAAATAAATGATAAAATTATTAATTATGAAAAAATATTAAAGATTAATGATAGAAATTCTAAAATAATAGATTTACTAAAAAATGTTAATGATAGTGAACTAAAGAGTAAAATTATCGAATTATTATAGAAAAAAATTAAATATTAATATATAATTAAATTAGAAAAAGGTGATTTTATGAATAAGAATGGTTGGGGACTTCGTGCTGAATTATTAATTATATTATTATTTGTTATATGTTTAGCTGTTGCTTGTATAGGCGCTAATAAATTTGGATTATTAGGTAAAAATGATAATCCTATTATTAAAGAACCTACTACTGAAAATAATACTTTATTTTATGAAGGACTTGAAGATAAGTTAAGAGTTGCTACTCGTGAATATTATAATGTAAAATATAGTAACAATACTGAAGATATTGTTATTATTAAACTATCTACTTTATATAGTGGTGGTTATATTTCTAAATTATATGATAAAAATAATAAAGAATGTGATGGATATTCAAAAGTAGTTATTAATAATGATACATCTACTATTATTCCCTATATTAGATGTAATAATTACACAACAAGTGGATATGAAAGAAGTAATGAATAATGAATAAAACAATTATGACAGTGTGGGGACTAATAGTTGTACTTATATGTGGATTCTTAGTTTATCTTGGTAAAAAAGATGAAGATAAAGTATATAAAAATATAGAAAAAGAATTACTTAGTGCTACTAAGACATATGTAAGTGATAAAGATTTAATGCCTGATATTGGATATTCTGTCATTATTAATGTTGATGAATTAATACTAAATGATTACATAGAATATAGTGATACAATTGATAAATATTGTTTAAATAATATAGTTGTATCTAAAGGAATTATTGATTCAGAATATAAAGTAAAAACTGATTGTAATTATAATGTTCATGATAATGTTATTTTAAAGAAAGAATTATAGTATTCTTTCTTTAATTTTGATATAATTTATATAGAGAGGTGTTATATGGATTATTTATTTTGGTTTATTGTTATTATAGTAGTAGTTATATTACTTAGAAGTATTGTACAAATTGATGAATATGAAAGAGGAGTTAAGTTTAGTAAGGGTAAATTTAGTAAAATAATGCAACCTGGATGGAATTTAGTTTTACCTATATTTGAATCTTATAAGAAAATTGATATAAGAACTAAAGTTGTAGATGTTCCAGAGCAAGATGTTATTACTAAAGATAATGTTTCAGTTAGAATTAATGCTGTTATATATTACAAGATATTTGATGCTTCAAAAGCTATTCTTGAAGTTGAAAATTTCTATTATGCAGTTAGTCAACTTGCTCAAACTACTATGAGAAATGTAGTAGGTAGTGTATCTTTAAACGAATTACTTGGTGAACGTGAAAAGATTTCTGTTGAAATATGTAAGATTATTGATGAAGCTACAGATCCATGGGGAATAAAGGTTGAAAATGTTGAACTTAAAGATGTAAGCTTACCAGAAGAAATGAAGAGAGTTATAGCTCGTGCTGCTGAAGCTGAACGTGAAAAAGAAGCAATCTTAACTAAAGCAAAAGGTGAAGTTGAAGCATCTAAAAATTTAGCCATTGCTGCTGAAACTATGTCTAGTACACCAGGAGCATTACATTTAAGAACATTATCAACTATTAATGATATAAGTAGTGATCAATCAAATACAATTATATTCTGTTTACCAATTGAAGTATTAGAAGCTATAAAAGGTAAAAGTATTAATGAAGATGTAATTAAAAAAATAACTAAAAAAGATAATTAAAATATTAATATTAAAAGATTTGATTCATATAATTTATTGGTGAAATAATGTATGAAAAAAATCTTTTTATTTTGTTTTATGTTTATATTTTTGATATGTAGTATTAGTGCTACTGATATTGGTCTTGCTAAAAATAGTGAGAGTGCCGTGTTGATTGAAGCAAGTACAGGTAAAATATTATTTGAAAAAGAGAAAGATAAGAAAATGGCTCCTGCATCTATGACTAAAATAATGACTATGTTACTTGCGATGGAAGCTATTGAAAATGGTAAACTTAATTTAGAAGATGAAGTTTTAATATCTAAAAGAGCACAAAGTATGGGTGGAACTCAAATATATGTTGAAGCAGGAAGTAACGTAAAAGTACATGATTTATTAAAAGGAATAGGGATAGCTTCTGCATATGATGCGGCTGTTGCGATTGCTGAAAAAATAGGTGGTACAGTAGAAAATTTTGTTAATATGATGAATGAAAGAGCAAGAGATCTTGGATGTAAAAATACTACATTTAAAAATCCTCATGGGCTTGATGAAGATGGTCATTTAACAACAGCATATGATATGGCACTTATGGCACGAGAACTCGTTAAACATGAACTTGCGATTAAAATATCAAGTACATTTGATGAATATATTAATGTTTCTGGAGAGAATCATTGGCTTGTGAATACAAATAAATTAATTAAATTTTATAAAGGAATAGATGGTCTTAAAACTGGTTACACTGATAAAGCAGGTTATTGTTTAACAGCAACGATGAATAAAAATAATATGAGACTTATAAGTGTTGTTATGAAAAGCAATACAAAAGATAATAGAAGTAGTGATACAATAGGTATGATGGAATATGGATATAGTATGTATGGTAGTGAAACTATATTGAATAAGAAAGATTATTCTGGAGTAATAAATATAAAAGGTAGTGAAAATAGAAATTATAAATATTATTTAGAGAATGATATAAAAATTATTGTTGATAAAGATAGAAAAGATATAAAATATACTACTGAAGTAAAACTTAATGATGTAAAAGCACCTATAGAAAAAGGAAGTAAAGTAGGAGAACTAATATTAAAATATGATAATAATACTTATACCTATGATTTAGTAATTCACGATGAAGTAAAGAAAGCAACATTTTTAAAGATATTTTTTAGTAATTTAAAAGATATTGCTACAGGACATGTTAAACAATAAAATTGATATAAATCACTTAGTTGATACTAGGTGTTTTTTATCTTATAGGAGAGTTCATCTTCCATAAAAAATAACAATTATTGTAATATTGAATTAGATTTAGAAAATAAAATTATTAAACTTCCTAAACCAAAAAATGTTAAGATAAGAGGATATAGAAATTTAAAACATTTAAACGAAAAAACTCTAACTAATGAAAAAGTTATTAAAGAAGTTATAGTCAATTTAAAAAAATAATTTTATATATTTAAATAACCATGAAAAAAAGATGTTTCTAGAAAGATTCGTTAGAAAAATAAAAGTAAGAAAGGAAGGAAATGATGTAATGATAGAGAGTGTTACATTTTAATTAAAGGTTGTAGAAGATTAAAAAAAGTCCGGTTAGAAGTGGAAATTTTAATTACTATTTGTTAAAAAGTCCGATTTTATATGGAAATTTAATTGATTTGATATATATAGGCAAAAAAATAATGTATAATAAATAATTGTAAATGGAGGTGTTATATGCAATTAAAAGATTATGAAAAAGTAGAAAGCTCTAATATAGAATTCAAAGAAAAAGTAGAATATAATAAATCTAAGAGTTGGCTTAAATCAGTTTCTGCATTTGCTAATTCAAATGGTGGAATATTACTATTTGGTGTAAGAGATGTGGATAGAGAGCCAGTTGGATTAGATAATATAATTAAAGATTCAGAAAAAGTGTCTGAATTAATAAATGATAAAATTACTCCACTTCCACGATATGAATTAAAAACTTTTAAAGAAAATAATAAAGATTTTATGGAAGTAAAAGTAGGAGATGGTCCTAGAACTCCATATTATTACAATGGTGATGGAAGAAAGGAGGCTTTTGTTCGAGCTGGAAATCAATCAATATCAGCTCCTAAACATATATTAGATGGATTGATTTTAAAGGGACAGAATACAACTTTTGATGAATTACCAAGTAAGTATGATGTTTCCGATGTAAGTTTCACTTTATTGAATGCGTCACTAAAAAATGAAACTGGAAGAGAATTAAATAAAGATAAGGATTATATATCATTAGAATTAATAACGAAGGATAAAAAAGTTACAAATGCAGGTTTACTTTTATCAGATCAAGGTTTATTAATTCAGTCAAGGATATTTTGTACTAGGTGGAAAGGCTTAGTTAAGGGCTCTATTGATGGAGATGCCATTGATGATAAAGAATATAATGGAAGTATTATTTCACTTTTAGAAAATGCTGAAGTGTTTATTAAAAATCATTCTAGAATTGGCTGGGAAATTAAAGGCATGAAAAGAATAGAAGTAGAAGATTATCCAGTTAGAGCAATTCGTGAAGCTATTGTTAATGCTATTATTCATAGAGATTATCAAATAGTTGGTTCTGAAATCCATATTGATATATATGATAATAGATTAGAAATAACATCTCCTGGTGGAATGATTGATGGCAGTTTCGTTCAAAATTTAGATATAACTAAAATTTCTTCAATGAGAAGAAATAGGGTTATCTCGGATATATTTAATAGATTACATTTTATGGAGCGTAGAGGAAGTGGGTTAACTAGAATAGTTGAATCATATAGTGATTATGATGTTAAACCTATATTTAATTCTGATGTTTCTTCATTTAAAGTAATTTTTCCAAATAAAAATTATATTAAAAAAAGTCCGGTTAGTAGTGAAAAAAGTCCGGTTATGAGTGGAAATGTTGTTAGTGATGAAGATTATTTTGTAATTAAATTACATAAAAATCTTCCAATGAATGTAACTAAAAGTACTCATGATAAAATTCAAAAATTATTTGATAAGTTTGGCTATCAATATGATTTTAAATGGGAAGATGTTGCTGAAATATTTAATGTAAAAAAATCTAGGGCATCAGAAATAGTTGCTTTATTATTAGATTCGAATTTAATTGAACCTTCTGTTCCAACTAAATATAAATTTAAAAAATAATTGTATTAAACAGTGTAATAATTTACATTGTTTTTTGTTATATGAAAAATGTGAAACTAAATTAAAAAAAGAAGATGATATATAATAAAAATAAGATTAGAAAAAAGGAATTTATATAGATATATATGTTTTACTAGTAATGGTTATTTTGCTAATTTGTTTGGAGTTAAGCTAAAAGCAAGTATCATATTTGATAAATAAATTAAAATATGAGTTAGATTATTAATCTAGCTCTTTTTTGATCTTATAAGAAAGTTCTTATAAAAATTTAATTATTTTCTTACTATATTATTTAATAACATTGTTAAAAGATAATAAAAAAATATAATTTATACAAATTTAATATAAATATGGTAAAATAATATATAGATTGAACATAAACGTATAGTTTATAAAAAGTTATAAATATGGATAAAAGAATGCAATAATACTATGCAGTATATAATTTATGATTATAATAATTTAAATTATCATATACAACAAATAATGAACTATTAGTAATTTTAAAAAGTGGGGTGAATATTATGAAAAAAATTTATATTGTAACAGGAGCAAATGGATTTTTAGGAAACAATATTATAAGAAGATTAGAAAAGGACAGTAATAATGAAATTAGGGCATTTGTTTTAAAAAACGATTCCATAAAATCACTAGAAAATTTAAAATGCAAGATATATTATGGCGATATAACTAAAAAAGAATCTTTGACACCTATTTTTGAAAATATTAATAATAATGAAGTATATGTAATTCATTGTGCGGCAGTAGTATATATAAAATCTAAATATAATCAACTTATATATGATGTTAACGTTAATGGCACTAAAAATATAATAGATAAAGTTTTAAAAGCAA
>ENA-OROD01002877-OROD01002877.1-human-gut-metagenome-genome-assembly--contig:-NODE-2877-length-11973-cov-3.888991_pt1 | contig 11973 bp, 8 predicted proteins | sample MGYA00242123_ERZ509038 | MGnify/ENA primary metagenome ERZ509038 (study PRJEB26280, sample SAMEA2338719) | human gut metagenome | biome: human gut; feature: human-associated habitat; material: faeces... | reverse complement strand
GGCGATACCACAACCCTCGGCCTGAAAGGCCGTCAAACTTAAGAACCCTCCGGCCGTCAGGCCGGTCCATCCTAAGAACCTTTCCCTTCACAACCCTTCTACACAACCCGCGGCGGAGCCGCGCCCCTTTGCGCCCTCTGGGCGCATCCTCTGAACCCGGGGCCGCGGAGCGGCCCCATAATAAGGAGTCTCCTATGACCAAAAGAAATATTCCTGTAAAAATGAACGAAACCTACCCCCTTTCCATACGCGACCTGGGTATTCATGGGGAAGGCATCGGTTCCGTCGAAGATTTCACCGTCTTTGTGCCCGGCGCCCTGCCGGGAGAGACGGTGACTGCCCGTATCGTGTCAGCCAAGAAATCCTATGCCCAGGGAAGGCTGATTTCCGTAGACAGCCCCTCTCCCTTCCGCACAAAGCCGGAATGCCCTGCCTACCATGCCTGCGGCGGCTGCCAGATTTCCCATCTCACCTATGAAGGCCAGTTGGCGCTGAAAGAAAAGCGGGTGAAAGACGTGGTGAGCCGTCTGGGCGGATTTTCGGAAGACCTGGTGCTTCCTATTCTTCCTGCGGACCATCCCTGGAACTACCGGAACAAAATGGCCGTGCCCGTATCCCAGGTCACCGGCGGTCCGGTGATTGGCTACTACCGCCAGGGCAGCCATCAGGTGGTGCCCATTGACGGCTGTCTCATCCAGGAAGAAGAAAACAACCGGGTCCTCCGCTTTGCCCAGGGTTTCATGGCAAGGCACCATGTCCAGGGGTACAACGAGAAATCCCGCAAAGGCTCTGTGCGTCATATCATGGCAAGAACCGGGGACAAGGGAGAAGTGATGGTGGTCATCGTCACCGCCACGCCGACCCTTCCCTTTGCGGAACTCTGGGTGAAAGAAATGCGACAGCTCCTGCCGGAAGTGGTTTCCATCTACCACAACGTACAGAAAAGCCCGGGCAATGTGATTCTGGGACAGACCCTTCACCACCTCTGGGGCCGGAAAACCCTCACGGCCACCCTGGCAGGCCTTTCTTTTGAGGTGTCGCCTTTCTCCTTCTTCCAGGTTCATAAAGACCAGGCGGAGAAATTGTACGCCAAGGCCCTGGAATACGCAGACCTTACCGGCAGTGAAACGGTCATAGACGCCTACTGCGGTACCGGCACCATTTCCCTCTGTCTGGCGAAAAAGGCAAAGAAAGTCATCGGTATTGAAATCGTGGAAGCGGCCATTGAAGACGCCGGAAGAAATGCCGATTTCAACCATGTGGAAAACGTGGAATTCCATGCCGCCGACGCGGGAAAGCTCATGCCGAAACTCTATAAAGAAGGCCTGCGCCCCGACGTCATCGTCATGGACCCCGTCCGTGCCGGCTGCAGCGAAGATGTGCTGAAGGCCGCTGCCGCCATGGAGCCGAAACGCATAGTCTACGTTTCCTGCAACCCCGCCACCTTTGCCAGAGATGCAAAGATGCTGGATGCCCTGGGCTATACCCTCCGCCAGGTACAGCCGGTAGACATGTTCCCCCAGACCATGCACGTGGAAACGGTGGCTCTCATAGAAAAAGGAAAATAGACTGAAACCGGAAAGGGCTGTGAAAAAATGCAAATCATGTCTTCACCGTCCCTTTTGCGAATCATGCACAGCGTGAGGCCCATTTCCCGGATTCCTGTAAAATAAGGATAGAAAATCCAAAGGAAAGCAGGTCATGAAAGAATTCTGATTTCACCACATGGCCCTCCACAGGGGAGCCTTTGACTTGGGGCCTCCCTCTGATGTATACAAATTGATGCATGGCGCTTGCATTTTCCTGTCATCTGGTTTATGATACTTACAAGTTCATAAAGGTTAAGATTTAGATTCAAAGAGGAGTCCGGAAAGGGCTCTTTTTTTTGACTTTCTGAAAGTTTTCATAGAAATGATGATTAGAATTACATAAAAAATAAATATTCCCTATTGCGTATAATTATATATTTATAGTATGCTGAAAAAAGCATATTTCCGGCCCGGGAGATATGGGAGGAGAGAGGGTAAGCAGAGGAAACATGGACACTCTTGCAAAAGTATTTTCACTCCTTCAGAAAGGGCAGGTTATCCATATATTTTTCTAAAGGAGCGAAGAACTATGAAAAAAATTCTCGCAATCGCAGCTGCAGCTGCACTCACCGCTGGCGTATCCGCTTACGCAGCAAATCCATTCTCCGATGTTTCCACCGATGACTGGGCTTACCAGGCCGTATCCGACCTGTCTGACCAGGGAGTGGTGGAAGGATACCCTGACGGCACCTTCAAAGGGGAAAGAAATATCACCCGCTATGAACTGGCCCAGATCATTGCCCGCCTTATGGCAAAGGAAGATCAGCTGAATGCAGAGCAGCGGGCCACCCTTGACAAACTGGCCGGCGAATATGCTGATGAACTGGCAAACCTGGGCGTCAGGGTTTCCAACCTTGAAAAGAAGGTAGGAAATATTTCCTGGTCCGGCGATGCCAAAATGTGGTATATCAATAACTCCAAGGAAACCAGCGGAGATACCTGGAAAGGCCGTATGCGTATCAAAGTCAGAGGCCAGGTCAATGATTCCACCTATGTCCAGGGCCGTTTCAAGAACCAGATGGATTTCAAGGGAGACAATTCGTCGAATACCACCATGGACTGGCTCTATGTAAACCATTCCTTTGGCGATGCCAATGTGACCCTGGGCCGCATGCCTGTCACCATTTATGACGGCTTCATGTTCGACTCCACCGTGAAAGGTGCAATCCTCGGATACAATAAGGATGCCTTCCATGCATCCGTAGGCTATGGCCGTTTCCTGAATAACCAGAACCTTCTTCTGTCTAAGACAACGGATCCAGATACAGGAAAAGTAACCAAGACATTTAACGATTTGTCCAAGTACGATGCTTTCATTGGTCAGGCAGGCTACAACTTCGGCGCTGCAGCTCTCGACGCTACTTACATTAAGTTCGCTGGCGACCAGGCAAAGAAAACAATCGGATTCGACAGCATCTGGAGTGCACATCTGGCCATCCCCATGGATGAATTCCGTCTCTTCGGCGAATACTGGGATTCCAACGCCAAGAAGGCAGATAACTCCTGGCAGGCAGGCCTGGGCTACAGCAACTTCAGCTCCAAGAAGCCCGGCACCTTCGACCTCAACGTGGCATACAACAAAGTCGGCAGAAATGCGGACCTCGATGGCACCACCTACGATGCAGCTGACTTCTGGGGCGCTATCAAGAAAGACAGCAGCATTAAATACTGGAGCGTCTTCGGCGACGTGGCTCTCATGAAGAATGTGTCCCTCCATGGTGAATATGTCTTTGACCTGGACAATCAGCAGGATGGATTTGATGATAAAGCCTGGACCCTGGCACTGAACTATAAATATTGATGGGGATTTCCTGCGGTTTCATCCGCGGGATGCCGGTACCAATGAAAAAGACTCTGCCTTCCAGGGCAGAGCCTTTTCGTACCCGGGAGAGGATGCATGGGATTTCCTTCCTCCTCCGGGGCATCGGGCCGCCATCTGCTTTATAAGTTTTTTATACGCACATGATTAAAAAGAATTGAATAATTAAAGTTGAAAAATTAGAGGGAGGCTTCTATGAATAACTGGAAGAAACTGGCAGCTGCTGTCATTCTGGCAGGGGCCGTCGTCATGATCCAGGGGTGCGGCGGAAACGGGGAAGAAGCAAAAAGCATGGAAAAAGGCAGGGTATGGAAGGCAGCCACGGAAGCGGCCTATCCACCCTTCCGCTATGTGGATGAGAACAGGAACTTGGTGGGCTTTGAGGTCGACCTGCTCAAGGAAATCGGCCGCAGAACCGGAGCGACCATCGAGTTCAGGGATATGCCCTTTGACAGACTGCTGGATGCGGTGGCCGGAAAACAGGTGGACATGGCCATAGGGGCTATCACAGTGACGAAAGAAAGAGAGAAACTGGTGGCCTTTTCAGACTCCTACTACCGGCTGAGCGGATACTCTCTCCTTGTAAAAAAAGGAAATCCACCGGTGCGGAATGAAGAAGAACTGGCTGGCAAAGTGGTGGCGGCCAAAAGGGGATCTACCAGTGAAGCCAGGGCAAAAGCCCAAAATCCCAAAGAAATCATATCCATGGACCATTATGAGGACATTTTCAAAGCCCTGGAAGCAGGAAAAGCGGACGTGGGCATTACAGGAGACCAGGCGGCCCTTTACGAACTGGAGCATGGCGGAAGCAGCCGGCTGTCCCTGTCCGGCACCATTCCTACGGAAGACAATTTTGCGATTGCCCTTTCCAAAGATAATCCTCAGCTGAAGAAAGAAATCAATGAGGCCCTGAAAAGCATGATGGATGACGGCACCTATGACAGCCTGGCCCATAAATGGTTCTTTGTCAAATCGGCTGACAAAGAATAAACCCATCACAGGCCAATCAAAAACTGTGCGGAAATGAGAAATTTCTGCACAGTTTTTTGATTTCTTTTATCCCGCATCGGGAAGGAAGCCCCTCTTTGCGGAAAGGCGGTTCACCAGAAAGGCGGCGCAGGAGGCGCGGATGACCTGGTCAATGAAAAGGGCGCACCAGGTGCCGATGAGGCCCATGTCCAGCACATAAATGCTGCCGGTCTGCGCAAGCGCACCGGCCTGAAGCACCAGCTGTGCCGCCTCCGGAATGGTCATAAAGTACCGCACAATGTCCGGATGCGTCACCGTAACCGGGCCGCCCTTGCGAATCTGCGACTCGAACAGTGGAATCACGCTGCCATGGCTTCCAAGCACGTTGCCGAAGCGGACCGCCATGCACTTCATCTCGGTGTTTTGCGCAAACGTCTGAATCAGCATCTCGCAGATGCGTTTGGTGCAGCCCATTACGTTGGTCGGGTTCACAGCCTTATCGGTGGAAAGCTGCACAAACCGCTCCACATTGTGCTCTGCTGCCGAGGTGAGCAGATTTTTCGTGCCGATCACATTGTTCTTAACGGCCTCCGCCGGGCTGACCTCCATCAGCGGCACATGCTTATGGGCTGCCGCATGAAAGACCACCGACGGATGATACTCTTCAAACACTTCATCCAGGCGTTTTTTATCCCGGATGCTGCCCACCAGCACCAGAATCGGAACATCCTTGCCATACTTCTGGCGCAGTTCCATCTCCAGTTCATAGGCGCAGTTCTCGTAAATGTCAAACACCAGCAGCTGCCGGGGCTTGAAGCGCATGATCTGGCGGCACAGCTCCGAGCCGATGGAACCGCCGCCGCCGGTCACCAGAACCACCTTGTCTTCCAGATACCCGCTGATCTGGGCCGTATCCAGCTGAATTTCGTCCCGCGAGAGGAAGTCGGAAATGTTCAGCTCACGGAATGCCGTCTGCTCTCCCTTTTCCTCCATCGCCTGCGGGTCGCTGAGCATCCGCACCCGGCAATGGGTGGAATGGCACAGGTCAACCACCTGGTTCAGCCGCTCACCCTTCAGGGAAGGAATGGCAATGACGATTTCCCGGATGTGGTACCGGCGCGCCAGCTCTGGAATATCATCCAGCGTACCGCGAACCGGCACGCCCTGCACACGCATATTCTTTTTGTTGGGGTCATCGTCCACCATAATAACCGGGTTGCCAAAGTTGGTCTTTGCCTTGCACAGGTTCACCGCCCAGGAAGCAGCGCTGCCGGCGCCCACAATCATCAGCGGGCTGCTGTTGTTCTGCGTGTTTTCGTTCGCCTGGCGGAACAGCAGCGCCAGACGGGACGCAAACCGTGCACCGCCCACAAAGCAGATGATCAGGATGCCGCCCACCAGCAGGGCCGAGCGATGCAGCACCGCATATCCGTGATGGGTCACATAGTCGATCACGGCAATCAGCACCGTAGGCACCGCCGTCAGCACGGTCAGGCGAACCATGTCACGCACACCGGCGTATTTCCAAATCACATCGTACAGGCCGCCCAGCCAGAAGCTGATGGTGAACAGCGCCAGCATCCAGGGCAGATTCTGAACCCACAGATCCAGATACATAAACCGAAGGGCTTCAATATTAAAATCCAATCGCTGCAGCATTGCAAGGAAGTATGCTGCCAGGATCAGGCACATATCCATCAGGTACATCAGCAGCTTTCGCTGCCATCCCTTGAGCATTGGGTGCTTCATTGAGATCTCCTTTGCCGGCCAGAAATTAGAAAATGGGCCAGTTTATATTATTTTACGTCTTTTTGGTGCATCTGTCTATGTATAAAATGCACTTTCGTAAAACTCGTTCCGATATGCCGCTTTAATTTTGCAGATATACGTTTAATTTTATTTTAGCTTCAGTCTTTTGTATGCACAAAAGCTTCTCGTTTGGCAGGGGCACCATCGCCTGCATTCAGGCTTTTCAGGCGCGGGTTTCCCGTTTGCATTCCGTGCTTGCACTGTGCGGCCTTACGATTCAGTATAGCGGCGTCTGCTGTCGGATGCAAGGAATTCCGATCGAATTGACGTTTTCTTTATCGGTCAGAACCCGATCGGATTGTTACGGAAGCACTCCGTATTTTTTCAAAAGCTTTTCTCTCTGGCGGGCAATGGTCAGGCTCTCCCCGATTCCATTTTCTTTTCCTTTGCCCCGGATTTCCCGCAGATAGCAGGCGCCGCGCATCCCCCATGCCGCAAAAAGCAAATAAGGCCGCTGTTCCAGCCATGGGTATTTCCGGCGCATGGCGGAAATTGGCGGGAACAGGGTTCGCATAAGCCCCCGCTTCTCATTCCGCACCGTTTCCAGGGTCAGGGTTCCGCTGTGCCTGCGGCTCATGGAAGAATCCCCATAGGCACCGGACTCTAAAAGATCCTGAAGCAAGTCGGCTGCGTCCTTCTCGCTTTGCAAGGTGCATTCCGGATGCCCTGCCCGGTCAAAATCCAACCCAAGCCACTGTCTTCCCAGTGCCAAAAGTGCAGCGGCAAATTTCTGCGCACGGCATTCATCACAGCAGCGGGCAACTTCCGCCCAGTCGATGCACTCCCCGTATCGATTGGCATACTGCACCATGTCGCAAAGCTGGCGCACACCAAATCCGCTGTGCAAAAAATGTTTGAACGCATGGAGAATCAGGTACAGCATATGCTGGGTATGGGGCAGCGTATACACCGTTATTCCCGCACACTGCAATGGAATGGCCCGGTCGGCCGCCCGTTCAAAGAAGCGTTCCAGCCCCCCGTTGCCAACGTCCTGCTTTGTGGTGCGATCCGGATGCAATTCCAGATAAAGGCCCGTTTTGCGGTCCAGCAGGGCTGCGTCTCCCTCCGGCATTTCCCCGCCGGAAACCAGCTCCATTCCCCGCTGTTTCAGCAGCTCCACACAGCAGCAAAAGCTTTCCGGGTCCAGCAGCAAATCCTCATCGCCGGAGATTCTCTGCTCCGGAGTGGGATACAATTCCCGGCAGACCAGCCCCTTGACCACCACCGGCCGGATTCCCTGGATGAGCAATTCCTGATATACGGCCGCAAACGCTTGGGTCCGGCGAATCTGTGCCGCCGTCTGCCCCATGGTCTGTCGGCGCACTTCCTGCCGGAATTCCTCCGGCTGTGCCTGAAATTCCGGCAGAGCGCGTGTTGTTCCGTAGACCATCGGCAGCGCCATTTGCTGCGTGGCCAGCACAAATAGCGCCTGCCAGTCTGCCGGGTCTTCCGTAATGCAAATGTTCGGGGCCGTGCCCTCCATAAACGCCTTCATGCAATACAGAAATTGCTTCTGTACACAAGTCATCACAGCGGCACTCCCTTCCAAGTGTGATTTTTCTTCCTGCCAATCGGAACGTTTCTTCTATTATACACAATCCGACATTTTTGACGCAATGCTAAAAGAATACAAAATTCAGTTCATTTTTGCACAAATCTTCTGGATGTTTAAATTCTTGTTCTCCCTCTGTCACAATTCACGCAAAAAGCCACCCTCTCATTCATGTGTCCGCGCTCACACCCGCACACAAATGCTCGATGCATAGACACCGCTTCATTTGAATGGTATAATTAAGCAAAGAAGTTAGTTGTGGCTAATTTTAAAGTGAAATGCCCTTCCTCTTTTAAGCATCGAAAAAAACGTATAAGGAGCATTCAATGGAAGCTTTTTATGGAATCCTGATCCCGTTTCTTGGCACATCCCTTGGGGCCGCCTGCGTGCTTTTTATGAAAAACTCCCTAAGTGATATGGTTCAGCGCTCTCTGACCGGTTTTGCCGCCGGTGTTATGGTTGCGGCCTCTGTATGGAGCTTGCTTATCCCCGCTATTGAGCAATCCGCGTTTCTGTGCCGCCTGTCCTTTCTTCCTGCATTCTTTGGTTTCTGGTTCGGCATTCTGTTTCTTTTAACGCTGGACCACATCATTCCGCATCTGCACGCGCAAAGCGGCCAGGCCGAAGGCCCGAAAAGCCAGCTTCAGCGCACCACCATGATGGTTCTGGCGGTCACGCTGCACAACATTCCCGAGGGCATGGCCGTCGGTGTTGTGTATGCCGGGTACCTCTCCGGTAGCGCACAAATCACCGCAGCGGGTGCGCTGGCCCTGTCTCTTGGCATTGCCATTCAGAATTTTCCGGAAGGCGCCATCATCTCCATGCCCCTTCGTGCCGAGGGCATGGGCAAGGGCAAAGCCTTCTGCGGCGGCGTTCTCTCCGGCATTGTGGAACCGATCGGCGCAACCCTCACAATTCTGGCCGCACAGTTGATCGTTCCAGCGCTGCCGTATCTTTTAAGCTTTGCGGCCGGGGCCATGCTCTATGTGGTTGTGGAGGAGCTGATTCCCGAAATGTCGCAGGGCACACACTCCAACATCGGTACGCTGTTTTTTGCGGTTGGGTTCAGCGTTATGATGGTTTTGGATGTCGCATTGGGATAATCATCCGATTCATTTCAAAAGCCCGGAGGAAGCATCACTTCCCCGGGCTTTTCTTGCTTTAGGTATGTGCTGCCTCCGAAGGACGCAGAAGTACATCCAGCTCTTCAAAGCTGTACAGCTCATTCATCACCTGGCACAGTGCTTTTTTGGAAAGCCGCGGCGGCAGCCCCAATCTGCGCAGGGCCGCACGACGCATCTCTGCGCTGCCTGCCGTGCCGGAAAGCCCCCAGTCGAACAAATCCGCATAGGTGATGGCCCGCCCACTGCGAGGTGCTTCCTGTCCATCCCCTGCCGCCGTAAGCACTGCCTGGCGGATCAGCTCGGCCGGAACGCCTTCCACGCCAAGCAGGCCTTCCTTGCCGGGCTGTGCCTTTCTGGCCTCTTTGCCCGGAAGTGCCGGTACATAGGCCTGGCGCACGTACTGCTCCCCCACCAGATTGCTGACAAAATTCCGAATGCGGAAGCCTGCCCCGTCCGAATCAGTCAGAATGATTACCCCACGCAGACGTCCCAGTTCCTTTAATAAGGCCTGCTTTTCTTTGTCTTTGTAAATTTCGAAACCATCCGTTGTGAGGATCAATCCATCCACAAGGCTGCTCAGTTTGGCGGCATCGTATTTTCCTTCCACCAGAAGCACCTGCTTCACGCGGATCTTCTCGCTCATCGTCTCTCCCTCATCTCAGCCAAGCGGCAAACCGCCGTTTGAATCAGCACCACTTCATCCACCGGGGAACTTTTCAGCTTCTCATCCAGGTCCTGAATCAGCTCCAGGCAGCTGGCCAGCTGGCTCAAGCGGTAACGGCCGGCGCTTTCCGAGGCGCGGCGCAGTCTCCAGTCTTTGCCTTTGTATCCAAAATCCTTGAATACGGTCGGATAAGCCTTTTGCCGGGCCATACCGCAGCGGGTGCGATACATATCCATGTAGCTTCCGGCCAGTGCCCCCGTAATGGCGATGGGGTCATTCTGCAGCTGAAGCAGCTCATTCAGCTTTTTCAGGGCCGGGCCGGGGCGGCCAGCCTGAATCAGGTTGACCATATCGAACACATCGGCGTCCAGGCTGCGCGTACCCGCCTGCGCCACCATTTCCCGGGTAATGGTGGTATACCCCGAAAGTGCCGCCAATTTGTCCACTTCGTTCCCAAGCAGGAATTGATCCTGGCCGCTGCGCTCCAGCAGGTCGCGGGCCGCGTCTGGGGGCAGCTCGGTTCTCTGCTCTTTGGCGCGGCGCTGCATCTCCTTTACCAGCTCGTTCGCAGTCGGCCGTGCCAGCTCAGCTGCAAAGCCGATCGTTTTGCACAGGTCGATCAGCTTTTTTGCCCGTTTGGCCAGCTTCCCCTTCTCGTCCGCAAACACGGTGGTAATTACAAACACGGCATTTTCGGTGCTGCTCAGTGCATCGCACAGCAGCTCCAGATCCTTGTCCCCATAGGTCGCAGGCTGCAAAAGAGGCAGCACCACCCCCCGGCGGGTGCTGAAAAACGAAATGGTTCCTGCCGCCAGCAGAATTTCCTCCACCGCAGGAGTCGGCCCCTCCAGCCGGGTCATATCCGGGTCTTCCTTGGCCAGCACTTTCAGCACCTTTTGCGCGTGTGCCTGCACCAGATACTCCTCGGTTGAATAGAAGTAAAACACCGGGCAGCCGCTTCCCAGGGCGGCTTTCAGCTGTTTCGCATCGTAATTCATTGAGCTGTCTCCTTAAATCTGATCTCTTCACCGGGGCGCAGCAGGGCGGCGGCGCGCTTGCCCCAGTGGAACTCAGCCGCCTCGTCCTCAATCTCCGGCCGCTGCCGTCCGCAAAGAATCTGTTGGACCTGAAGTTCTGCTGGAATCGCCCCCGTCGGTGCCAGCAGCAGGTCTGCATCAAATCGACTGGAGAATTCCACCCGCCCCGCCGTCATAAGAATGCGCTTTCCATCCACCATCAGCAGCGCCAGATTGCCCTGCTTCTGGTTCAGCACCAGCACCTCATGCCCGTTCCAGGAGAACGATTCCGACACACCCTGCGCCAGCTGCTCTGCCGCAACGACCTGCCGGGCGGCAAGGCGCAATTCATCGCCATCCTGCCGTAGGTCCACGATCAGCTCCGCCTCGGATATGCCGCAGCGTTCCAGATACTCTGCCGTCCGGTTTTGCTGAACGCTTCCGCCCCGGAACAGCACCAGCGCCGTTTCGTTCTCCGTAACAACCGCACAGGGGTTGTTCGTTGGCCCTACCAGCTGAACCCGAACCACGTCCCGATTCAGCCGCCAGATGCCGCCTGCCGAAACCGCAAGCACGATCGGCAGCAAGACCCACAGCAGGCGTCCTTTCTTTTTGTGCAGGCACACCCCTGCAATCAGCACACACAGTGCAAGTACGCCCAGGGTCTCCCAGCGGGGCAGAACAAGCACCGCAAAGGGAAGTTCTGCCGCCCAGGTGGCCAACGCCAGCATCAGCCGCACGCACAGCCCAGCCGGGACCAGCAAAAAGCCCGCCGCCACCCGGCAGCCGGGCAAAAGCCCCACCAGGCAGCCAAGCAGCCCAAAGCTGAGCGCCGGGGCCGTCAGCCAAACCGTGGCCAGATTGGCGATCACCGAAACACCGCTCACGGTCAGGCCCTGCAGCAGCTGCACTGGCAGGGTAAACAGTGCTGCAAAAACCGGCGGCAGAAGCAGCGACAGCAGCCAGACGGCCCCGCCGTGTTTCTGCTTTGCCCGAAGGGTCACTTTTTGGCAGGCGATCAAACCAAGGCAGGCACAAAACGAAAGCTGAAAGCTCAAATCACAGACGCCGTAGGGGTTCCCCAGGCACAGCAGCAGACCTGCCAGGCCAAGGGATGTAAGCGGGTCCGGCGCGGCCAGCACGAACGTGCCAACCACACTTACCAGCATTGCCGTACCGGCCCGTACCACCGAAGGCGTCATCCCCGCCAGCTCCATCATGAAAAGTGCCGTCAGCGCCGCCGCCAGGGCCCCCGCACGGAAATGCCGCTGCTTTCCCCTGCTCAGGAACACGCCTGCAGTCAGCGTCAAATGCAGGCCAGACACCACCAGCAAATGGGAAATGCCCGCCCTGCGAAAAATGCTTTTGGCTTCTGCGGAAAGATAGCCGGTCTGGCCCAACGTCATCGCAGCCAGCAGGCCGCTGTATGGC
>ENA-OROD01002870-OROD01002870.1-human-gut-metagenome-genome-assembly--contig:-NODE-2870-length-12002-cov-3.272704_pt1 | contig 12002 bp, 9 predicted proteins | sample MGYA00242123_ERZ509038 | MGnify/ENA primary metagenome ERZ509038 (study PRJEB26280, sample SAMEA2338719) | human gut metagenome | biome: human gut; feature: human-associated habitat; material: faeces... | reverse complement strand
GTATTCTCTTTAAATTGTTAGAATCAATTTTTTAAACAAAGCTTTATGACAACAAGCATTTTTGTTTAACTAATATTACAATAGATATTATATTTAATCAATGATATTACCATTTTTTATTGTTTGTAATTATTTTTTTACAAGTTAAAAGCTATTAAGATTTTACTCCTAATAGCTTATTTTATTAATCGACTAAATCTAATTTACCATCAACAAGTCTATTTGTGCTTGCTTTATCAAATAAGATAATACTATTTCCTTTAAAATTAATATGAATATCTTCATCAACTTTATAGTCAATAATACCGAATACAACAGAAGTTAAGATGTCTTGACCAACATTAACTTTAACAGTTGTTTCCATACCTGCTGGTAATGTTGAATAAACTTTTGCAGCTAAACCTTTATCGCTTATTTCAACGAATTCAGGTCTAATACCTAAAACGACATCTTCACTTGGTAATTCAAATGGTTCATTAGCTGTAAATCTTGTTACAACATTATGGAATCTGACTTCATATGTTAATTCATCAATTTGTTGAACCTTAGCTGGAATGAAGTTCATAGCTGGGTTACCAACGAAATCGGCAACAAATAAATTGTTTGGATTCGAATAAACATAAAGTGGTGGAGCATATTGTTGTAAAAGTCCATTTTTCATCAAACAAACTTCAGTAGCAAGTGTCATAGCTTCAAGTTGATCGTGTGTAACATAAACGAAAGTAATGCCGAGTTCTTCTTTCAGACGAATCAGCTCATACTGCATGCTCTGGCGCAGTTTTAAATCAAGTGCACCGAGAGGTTCATCTAAAAGAAGGACTTTTGGCTCGTTTACAATCGCACGGGCGATGGCGATACGCTGCTGCTGACCGCCCGAAAGCGAGTTGACATCACGATATTCATAATCACTCATGTTTACCATCTTCAGGGCACGTTTTACCTTCGGCAAAATCTCTTCCTTCGGTGTGTGCTTGAGCTTCAAACCGAAGGCGATATTGTCGTAAACGTTGAGATGAGGGAACAGAGCGTATTTCTGGAATACCGTGTTCACATTTCGCTTGTAAGGAGGAAGGTTAGTAATATCGTTGCCGGCGATGGTGATGATGCCTTCGCTGGCGGTTTCAAACCCTGCCAAAAGTCTCAATAATGTCGTTTTTCCGCATCCCGAAGGACCCAGAATGGTCATAAATTCGCCCTTTCTCACATAGAGATTGATGTTGTTGAGGGCTGTTTTCTCGCCAAATCTTTTCGACACATTCTTAATATCTATGATATGCTGTGCTGTCTTGTTCATTTTTGTTGTAAATTTGCGTGCAAAGTTACTCATTTTTCGATAAATATTGAAAGAAACAAAGAAAAAGTTGTATCTTTGCAAACGTTTTGTAGTATCTGATATACAGAACTGAATAATTATTGAATAAATATACATACATGATTGTTACAATAGAATGGATGGAGGAGTGGTTCAGGCGTTTCGACCAGGAATATTTCGGGGGAAAACTGCCTGTTCCTGAACTCGGACTTACTCATGCCAAGACTCGGTTGGGGCAACTTGCCTATAAGCGGGCCTCCAGATGGGGACGCACCAAGCTCTACGATTTCAAGCTCTCCATGTCTACTTATTATGATATGACCGACAAGCAGGCAAAGAGTGTCTTGCTCCACGAGATGATACATTACATCATCGGTTATACGGGACTGAAAGATACCTCGGCTCACGGGATTGTGTTCAAGGGACTGATGGATAAGCTCAACAGCCAGTATGGCTGGGATATCAGAGTATCGACATCCACTAAGGGCTGGAAAGTAAGTGAAACTGTAAAAAGCAGGAAAGAGAAGAAGGGACCGCAAATTTATCTGATGCTTGCCATCGAGATGAATGATGGAAGACATTATCTCTCGAGAGTGAATCCGAGTTTTGCCCGTCGCATCGAAAATCAACTGAAGACGGTCAGGGAAGTGGTTTCTCATCAGTGGTATACTACGATGGAGAACTATTTCGAAGACTATCCGCAGGTGCGCAGCTTGAGAGGAAGGCGCATCTCGAAGGCCGATTTCGGAAAGTTGCTCAATGTGCTCACTCCCTTTCAGCTGTAATGTCGGGCGAATGTATAAGAAAAAGAATAACTAAAACTCATTAAAGATACAAAATGAAAGAAACCTGGAAAATGATAGCCCTGCTGGCAATAGCCATTGGAGGACTGCTGGCTTATGCCTTTATTCCAGAGCAAGTGGCTGAAAACATTCCTCTGAAACAGATTGGAATGGATGCGCTCACCGGTAAAAGCGAGGCAGAACTTGCTGAAGAGGAAAAGGCTGACAGCATGATAAAGGAACCCGTGGATACGGCGGCGCAGCGAGTACTGATCTTCGGCGACTCGATGTCGGAATATCTAGGTCTGCGACTGGCTGATTATGCCAACAAGAACGGTCATAAGCTCACCTGTATTACCTGGGTGAGTTCGGACACCAGAAACTGGGCTACTACCGATACCCTGCAGCATTATATCCAACGTATCAAACCTACCTATGTCTTTGTATGTCTGGGCAGTAACGAACTATATACGTCTGATATGAAGGGATGTGAAAAACGCATCCGTGCCATCCTGAGCAAGATTGGTAATATTCCGACGATATGGATCGGTCCGCCAAACTGGTGTGAGGATAATGGATATAACAAACTCCTCCGTGAGGTGATGGGACCACGAGGCTATTATCCTAGTTACAAACTTACCTTCGAACGCCAGAAAGACGGCCGGCATCCGACTATGACTTCATCTGCCATGTGGATGGATAAGATTGTAGAGTGGATGAATAGCGGTCATTGTGTGCATCCGTTCCGATTGGAAATGCCGGATAAGCGTGACCGCAGATACAGACAGATTACCATCTTGCCTCCTGGAACAAAACACAGGGCTGACAGTACGGCTGTGAAGAAGGATTCTCTTTCTATGCCTGTTGAGGAAACTGTGCCTGAAACCCCAGAAAGTTCTGCTGCAACCAAGGAACCTGCAACTGCAGGAAAAACGTCTCCGGCTGCTGCTGACAAGACGGTTCCAGCGGTAAAGCATGTAACCCATAAAGACTCCATATAAGAAAGAGTTCAATAAATAATATCTTCAGAACAGACAAATGAATTATTCAACATTCGAAATATGTGCCTTGTGGCATTGGATAGAGCGGCTGTTTGTTTATCAGGCAGATTCTCCGCTGATGATGGGCAGCATTCCGTTTGCGCTGCTCTTCATCTTCTTCCTTGCCATTTATACCCTGCTCAAGAGCTATTCGCGCACAGCCATGATGATGTATGTCATCTGCTTCAGCCTTTTTTTTGCCTATAAGGTGAACGGAATGGTGATGTGGATGCTGCCGCTTACGGCTTGCATCAATTATGCCGTAACCCAGGAAATGAGACTGCATGAGGGGAAGGCGCGCAAGGCGCTGCTCACCTTCGTGGTGCTTGTGGACCTGACTCTGCTGTGCTATTTCAAATATACCAATTTCATCATTGGCGATGTAGTCAACGAGATGTTCAGCACCAACTTCTCCCTGCAGTCTATCGCTCTGCCTGTAGGTATCTCGTTCTATACCTTCCAGGCTATCAGCTATGCGGTAGATACCTATAAGCGTAAGTTCGACATGGAGGTAACGCTCCTGGAATATTGCTTCTATCTCACCTTCTTTCCGCTGCTGATGGCGGGTCCTATCACCCGTGCCGCCAATCTGATACCCAGACTGAAACGAAACGAACAGGCTTCCAGTAGAATGCTGTGGACGGGACTCTTTCTCATCATGCTGGGACTGGTCAAAAAGAATATGCTGAGCGATTATATCGCACAGTTCAACAACTGGGTGTTTGATGCGCCGCAAACCTTCTCGGGTTTCGAGAATCTGGCAGCACTCTTCGGCTACCCTGTCCAGATCTTCCTCGATTTCTCGGGATACAGCGATATGAGTATCGGTGTGGCAGCCATCCTGGGTTTCTATCTACCCGACAACTTCTATTTCCCTTACCGCTCACTCTCGGTTACCGAGTTTTGGCATCGCTGGCACATCTCACTTTCCTTCTGGTTCCGCGATTATGTGTATATTACGCTGGGTGGAAACCGGAAGGGAAAGGTGCGCATGTATTTCAACAACTTCCTCACCATGCTGGTGGCAGGCTTATGGCATGGCTCTTCCTGGATGTTCGTTATCTGGGGTGCTCTTCATGGTTTCGGACTTGTGGTGCATAAGTTCTTCAGCCGTCAGTTGGGCATAAGCTTTCCTCGTACGCTGGCTGGCAATTCCCTCAGCTGGCTCATCACCTATTTATATATATGCTTTGCTTGGTCGTTCTTCCGTGCTAAGGATTTGGGGGCGTTGGGGAAGATGTGTGATAAGGTGGCAAATGATTTCAGTATCGATTATCTGGTGCCTTTCTTCCATGCCCGTCCTGCCTGGACGCTTTGCATCATAGGTGTCATGCTGAGCTATCTCTTTACCGAGCGCCAGTATCACCGTCTTCAGGCGCGGTTCATACTTCTGCCTTGGGTGACCAAACTGCTGCTCTTCATCATCTGTCTGCAGATGGTAGTTGAGGTTTCTCAGGAGAGTGTACAGCCGTTCATTTATTATCAGTTCTAGTCTTTTATGGTTAATTTTCTGTAATAAAATCTTGCTTTATGGACTTGATACTGGAAAATGATGTAATTTTGTAGGTTGAAGTATATATATTTTGAAGTAACAGACAAAACAGAAAAATTGTATGAAGAAACTATTATTCTTTTTGCTCCTGACGACGGCTGTCGTCGGTAGAGCACAGACTTCGCTTGACTTGCTGCCTGTAGGCACCGAGGCTCCCGATTTCACGATTACTGACAGTAAGACGGGTAAGAAAATCTTCCAGCTCTCAGATAAGAAGACTCAGAAGGATAAAGACGGAAAGACGGTTCCGGGTGTCTGGACCGTGCTCGATTTCTGGGCTTCCTGGTGTCCTGACTGCAGAAGAGATATGCCGATGGTGAAGGCTATCTATGACAAATACAATACCAAGATCCAGGTAGTGGGTGTTTCTTTTGATACCGATGAGGCGAAGATGAAGAAATATCTGGGCGATAATCAGTATACCTGGTTGCAATACTGTGAGTTTAAGAAATGGAAGGAAACAAAGATTTCCAAGGATTATCACATCTCATGGATTCCTACCTCTTATCTTATCAATCCGGAAGGTAAGATTGCATTCTCTACCGTGAAGGCGGAGGAGATGATGAAGAAACTGGATTCGCTCGACCAGGCTGGAGCATTGAAACCTGCTCAGGTGCAGACTGCTCTCAAGAAGGTGTATAATGAAAGCATCGATCCGATGGCTCAGATTGATGAGGCTTTGGCTAAAGCTAGAAAGAATGGCAAGTTTGTTATCTGTCAGGTAGGTGGTAACTGGTGTCCATGGTGCTTGAAGTTTGCCGATTTTGTGGAGAAAAATGTTGCGGTCAACAAGATGGTGAATGATCATTTCGAATATATTCATGTGAACTACAATCGCAGAAAAACTGCCGGTGATGCGGCGGTGAAAAAGGCTGAGCAGCTGATGAAGCGACTGAACAATCCTCAGCGTTTAGGATTCCCGGTCTTTGTGGTGCTCGATGAAACCGGAAAGGTTCTCCATATCCAGGATTCCAGTTTTCTGGAAGAAGGTAAGGGATATAACGAAGAAAAGGTGCTCAGATTCCTGAAGAGCTGGACACCTCAGGCAGTAAAAGGATAAAGAAAGAGGGTGTGTCATTAACTTATGGCACACCCTCTACCTGTTTCATATCGTAATTTTATGCATTACAAACCTCTTGCTTTCAGAAATCCGGAAGCATCTGGCTTCTCCATACCAGTAAAGTCGGTAAACATTTCCATCTGGTCCTTGGTGTTGCCACGGCTCAGAATCTTATCGCGGAATGCCTGACCAACGGCTGGATCTAAGGCACCATGCTTTGCAAAGTAGTCGGCGATGTTCACAGCCAGCACCTCTGTCCAGAGATAGCTGTAATAGCCTGCTGCATAACCGCCGCCCCATACGTGGTTGAAGTATGATGTGCTGTAGCGAGGAGGAATCTGGGTGTTGAGCAAACCGATGTTGTGGAGCTCTTCCTTCTCGAAGGCACCTGCCATATAAGGTGAAGGCACCTCTTCTTCGCTAATCTTGTGCCAGGCAAGGTCAAGACAGGTTGCAGCCAGATTCTCGCCCAGTGAATAAGCGGTCTGGAAGCTGATGCTCTTCAGCATGCGCTCTTTCAGATCGGCTGGCATCGCAGCACCGGTCTCGGTATGACGGGCGTAATGGTCGAATATCTCCGGAATAGAAGCAAACGATTCGTTAAACTGGGATGGCATCTCTACGAAATCGCGGGCAACGGCTGTTCCTGAAAGGGTATTGTACTTGCAGTCGGAAAGGATTCCGTGAAGTGCATGACCGAACTCATGGAACAGGGTAGTAACCTCATCCCATGTGACGAGAGATGGCTGACCCTCCGGTGCCTTGGCGTTGTTGCATACATTATATATGATAGGCAACTGGCCGCGCTGCTTACTCTGCTTGGCAAAGGCGCTCATCCATGCACCGCCACGCTTGGTAGGACGGCGGAAGTAATCGCTGTAGAAGAGGGCGATTGGCTTGCCGTTCTTGTCGCTCACCTCGAATACCTTCATGTCTGGGTGATAGGTTGGGATATCCTTGCGCAGCTTGAAGTTCAGTCCGTATACACGATGGGCGGCATAGAACACACCGTTCACCTGTACGCTGTCGATGTTGAAGTATGGCTTGATCTCATCATCGGTAATGTTGAGCATCTCCTTCTTCATCTTCGCAGAATAATAGAATCGGTCGTATGGCTGCAGCTTGAAGTCCTTGCCCTCCGTCTTCTGGGCATACGCTTCTATCGCCTTGGTTTCAGCATCAGCCTTAGGAGCATATTCCTTGATGAGCTGCTTCAGGAAATCATCCACATTCTTGCTGTTCTTAGCCATCGTCTTTTCGAGCGAATAGTCGGCATAGTTGTCATATCCCATCAGCTTGCCCTTCTCGGCACGCAATTTGGCAATCTCGGTTACGATAGGGAAGGTGTTGAAATCAGGATTGGTTCCATCGGCACGGTGGATGCTTGCCATATACACCTTCTTGCGCAGTTCGCGGTTCTGGAGATTGGTGAGGATAGGCTGCTGGGTGGTGTTGATGATGACGATGCAGTAAGGTGCCTTGCCTCCGCGGCTCTCAGCGTCTTTCTTGCATTGTGCAATGTCAGCATCGCTCAATCCGGCGAGTTCTTCCTTGCTGTTCACCCAAACCACGGCGTTGTTGGTAGCGGCAGGAAGAAGATTGCCCCATTCCTGCTGTAATTCTGATATGCGGGAGTTGATCTGCTTCATGCGCTCCATCTTCTCGGCAGAAAGGAGGGCGCCTGAACGTACAAAACTCTTATAGATAACCTCAGTAAGGCGCTTGTCTTCGCCCTTGAGTTTCTTATATTCGTTGTCGTAAACATACTTGATGCGCTCGAAGAGTTTCTTGTTGAACGAAATCTCATTGTCGAGCTCGGTCAGCAATGGGGTAGCCTTCTTTTCTGTTTCGGCGATTCCCGGAGTTTTGTGGGCACTGGTGAGACCGAAGAAGATGTTAGTCACCTTTTCGAGCAGCGTACCGCTCTCCTCATAGGCGAGGATGGTGTTCTGGAAGTTAGGCTTCTTCTTGTTGTTTACAATCTTCTGGATGTTGGCACGCTGCTCCCTGATAGCCGCTTCGATGGCTGGCAGGTAATCGCTCTCCTGAATCTTGCTGAAGTCAGGAGCACCGAATGGAAGACTGCTCTTTGTTAAAAGAGGATTCTGACGGTTACCGCCCGCAGTCTGTGCGAACGATGAGGCTGGCATCTGCAGGAGTGTTGCGGCCAAGCCCAGGGTAAGGAAAGTCTTGTTAAGTTTCATTATGTTTCTTTGTTTATTTGAAATTCGTTTGCAAAGATAGTGATTTATTTCGAATTATCGCATTTTTATTCATATTTCTTATGGAAAATCAGCAGACATATGGCTCCTGCCAATGCCATCGGCACACCGATAAGGGCAGGGAAGTTGTATCCTAATCCCATCGCAACAGGAATACCACCGAGGAAAGCTCCCATGGCGTTACCCAGATTGAAGGCGCCCTGAATGCAGCAGCCGCCCAGCATTTCGCCACCCTTGGCATGCTTCACGATGAGGAATTGCTCAGGCGATCCGATGCCGAAAAGACAGGCGCAGCAGATGAACATCAGTACTACAGATACCCAGCCGAAAGGGGCGAGGAAGAAGGTGAGCAGAAGTGCCGCTGCTGCCAGAAACTGGAGATAACAGGTAAAGCGGCCCGGCTTAAAACGGTCGGCAAGCAAGGCACTCACCTGATTGCCTACTACCATTCCGCCGCCTGCAAGAATCATCAGCAGAGAGATGCTGGCTGCGCTGAATCCGCCCTCCATCTGAAGCAGCGGCGAGATATAACTGAACCAGCAGAGGATGCCGCCATTGCCCAGGAAGGTGGCGGCGATGATGAGCCACGGAGCCTTGTTGCGGAGGAAATGGAACTGTGCCTTCATACCGTTGTTTGGCAGCGCTTCTACATCCGGAACCCATCTGTGAATCATGTATAAGGTGATGAGTCCGAGCACGATACAACTGACAAAAGGTACTCGCCAGCTGAACATGTGACTCAGGAAGGTTCCCACCGGCACACCCATCAGATTGGCCACCGGCATACCTGCGCACATCATTGCCACGGCATTGGTTCCCTTACCCTCTTTGGCAATCTTTACCGCCACGATGGTACCCGTTCCGAAGTAGGCGCCATGAGGCAGACCTTCTATAAAGCGGGCGCAGAGCAAGAGCCAGTAGTTAGGTGCTACTGAGGCGATGACAGCTCCGAAGGTGATGAGCGAAGCCAGAAACATCAGGATATTCTTGGGTCTGTATTTATGCATGAGTATCAGTGAGAAGGCTCCGGCGCAGACGCCGAGTGCATAGATGGAGATGAGATGTCCTGCTTCCGGGATGGAAACGTTCATGTTGTTGGCGATGTCTGTGATGATGCCCTCGATGATGAATTCAGCGATGCCCAAGGTAAAGGTACCCAGCGCGAGTGCAAATAGTCCTTTTTTCATTTATTCTTATGAGTCAATATTATCCTAAAAATAGTTTCTCTCTTATTTTATGTCTTTGTAAGACAATAGTTTCAGAAATTCGTGTGCAAAGTTACTCATATTCCTTTTATCCTGCAAGTTTTCTCGCAGGAATATAGTAAAGATTAACAGAAAGAGTGGGGTCATTCATGCTCATTTCTTAAGCCTTTGCTGTTCTATATTGATGTGCCTCCGTCTGTTCTCGATAGTGGATCGGGGCGTTGATGGATATAGGAAGAGGTACTGAAAGTACCGGCATAAGTTGTTGGAAGATATAGGATAAGTTGTTGGAAGATATAGTATCTGTCGTTGGGGAATATACTATCATGAACCGCACAACAGCTGTTGTGCGCTTGCATATCAGCTGTTGTGCGAATGTCCATCAGCTGTTGTGCGCTCGTCATCCACCTGTTGTGCGGTAAGTTTATATACAGAAATGCGTCTGCATTTTTTGTTTTTGTAGCGAATCTTTTTATTTCATTTTGCTTCCAAAGAACTTCATATCTCTCAGGGCAGTATGCATGTTGTATTTTATCTGCAATTTCAGGAGAGAATCGGCAGGAATATCTAAAGCTGCTTCCTAATTTTAAAAAAAATGAGTTCCTTATGCAATATAGTTTTAGATAATCCGTTATATAGTAATCCGCAAAAACGAAAATGCTGATAATCTTTGTGGATGTAGTAAGATTTGAAGCAAAAAGTGTAACATCAAAACGATTAATTATGAGAAGAATTGCATTTTATCCAGTAGGAGGCGAGCGTGTTAGTCTACCAGAGAGGCATATCAAGGCTTATGTAGACGATTATTGTCACGAGTTTGGACAGACGGATACAGACACAAAGTTGATGCATCTGCTTTATGTTGCCGACAAGGGCTTTGATATCTTATCGCATATTCGTGAGTTTTTAGACAATCATCCTGAGATTGCCCAAGATAGTATCAAGCAAACATTGGCGTATTTCGTTTCGCATCTTAGATATCCTGACGGTGATAGATACGTAGATGACCAGTTTGCAATGGCTAATTATCTTAAAGAAACACTTAGTTTAGAGAAAGTGTTGGATCTTCTAATGATGGAGATTAGATTGAGATTCTCTTATACAGAAGACGATAAGTCTGTAACTTTTACGCAGAAATACCTAAGGTGGGATAGTCTGGCTTCATTGAAAAAGTCTTTGAAAGGTGAAGAGCTACTCAAACGAATTGTCAATCCGTCAGGATTTTACTGCGTTTCAGAATCAGATATTGTTAAAGAAAATCTTTGGCCTAAGCTACAAGGGGATTATATGCGCTCTCATTGGTATAATGAAAATATAAAGATAGTCTATCCAAATTCTTATGAAGAACAGGTAATAGATGAGTTCAACCGAAATGCAAAGGAAGATTATAAGTATGTCCTTGGTGCTCCTGCTGAGCCATGGAGAGGTAACCCACTCAAGGCAAAAGTCGTTATTCTTAGCCTAAATCCAGGATTTAAGTTAGGTGTGAATGATAATGTGCAATATGAAAGATATAGGGCACCTTTAGAGGATGCTATGGCGGAGTTGATCAATACGCTGTCATTTCAAGTAAATGGATTTCTCACTCCTCAGGATTATTATGTTAAGAGTCATGAAGAGTTCAAGGAAAAGTATAGAGTGAAGAATGTCTATGTTCCGTGTGGCGATGCGTTGAATGAGATTGGTGACTATTATTGGTATAATAATATTAATCGCCTCAATATAAATCATCAGAAAGAATATGAGTTTTTCCGAAACTTTGCGATAGTTCAGTATTGTGCTTACACCTCTGTTTCTTTTAAGGATTTTCCAAGGGGTGTTGTGTTGCCATCTCAGGAATTAACAAAGAAACTAATTAGATATTTGGCTTACGAAAGAGAAGATGTAGTGTTTGTTATCATGCGAAGTGCAGCTAAATGGAAGGAATTACTAGATGCTGATGTTTGGGAAAAGATGCAATCACGTCTTATCGTTAATAAGAACATGAGCCAGTCTTTATCTGAGAATAATCTTGGAAAAAAGAACTTCAATATGCTCATAGAACGTTTGAAATAACTGAAGAAAGGGTACGGGGTTTCTTAGGCTACTTTTTAAAGTATTCTAAGTGTCAGAATGTTGTTTTCTGAAATCAGCAAACAGTCCGGCACGGGTGAGCTGGATGCGATTGCCGATTCTGTCGAACAGTCGCACCCCATATCCTTCTCCAGCTTCTGTATGTGCTTGCTTTACATATCTTCCATCGACAACCCCTGGTATCCGATATCGAATTTCTTGAATTTTCCTGTAGCCTGGAAGAAATGCTCGGCTTTATCTTTTAAAATGCCGAGATTTATATCTTTAGCTTGGCGTTTTACCTCATAAAAAATAACCTTCTGCTCCAGTTCATCGGCAGCGATAATATCGATTTCATTCTCTCCCTTTCTGTCCCACCAGGAGGCTATCTGGGTATATTCTTCGCTCTCTATCATCTTGGCAATAAAATATCTTTCCAGAACCTTGCCGGTGTATGTGGTGTAGCTCTTATCCATGACCATTTTTAGTTTTTTATTGGCACCAATCTCTATCATGTATCCATATTTGTAGATGTAGCGAAACCAGACGCGAAGGAAGTTGTCTTCTATCTGATAGCGAATGTTGCGATTGGTCTTTTGGAACATCGGTATATAACGGGAGATCAAGCTATAGTCGTTCTCCAGTTTGGTGAGATAGCCCGAAAGTTCTATTTTCATGATGCTTTCTATTTCACCTCGAGTTGTGTAGCCTGAAGCGATAAGTTGATCATAGCGCTAAAATGATACCACCTGTAGCACTCAAATGATACCGCTTTGT
>ENA-OROD01002867-OROD01002867.1-human-gut-metagenome-genome-assembly--contig:-NODE-2867-length-12004-cov-18.976065_pt1 | contig 12004 bp, 4 predicted proteins | sample MGYA00242123_ERZ509038 | MGnify/ENA primary metagenome ERZ509038 (study PRJEB26280, sample SAMEA2338719) | human gut metagenome | biome: human gut; feature: human-associated habitat; material: faeces... | reverse complement strand
TGTGCCGGAAAATTTGGATGCAAGGGTAATAACAACGGCTGATTCGCCCGCCTGCTTTGCCTTTTCAAACTCTTCGATAAAGTCGTTCGGGGTTGCCTGACTGGTGGTGGGCAGCACATCACTCTCGACCAGCTTCTCATAGAATGTTCGGTGGTCGATGGTCACGCCGTCGATGTATTCCTCCTGACCGAAATGAACGGTGAGAGGCACCGTATAGACCCGCGCCTTGATCTCGGGAACCAGATCCGCGGTGGAATCTACAATGATCCTTGTTTTCAATTTCTTCAAGCCTCCTGTTTCCCGCTGCTTTGGGCGATTGCGTTCAAGCTTCTGCTGATGGCGGAAAGGCTGCGGTAAAGTGCCGCTCGTTCGTCCTCCGTGAGGGTACGGCTGACCGTATCGAGGACAGCGCCAATCTTCTCCGCGATCCTTTTGCCGACCTCCTGCCCTTTTTCGGTCAAGCGCAGAGGGTTTCTGTACCGTTTGACCCGGTCGGAATCCCGGACGATAAATCCGTTCGTTTCCAGATAGTCCAACGCACGGGAAATGGTCGCCTTATCCTCCTCGCAGTGCTCGCACAGCTCCGCCGAGGTCACGCCATCCAGAGAATATATGTAGTACAGACAGGACACATGGGCGCTTCGCAGATGATAGACGGCCATCTCCTGATTTTTTATCCTCCGTATGTCGCGGCTGATCCGGTTGATCAAAACCGTAAACGTCTCAAATCGCTCCTGCATGGCTGCGCTCCTCTCTCACGAATGCTTTTGTTGAAATCTCAACGGTTAGACTATACCACATGGTTGTTGAAATGTCAACAGAAGAGTTCCGCACAGCCCATACTCTTTGATTGCATCCCACGGCGCGGGGGGTTCGGCGCGGTTTTCGTGTTGTTCATCGAGCAGAAAAGCGGGATGCGAGAATACCGCAAAGCCTCGCCGGATCAATCCGGCAAGACTTTGCTTTTGACCACATAAAATGCCACAGACAGATTTGGGACACATGGGGGGTTGCGAGTCACAAGGTGTCAGGAAAATAATTAGAATTGAGAGGAAACCGCTAAAAACGGCTAAAAAGTGCAGAAAAAATATTGCGGTAGCTCTTTGTCTCTTGCAGCGAAAAGAGAACAGCGCAGCGTCAAGGCGAAAAGCCCGTCCGCTGCGCTGTCCGATGTTCGCTTATGGGGTCATGCCAGCGGCTTTGATGTTTAGCCGTATGTCAGCCGGTCACTTCTTGCAGCGCCAGAGGAAGGTCACGATCTGCGCTCTGGTGCAATCCGCGCCGGGGCTGAATGTGGTGTTGGTGGTTCCCTTGGTGATGTCCTCCTTGGCCGCCCACAGAACCGCATCAGCATAGTAGGCGGTGGACTTCACATCGGCAAAGGGATTGGCCGTACCCGCTGCCGGGGACTTCTCGGAACGCCACAGGAACGCGACGATCTGGGCGCGAGTGCAGGTCATGTTGGGGCTGAACGTGGTGTCGCTGGTGCCCTTGGTGATGTCATTCTCCACCGCCCACAGCACAGCGTCGTAATAATAGCTGCCCACGGGGATGTCGGTAAACGGCATGGCGCGGGTTTCGGGTTCAGGACTGCCTGCCGCGCGCCACAGGAAGGTGGCGATCTGCGCGCGGGTGCAGGGATCGTTGGGGCCGAACAGTCCATTGCCGATGCCGCCGGTGATCCCCTTCTCCTGCGCCCACTTGACCGCCTCGTAGTAGTAAGCGTTCGCAGGAACATCCTTGAAAAGCTGCTCCGGAACCTCCTCAACGAAGCTGGCCTTGATGGTGACCTTGCCGCTGGGCATCTTGAAGGTGTACTTGCCGTTCTTCTCGGTGAGCTTCAGCGCGTCGCCGCTGCGGTCGAGCGCCTTGAGCATTTCGAGCTCGTAGCCCTTGTCGGGCGTCGCGGTGATGGTTACGGTGTCGCCGTGGCTCGCGTTTCTGGGCGAAACGGTGATCGTACCGTTCTTGGTCTTATCCACGGTGATGGAGTAGCTCGGCGAGCTGCTGTCGCTGCTGCCGCCGCCACCGCCTGTCGTACCGCCACCGCCTTCATTGCCGCCTGTGCCGCTATTGCGCAGAATCGTCAGCGTGTAGGTTTTAGCACCGATTCCCACGACAATGTCGGTTGTGCCGCTGTTGGGGATGGCAACGGTTGCGCTGCCGCCGGTGGACAGGGCCTGTCCGTTGATGCTCACGGGCTCTCCGTTTCCAGACACCGCTGTGACTAGCGTAGATGTTGCTCCGCTATCATTTTGCAGCGTATAGGTATAGTTCGTTCCGTTGGCGGTAAAATCGCCGAGCCCCACTGCCAGACCTTCAAAGGTCAGAAGGTCATTACCGGGCACTGCGGCTCGCACCACTACGCGGGTGCCAAGCTGGGAGAAGGTGACGGTTTCCGTCAGGAAGGTTTCCCCGGGGATGACACCGCCAATACGGGGCTTTTTCGTTTCCAGAACGGTCCCGGCAGCATCCAGCAGCGTGGCCACCAGCTCTGCGCTATTCTGAGACTGCAGGGAGTTGTTGCGCAGGGTAATGGCGGCGGTGCTGTGACCGTTGCCGTCGTTCCCCTGTGCCACATCCATCGTCAGCTGCTCTCCGGTGCGGGCCAGTGCGCCGGTCATATGGGCGCTGGCCTCGCTGTCACTGCCGTCATACTCCGGCAGGCGCTGATTGCTTCCCGTTCCACCGATCTGGCCTTCCGCCCACGCCTCGGCGTACAGATAGGTACCCACATTGGGGATCTCGGTTTTGCCAATGGAGTTCATATACCTGCCCAGATCATAGGTCAGGTCCAGTGTAAAGGTTCCCTGATCGATGCGGGCGAGGGCGCTGTTTTCGGAAATGGTGATTTCATTATCGCGAACCGATACGCCGTTTGTGGCACAGGCTACCTCTGCATGTTTGGTATGCAGATCATCCGCATAGAACGCAAGCTTCACCTCGCGGTTCTTTCCGCCGGCCAGCGTGGCGGCAGAGGAATTATAGAGGGTCATGCGCACCGTGCGCTTGCCGGCGCTCTCCGCAATCACTTCCATTTGCGAGATGCCAATGTCGGGATAATCCAGATACACTGTGCCGTTTTCGTTGATGCCGCCGGCGGCGGTGATGGTATAGCTCGGGTCGGTCACGCGGTCCCCCACACGGTGCCAGACGGTAAGGGTGGTGCTTTCATTGGGCAGCAGTGTTCCCGTAAGGGTGGCGGTTTCCCCGCTGCCAAGCGTGACCATTAGGTTTTTCACATCGTTCAGCCCGGTGTTGCGGATGGTAAAGCGAATGGGTGTCAGGCTGTTCAACGCCAGCGTTGCATAATCCACACCGATCTGTTCCACTGCCACCGCATCGGTGACAAAATCAGAGGTAGCGGTATAGAGGATCGTTTGCTCACCCGGAACGGTCACGCCGTTGATTACCTGCGGGTTTCTGTCGTCATACTGGGTGGCCTGAATGGCGGCCTGCACCTGATTGGGGCCGCTGACATAGGCGTCAAAGTGGTCAGCCAGCGTGCGCTTCGGCAGCTCTGCCAGTTTCAATGGTGCGGAGAGCGTGTAGGTATTTGTGTCATGGCGCAGCTTGGCCGCCTTCAAAATGCCGTGATCTACCGCGCCGTCGGCGGCATTGACAGTCTCATTCCAGACGACGGTAAGATCATTGAGGCTGCGATGCCCCCCGCTGAGGGAAGCGAAGCGGAAGTCTCCGCCCACGACGGCGTTGCCGCTGCTGGTCAGGGCAGACAGAGAGCCGGGGAAGCTGTTGGACATGGTGCCGCTGCCGTCCACAGCCAACAGCTGGATATCACTGCTGCCGTCTCGGACACTGTGCCAACCGATGACAAATCGGTCATCCCCGCTGCCGAAGTTGGCTGCAACGACCTGGGGGTTTTCGTCAAGATTGCTGTCACAGGTCGCCAGCATGGCTGTACCGGGATTTCCGTTAGCAGCCACGGTACAATAGGCGATCTCGTAGTCGGAGGTTTCTCCGGTTTCGCTGCGGTCCAGCGAGTAAACCGCCATAGCGGTTCCGTTGGGCAGCATGGCCGCCTGCAACGCCTTCACGCGGCCAGTAGCACCGTTATAAAGCATTTTGGCATCGCTCCAGGTGCGGTTAGTGCTGTCATAGCAACTGTACATGATACAATCTCTGGTCGTGAAGTTCAGCAGGTTGTTGCTGCCCGAAGTGCTCACGGGAGCGGGGGTGTAGACGCTGCGCCAGAACACGATGGCCTTGCCGTCGCCGCCTACTGCCGTGGCTGGGGCCAGATCCGGTGTGCCGTCGTTGGTTAGGCGGGTGGAGGTCCAGGCTGAGCCGTTATAGACGGACGCTACGATCTCCGTGCTGTTCATCAGCAGGTTTTGCTCTTCCAATGTCACGGGATCACCGGCATCTTTACCCGGTAGCTCGGTGCCCATGCGAACCCAAGCCGCCGCCGCGAAGCTGTCAGTGCCGGACAGAGAAACGCTCGTGTCGCCGTAGCCGGAGAACTCTGCGGGATCGTCAATTTTCCTGGAGGTAGTATAGACGCCGCCATTGAGGGTGGAGAAATGCGCCCGGCTTTCGTAAATACTGCTGCTGTTGCCGTCGTTGATGTAGGCCAATACCTTCCCGTCATCGCTGAGCTGTGGATAGGATGTGGGGTTGGCATTGGTCTGGATGCTTTCCAGCCCACTGGGGGAGTTCAGAGAGAACAGCATCATCCGCCGCTGGGGCTGGCCCCAGGTACGGGCATATTGCTCCAGATAGTCCCGGCTTTGGAGCGTCGCACTGCTAGACGTCACCTGCATTCCGCTCTGGGCCGCCGCCATCCGCAGCGAGGCAAGGCTCAGCCCACTGGTGGCGCTATTCCAGTAGTCGTCGATCGTTCCCCAGTCATTAAAAGTCTTGGCGGCTCCAAAGGATCCGGAGGCGATCACCGCCTCGTAGGAGATAAACAGGAAGGTGGCCACAAATTTGATTCCCACTTCGCTTTGGATCCCCAGGGCCTGACCGTTGATCTGGCGCTTTGCCTTGTCGGCAAGATAGGTGCGGGAAAGGAACTTATTCTGACTGTCCACATCCAAATTGCCGAATAGGCCGATCTTCAGCGCCACGACCGAATAGTCAAAGCCAATGCCGCCAAACGCGTGGACATAGGCGTTGATACGCAGCGTGGTCAAAAAGTCATTCACTGCCGTGGCCGTGGGATCGCTCCAGGCAAGCTCTGTGCCCTGTCCCTGCCGGCCGTAGCGCACTGCGGTACGGAAATCCAGCTGAATGGCGCCGCCCAGTTCAAAGGTTGCTGTCAACGGCACGGGGCCAGCCATGGCGTTCACGCTGAAGGTGAAGCCCACGCCAACGCCGGCGGTAAATCCGCCGCCTACGGTGAAAACCTCCCACTCCTTTTTTTCGGCGTTATAGCGGATCTCCGCTTCGTAAAAGCCCTCCAACTGCAAGTTGAGATCCGTGTTGGTGACCTTGCCGGCTATGGAGTTGGCTTTGTATTCCCCCTTGGGATCATAGGTGCCCTTGGCCATCTGGCTCAGGTCCCCGGTACCGGGCACACCCACTTCCAGGTTCTGCGTCAGCACATTCGCGCCCAACGCCACGCCGTCCTCGGAATAGTCCATGTCCTCCATCTCCAGCGTATTGTACCCGGCCCAAATCATGGCACGGAACACGGAGGGATCTTCGCTGGGGGTGATGATCATTTTGAACACGGAAGTGTCCACCGGACCGCTCAGATCACTCAGCCGTCCGGTCAGCACCTTGAGAATGTTACTACCGTCCACTCCACCAAAGTTGACTTGACTCACTCCACTGGATTCCTTCATCGTCGCCAGAATACCGGTGACGCGCTCATCCTCTGTCACCTTGGGCACTCGGGTCAGATCAACGACCCGGAAGGGCATTATTTTCTCCTGCAGCAGGCTGCCGTTCAGGCTCAGCTGCGTTTTCATACCCACATCCTTGCCGTCGGCGATCCATCCAGAGGTGGTCATGGTGGCCTCGGTGAGGGTCAGATCGTTTTCCGCTACGGGGATGGATGAGAAGGGATACTGCTTGGTACTGCTGCTCTGGGCGGCAGGAAGAACGCCGTATTCGTCCGCCAGCTTGAGACTATAATTCTGCGCCTTGGCAATATCCTCGCCCCAGAGGAACATGGTGGTGTGCAGGGTTGCTGTTTTAAAGCTGCTGTTAGGGCCGATCTTTCCGGTCGAGCTGCGGACATCCACCTTCTGACCGTTGGCAAGACCGTAATCAACGCTTTGCGCCACAATGAAGGGTTTGTTTGCCTCCCCCGCCGGCACGCTCTCCAGAGCGACAACGCCCTCTGCGGTGCGCATTACATCGTCCACGCCCAGCTTGCCGTTGACGGTCAGCAGCAGCGGATAGTACCTGTCGCCGTCAATTGCGCTGATCTCCAGAATGTACTCCAGCTGATCCAGAGCGGAAAGCGCCGTGTTGCTGCTCTCGCCCTTTTCGGCCGACCAGAACTGGGTGGAATCCAGATAGACGGTTATATTTCCCGCCGCATCCGTGGTATAGGTGTCGCCGGTGATGCCGCTGACAAGTGCTCCTGCCCTGGAGCCCAGCAGTGCTGTCTCGCAGTAGCCTCCGTTTTTATAAACGCCGCCGCGAACGGTCACCGGCTTGTCCGCCAGCGGATCGCCGCCCGGCGTGATGAGCGTCACAGATGCCCGGGCGACTCGCCGAAGGCTGAAGGTATTCAAGGGATAAAGCTGCAGTTTTGTGGCATCCCGCTCGCCGGAACGCAGATTTTCTTTATAGATGGTGCCCAGATAAATATCCGTGCCGGAGCCGGACCGCAGAGACACCTCACTGGCGATTCCGTTGGGTTCGTAAAGCGCCAGCACGCCTTCACTGTTGGTCGTGACCGTTTTGGACACACCTTTGCCGTCGGTGTATTGCAGCGTAGTTTCCGCTGCAGGCGTCAGCTGGAAGAGATAGAACTTATTTTGCAGCGTTTTCGCTGTCACCTGTACGGCGGCACTCATGCCCGTGGCGGCATGGGTAGCCGTGACGGTTGCGGTGCCGTTGGCCCGGCCGGACAGCGCCATTTTGGTTTCGGGAAGGTAGGAAGCAAAGGAGAAGTTTCTGATGTCCTCATACAGTCCGCCCTGCTTGTAATTGACGGAAATGGCATTGTTGTTGCTGGAGACCCACTCGATGCCGTCTTTAAAGGAGTTCCAACCGTACTTGTCATAGTTGATGCCGATGTACTCGATCAGCCCCAGCTCCTGGCGCAGCTGCAAAATTCCAGCCGTATCGGTGGGCAGATTGCCGCTGACCTTGGAGGTATTGTCCATGGTCAGTGCAGAAATCGTGTTTCCTTCGTCGTCCTGCACCTTCAGTGCGTCGGCATCGTAGACATACAGGGGGAAGGAGTCGGTGCTGGGAGATTCCTCACCAGGATTCTCCACGCTCAAAACCACTTGATAGGTGTCCTTTAGATTGCCGGCTTGCACACTCTGTAATGGCAGGGAGTAACTTCCGGAGGTGCCGGATAGGCGCACACTGTCCACCACTTTGGTGGTGTTGTTGTCCTCTGTGACCCGGGTGATGGTCAGCGTGGGCTGTTGAGAGGCACCGGTAGTGGCATTTTCCACCGACCAGTCGATATTGACGGCGCCGTCGGTATCCTTGAGGTAAATGCTCCGGGGCGGTGTCAGCTTGGCCGTGGCAGGCGGTGCCTGCACGATGATCCAGGCAAGTGCCGACAGGCGGACATTCTCACTCTCGGCGTTGGGGTGCGGCATGGAAACCAATACCGTGTAGGCAGGGGTATTGCCGTTGGAGAGCATGGAGAGCACATTCTCCGGGATCTGCACGCTGTTTTCATCTTTGCCGGCGGTATAAGTCGCAACGGGCTGGAGGCCGCTCAGCGCCGCCTCATCCGCATAGTTGCCCTCATACAGTTCAATCTTGTAATTGAAATCTTTGTCCGGTGCCATCAGCGCGGCGTTGGAACTCCACAGCACGGTGGCGGGCTGATTTTTCCGCGTCACGATGGACGAGCTGCCGGGAATCACCAGTGCCAGGGAATCGCCTGCCGTCACGGTATAGGGCTGTGACGTGCCCTCCACATCATCGGTAGTTTCCTCAGTCCCGTTGTCCGCCGTAAAGGTAAAGGTGACGGTTCCCACCTTGGCTCCTGTGGTGGCAACAAGGCCGGTATCCTCGTTGATGGTGGCAATGTCCCGGTCACTGCTGCTCCATTTACCGGTGGTGTAGCTGGCCTGCTCACCGTTTTCCCCCAAAACCTTGGCCTGAAGCGTGGGGCGAGCGGAATCGGCGAGGGAAATCGTATAGTCGGCGTCATTCGCTTCCGGGACGACGTTCACCGTGTGCACGGAAACTTTCCTTTGCACCGTGAACTGCCGGGTCAGGGGAAGAACATTCACCCAGTTAGGAGCGTCTTTCGTGCCCTCGTTGGCCTGCAGCGTCACCGTGTAGATGCGGGTGACAGCAGCGGGTGCGATTGTGTAGTCGCTAACGGTGAAGGCTTCCTTCTCTGTGTCCAGATAGACCTGCAGATGGATCGGTTCAACCGCGGAGTCGTACCTCAGCTCGAGGCGGAAAGGGGCTTCCTTCGGCTCTGTGCCTTCCGGGGTGTGATAATTGCTGTATACGGTCTTGTAGGCCGGCGCCATGTTGGCCTGCATCATGAACGATGCCTTGCCGTTGGCGTAGTCGGCGGTCAGTGCGGTGGGAGCGTTGCGCATCAAGACGCTCTCCAGCGCAACGCCGGTAATCGGCTCGCTTAGATAGTGTGTGGTATCCAGCGTATGATCGAAAACATCCTTCACGCCGGTCATACCATTGACGGTGACCGTGGTGGCATCCGTATCCTGCACTGGGTACCAGAGCATTGCCGTGACGCCGTAGCTGTTCATGGAAAGCGCATCGGCGCTATACTCTTTGCCGTTGATGGTCACGCGGGCGTTTCTAAGATCCACGAACTCGCTAAAGGTAACGGTGATGGGCACGTGCTGTCCGCTGGCATAGGTTCCCGCCGGGGCCGTGACGCTTTGAATGGTGGGGGCGTCCGTGTCCACCAGCCTGGCGGTGACGTTGCTGTTCTTGGTGGTGGCCCAGGAATTTAGGATTTCGCCCTGTACACTTTTCATATACAGTCGGAAGGGCAGCCAGTACTGCTGATTCCCTCTGTTTTGCGTGGTAGACTGCAGGGAGATGCTGACTGTTTCGCCCTTGTTGATCGTACAGTTCAGCGCTTTTGTTCTGTTGTTGCTGAGCCCCAGAGATTCTTCATTGAACTTGTACTCCGTCAGATAGAACGGGGCATAGGGCTGGTCTTTATACCAGCCATACGGCGCATCGCCAGTATAGGCAGCTTTTTCGGTACTCCAGTTAAACTCGATGCTGGCGTCGATTTGGTATGGCTGATAAAATGGGTCGGAGCCGGCGGGAAGCACCGAGTTGCGAGCGCCATCCAAAATTCTGATGGTATCGCTTAGCGCAACGAAGTCCGGATTTTCGGCACCGCCGCCGACAGTGTATTTATCTGCCAGCAAAGGAATATACATATCCCCCTGTATTGTGGTTGTGCTTTCGTATCTTTCCTCATAGTTCGGCGCGGTCATTGATGTTTGTATTGTGGGGACGCCAACCGTCTTTATTAGCTTGAGCTGACAGTGGTCGGCATAACCGGCGCCGTCATAGAACACCAGATTTTCCGCATCGTAAAATTCAATCATCCCCAGCAGGTCGCCATAGGAATAAGTATTATCGTGCCAGGCTGAGGTTCCTCCTTTGGTTTTAACCTTGACAGTGATTTTACAAGCACCTAAACTGAAAGTCGAGCCTACGTCATAGGTCAGCTTGTAGGACCCGTCGCTTTGCTCGACGACCTCACTCGTCTCGCCTATCGAGACCTCCACACCGGTGATATACTCGCTGAGCTGGCCTTTTTGAATGCGGTAGGAAAAGCCGACCGGTTTTCCGCCGTATACAGTAAAAGTCCCGGATTTCCATTCGTTGTTTGCGAGATCCCCCAGCGTTTGGCTCATCATGCCGCTCATATCCACCGTCTCAACGCCCTCAGGCTTTGAGGCAGAGGCGGAATACTGCAAGCTGATGCCCCGCAGCTCCAACTGCTCCATCAGGCTGTTGAGATTCTCCAGAGCTTCCCCGGTAAACTCCCTGCCGGAGAAATAGGTGTCCTTGATCCGCTGCAGCTCCTGTTCGATTTGGATCATGGTCTTCAAATCGCCCAGCGCCACCGGGGTCCCATCCACATCGGCTATGCGGGTGAGATCCGTGGCGGGATTTTCCAGCAGCTCCATGACAGCCGCCAGTGTCAACACCCGGCCGTCCAGCGTGATGGTTTGATCCACCTTGAAATTGCCGTCTTCATCCAGCAGCCCCAAAGCGTTCAGCATGGAAAGCACCTGGTCGCTGCTGCCGCCAGTCAGGGCGGAGAGCTGCTCCAAAATCGCCTGATTTTTCTCGGGTGTGTTGCCCAGCGAATCGCTCACCGCTGCAAAGGCCGCTGTCGGCAGCAGCGTCAGCACCATGCAGCAGACGAGCAGGATGCTAAGTATTCGTTTCTTCATTGGCTTTTCTCCTCCTGTTCGTGTCGGTTCGGTTTGTCCGTCCTGTCTTTTTTCTGGTTTTCTCTGTTTCTGAGCCGGATGCACAGCGCAGTGATCGCCGCCGCCGCGGCAAAGGAGACGACAGCCACCAGCACATAGCCGCCTGCGTCTTCCCGCAGCAGCATCGCGCCGAACACGCCCCATGCGGCTGTCTGTCCCTGCCCGACGGCCGTACCCGCTGTCTGCATCAGCGCCGCGCACAGCAGCATACACGCTGCGGAGAGGCTTATTGCCTCGCGCCGCTGTCTTCGGCGGGTGTTTTCCCGCACCCGCTGCTTGACGAGTGCGACCCGTCTTGCGGTATCGTACATATCGTTTGAACCTCCTTTCCGGTTTGTCTGGAACTGTGATAAAAACCCTTTCACTTATATAGGTACAAAAAATCGAAAAAACTCTCACCCAAAACGCAAAATTTTTCAAAAAAATTTGAGAGCCGCCAAAAAGCAGCTCTCAGGGAGTAAATATTCGGTTATTTCCTCTGCGATAAGCGGAAAGCGGACAGCTTTCCCGCCGCCACCAGCAGCACCGGCAGGGCGTAGGCGATGTACTGCGCCGCGCCGCCGTAGGCGATGAGCAGATTGTATATGGCATGGAATGTTATCGCCGCGCCCAGCAGCCCGCAGGTACCCGCGACCTTTAGCCACGTCCGCCGCCATGTGTATGCAAGCCCGCCGCCCACGATCAGGCCGCAGAGGACGTGCATGGCTCCCGTGCCGAAGCCCCGGAAGAAGATGAAGGAGAAGCGGTCTGCGCCGTTCTGAATGAGATAGCACACGTTTTCAAAGGTGGCGAAGCTCAGGGCAACCGTGATGGCGGCAGCCTTGATTTTATCGCCCTCCGGCTCGAACACCAGAAGATAGAACATCAGCGGCAGCAGCTTCATCATTTCCTCCACCACCGGCGCAATCTCCGCCGTGGCGGCAAGGGCGTCCGCCTGACACACCGCCGCGAGGAAGGTGTTGATGTAGGCTGAAAGCAGGCACACCCCCATCCCGGCCATGCAGAACAGGAAGAAGCGGAGCTGCCGCCTGCCCATGCACAAAGCGGCCACCAGTAAGGGGGACACCATGCAGAGGAAGATGTTTTCGATGTAGGTCATGCATCCACCGCCTTTCTCGTGGCGGGCAGCAGCCCCAGAATCGCAAGCGTCAGCAGCATATCACACCAGAAGGTGGGGCTTGCGGGAGAAGTATCCGGCCAGAAGCAGCCCGCCGTCCAGAGCAGATATTCCGAACCGGCAAAGCACAGCACGCCGATGTGGAAATACCGCATATTCCGCGCCGTGCCTGTCTGCCCATTGGCGTAGACCAGTCCACGGATGGCGCAGAAGGAGAGCCAAATCATCATGCCGCACCAGATCAGGTTGGAGAGGATGTCCCCGAAGGTGCAATAGA
>ENA-OROD01002865-OROD01002865.1-human-gut-metagenome-genome-assembly--contig:-NODE-2865-length-12015-cov-6.532191_pt1 | contig 12015 bp, 9 predicted proteins | sample MGYA00242123_ERZ509038 | MGnify/ENA primary metagenome ERZ509038 (study PRJEB26280, sample SAMEA2338719) | human gut metagenome | biome: human gut; feature: human-associated habitat; material: faeces... | reverse complement strand
AATAGTCGCCGCCGATCTGCTTGCCGATAAACGCACCGCACTCGGCAAGGCGCACGGCGCTGCAATAGCTTGCGCTGCCGCCCATATCGACATAGCTGACGCTTTTGTTTTTGACGAGCCTGATTATGACCGTCGCCTCCTGCGAGCGGTTGCCGTCGGCGTCGATGGCCTTATAGCCGAAGTAGTCGCGGCCGCGCTTGCCGTCGATGGGGGAATAGACGAAGCTGCCGTCGTCGCTAAGCTCGATGCTGCCCTTTTTGGGCTGGGTGGTGATCTCGAAGCTCACCGCGTCGCCCTCGGGATCGACGGCGGCGAGCCGACCGCCGAAGGACACGCCGCGGTAGGTCTCGAACTCGAAGTTTTCCGCGACCGGCGCGGAGCTGTCGGCCAGAGCCGGAAGCATAAGCGCGCACAGCGAAAGGCACGCCAGCACGGCTGCAATATATTTGCGCATAAGAAATACCTCCGTAAAATTTTCTACGGAGGTATTTTGTGAGTTTTTTATATTATTATACATTTTTAGAGGCGCTTTGACGCATCTGCGGATACGCATATTGCGGTATCCCGGTTCGAGACAATGGAAAAAACCGTGGTTGCCTCGCCACCCATTAGTGTGATGCTGAGTATTTTGCACCGCTCCCCATTGCCTTCCCCTCAAGCTCCGCAAGGGGAAGACAAAAGGCAAAACCTCTGCTGCATACCGTTGTATTAACGGCGGCAGTAGATGCAACAAGCGGAACGGATAAATCCGTTCCCTACGGGTAGAGCCACAAAACTCAGCAGCGCACTAATTATGGCGCGGCACACACGGTTTCCACCATTGTCTCGATACCGGGCTACTGCAATAACCGTATCCGTAGGTGCGGCAAAACGCCACTAAAAAAACCGGTCGGGAAAACCCGACCGGCTGTGCTGTGTTTAATTATGCTTCGGGAGTAACCTCGGGAGGATTATTAACGATGGTGAAGCTGAACGTCTTGGGGAATGCGAAGAAGTCGCCGCCGCGGACGGTTGCCGTTACGATGTAGCGACCGGGTGCAGTAGGCATTACACTCTTGGCGTATATTTTGTTTACGCCGGTGAACCAGTAGTGGATAGAACCTGCGGAAGCGCTGTTAAGGGACTTGCCGTCCTTGGTGAGTATGCAAAGATTGTTGCCTGCCTTAAGTTCCTCAGCCTGAGAAACGGTGATGGTGTTAGCCTTATCGCCGCTGTTAAGTACGGGATTCTTCTCGAGCTTTATGTTCTTCCAGTTCTTGAGAACAATAAGGGAGCCGGCTGCATAAGCAGGATTGTAGTTATCGTTTACGGCAATCACAAATGCAAAATAAGCACCTGCGTGATCGGGAGTACCGATTGCAATTTTAAAGTTATCTGCTATCTTAGTGATGGTGTTAAGCGTATCGACAAGGTCCTTGAGGTTATCAACGGTGATGCCGTACTTCTTGAGCATTGCGTTGACGAAGAACTTCGTAAGGGGATCTTTGCTTGCATAGTCGACGATCTCGGTCATTGCCGCTTTAAGCTCGCCGATAGTAACACCTTCCTGGAGCTTGCCCCTGATAGTATCCTTTTCGGCGTAGCCCAGATATTTTACCTGTGCATCGCTGATAGCATCGATGAGTTTGGTCTTGCTTGCGGGGAAATCGATATATGCAACGGACTGCAAATTCGAGTTCTCGCCGACGAAGAATTTGTAAATGTCGATTGCAGGATCGTTAGGATCGAGAGTTGCGTACGGGTTTTCCTTAGTCTCAAGAGGCTCGCCCGCGTAAATCTTGGCTATGAGGGGAATGCTGACCTTGACGTCAGCCTTCTTTACAGTGAGGTTGCCCTCAACGTAATCACTCGCCTTATAATCACTGCCGCCAACATACTTGACACGAATGACCTGCTCGCCTGCGCCCATCTGATCAAAGGTGGTGAGCTTGGTTGCACCCTTACGTCCGCCAATGGGAACAAAGACCTTATATTTTTCAAGATCATCCGCCTTGTCTTCAAGAGCCTGAGGAAGTGCCTTGTACTTGACGGTGAAGTCGGAAGCTGCTGCATCGGCAGGAAGATCGGATTTCTCCCAGTCGATAGCGTTCTTGACGATCTCTTCGATCATCGTTTCAGCCTTCATGTTATAAGTAATGGATGCATCGGTCTTGAGAACTATTTTGCTGCTGTACTTGTCAACCTTTACGATTTTGCGGTAATTATCGTGATCATCACCGATGCAGACTTTGAATGTTTTGTCAGCTTTCTGGTCTTTGAGATTGGGGTGTACGTATGTAAACTCAATATCTCCTTTTTTGTGGAAAAAGCCGTCCTTTTCATATAACTTGTAAGTGTCAAATCCATTAACTGAACCAAAAGTCGAATCATATAGTGCAGTCTTGGTCGGGTCGCCTTTTAGATATCCTTCGCACTCATACTGCCAATCGATTGCAGCGATTTGCTCTTTGGTAAGTTCGCTGTAGTTTGCCAGAAGTGCCTTTGCAAGAGCGTCCTTAACGTCTGTATCCGACTTGATAAGAACCTCGACAGCGCCTGTGTTCTCTTTAAGAACCGGTGCGACGGGTTCCGCGCTCTCGGTCGGCTCGGTCGTTCCGGTTTCGTCCTCCGCAAAGACGCCGGGTGCGACGCCGGTGACCTGCGAAAGCATCAGAACAGCCAACAGAGAAGCAAGAAAACGCTTCAGATTGTTTTTCTTCATGCTATGCCTCCAAATATAATATAAATTTCCATAGTAGGGTGTTAAGAAAACGCTAAGATTACCCGCCTATTACAATAGCATAATAACAAAATATTAACAAACTTGCAATCAAATATTTAGCATTTTACATGCATTTGTCATGACAAAAAGTACTATTCCGAAAAAGCGTTGAAAATTCAACAAAAATTGAGAATTGCTCAAAAATGCGCGAAAAAAGCACTTGAAATGTGCGAAAATAATGTATATAATGTAGCAAGTTTCTTGACAGATGCAGACTGCGCGTATAGTATTAGACGCAGGGTTTGGAAAATCAAAAACCGATTGACAAGCCGGTCAGTTTATGCTAACATAATCCCTCGTTAAAAGGGAGTAATTATAAAGCATGGCCAACATACCCCCGGCAGCGCGCCGGTGGTCATGCACCTGCTTGCAGGCGATGAGACTTTTAGCACGGCAAAAGTGTGCCCGTGTAAAAAGTCTTATTTTTTTATGTGCTAAGAAGATAATAAGGGAGTTATCAAAATGGGAATTGACTTTACGGGAAGCACGCTCGCACTTGTTATCGTGCTGTTCGCCGTCGGCCTTATATGCATCATCAAGGGCGGCGACCTTTTCGTCGATGCGGCAACGTGGATCGCCGAGGCCTCCGGCATACCCAAGTTCATCATAGGCGCAACGGTGGTGAGCTTCGCAACGACCATGCCCGAAATGCTCGTCTCCGTGTTCTCTGCATTCGAGGGCAACGCCGATATCGCAGTCGGCAACGCCGTCGGCTCGGTCACGGCGAACACGGGACTTATAATGTGCCTGTCGCTTGTGTGCATGAGCTGCTATATGACGCGAAAGCAGTTCGGCGTCAAGGCCGGTCTGCTGCTTGCGGCGGTCGTGCTGCTGTTTGCCTTCACGCGCGACAGTGCGCTGTCGGTTTCCGAGAGCATTATCATCATGCTCGTTTTCGTCGGCTTTATGGTCGAGAGCATCCTTGCCGCAAAGCGCGAGCAGGGAAGCGAGGCGACCGACGAGCGCCCGAGCACCGACGGCAAGAGCGTTGCGATAAACATCGGCAAGTTCGTCCTCGGCGCTGCCGCCATCGTCCTCGGCGCGCAGCTGCTTATCGATAACGGCTCGGCACTGGCTGTCGGTGTTCCCGACTCCGTGATCGCAGCGACCATGATAGCTATCGGCACCTCGCTGCCTGAGCTTGTCACGACCATCACGGCGATCCGAAAAAAGCAGTCCTCGCTGTCGGTCGGCAATATCATCGGCGCGAATATCATGGATCTGACGCTGATTATGCCGCTGTGTGCGCTTTTGCAGGGCAAGCCCCTGGCCGTTGAAAATCAGGGCATGCTGCTGGATGTTCCGGCCTGCCTCGTCATCAGTGCCGCAGCCATGATCCCGGCGCTCGTGTGCGGTAAGTTCAAGCGCTGGATCGGCGTGCTCATCGGCGTGCTGTATATAGCGTATCTTGTTGTAATGTACACTTACTTCGGCGCGTGAGGTATAAAATCGACTCGACATCGACTCGACCCGTCCAAAAGGACGAGCCGAGTCTTTCTGCTTATGGGGGATGTGGGTATATGGGTTTCTGAAATTAGGTAATAGTGTGATGAAAAATTGACATAAGAGGCAAATTTGCATAGACAGTCAAATTAATAACGATTTTTGCCCAATGTGAGTAATATAGGCGGATAGTTGCCTTAAATATATAAATTCAAGTCAAGTATTATTTTCGGCATATATCGTGCGTTCAGCCTTAAACTCCCCGTCCGACAAAATACAGCCCATCCGCCGGATGCGCTGTCAGCCAGCTAAAGAACCACTGTTTTCACTTTTTGAAAACAGTGGTTCTTGTGAATAATGGGGCATCCACGGTATGTTGCAGCAGGTATCCATTGGCCGCGATTGTCACATCATACTTTTACATTACTTCATCATGGAGGTGGTTCTGGACGACGCCTCTATTGACGGCTGACAATATATAACCAAAGTATGTAAGCAATTTTGCGCATAATTATTGACGGAACAGCTTCGTTGAACTACTACGCCAGTCCTCTGAATGTAGGTGATTTTCGCTCATTTTTTACTCAAACTTCAAAATTCTTTGTGTGTTTTTCCGATTTTATTGACAAAAACTATGTACAGAATAATATTAAATTAATTAAAGGGAATTCCAACTTTAATAAAGCTTTTTACTCTATTTAAAGAAAAGAGGGGATCAGCATAAAATGAACAAGATATTGAATGTTCCGGAGAACTTTGTTTCTGAAACGCTGGAAGGAATTCTTCTTGCAAGCAATCAGAAACTTTTGAGCATGGATAAAGATAACAGAGTTATAGTATCAAACTACCCATGCAAACCGAACAAGGTCGGGATAGTTACTGCCGGCGGAAGCGGACATCTTCCGACGTTCCTGGGGTATGTCGGCAAAGGTATGCTTGACGGCTGCACTGTCGGAAATGTGTTTGCATCACCTTCGGCATCTAAGATGGCGGACACTATAAGAGCCTGTGACAAAGGCAGCGGTGTGCTGTGCCTGTACGGAAATTATGGTGGGGACCATATGAATTTTACAATGGCCAGGGAAGAAGTTGAATTTGACGGCATAAATACAGCGGCAGTGCGTGTTACGGATGACGTGGCCTCCTCTAAAAACAAGAACTTGCGAAGAGGAGTTGCCGGCATGGTATTTGCGTTTAAGGTTGCCGGCGCAGCGGCAGACAGAATGTACTCATTGGAGGATGTTGAACGCGTAGCCAATAAAGCCAATGATAACATCAGAAGCATGGGCGTTGCCCTGACTCCCTGCATTATACCCGAAGTCGGCAAACCCGGTTTTTCAATCCCGGACGGGAAAATTGAAATCGGTATGGGTATACATGGAGAACCCGGAATCATGTTATCTGACAGGATGCCAGCAGACGAGCTCGTTGATATGCTTATGAAAAAGCTACTTGATGATATGCCGTTAGCAGAGCGTGATCGGGTTTCCGTTATGATAAACGGTTTAGGCGCAACATCACTGGAGGAACTATATATAGTTTATAGGGCAGTGCAAAAGAAGCTCAGTAATATTGGTGTCAGCATAGTAATGCCGCATGTGGGAGAATATTCGACATCCATGGAGATGGCCGGCATGTCTATAAGCATTTTTAAGTTGGATGAAGAGCTTGAAGGCCTGTTGGCGGATGAAGCCATTACGCCATTCTATACGAATGTAAATAAGTAAAGGAGGGTGTTCCAAATGATTGATGCAAAGGTGCTGACTATTGGATTTGATGCGATAAGTAAAAAAATGAGTGAAAACAGGATGCATCTGATTTCAATTGATCAGCAAATCGGAGATGGAGATCTCGGTATCTCAATGGATAACGGATTCAAAGCCGCTGCCGATATGTGCTGCGCTAATGCCGATACCGCAGACATAGGCAAACTGTTATTTCTTGCAGGAAAGAGCTTCAATGAAGCGGCACCGTCATCTTTGGGTACGATCGTATCGATGTTGCTTATAGATGCCGCAAAACAGCTAAAAGGAACAGAAGTAATTGCACTTGCAGATTTCGGGAATATAATACATAAGTCCATGAGCTCTATTATGGAAAAACTGGATTCGAAGCTAGGAGAGAAGACGTTTTTTGACGCTGTTGTTCCTGCTGCGAAGGCACTCTGTGAGGAGGGCGTGGTATCAGATAAGCAGAGGCTAAAAAATGCGGCAGAGGCTGCCCGTAATGGAGTAGAAAGCACCAGAGATATGGTGGCAAAACATGGACGTGCTGCCTACTTTGGAGAGAAGACTCTTGGCAGCATTGACGGCGGCGCGGAAGCTGGACGTATAATATTTGAAGCAATAGCAGAGCAGTTCTAATTTGCTAATAAAGGAGTTATCGTTTTGATTGATTCATCGGTTGATTATAAAAATCTGCCCAGACCGACCTGGGCGGAAATAGATATTGATGCGATTCTTAATAATATCAACGAATACAAAAAAGCATTGGGTAACAAGGTTGAGATAATAGTCGCGGCGAAGGGTAACGGCTACGGTCATGGTATGCTTCCGATTGTTAGGGCTATAAATGAGCTGGATATATACGGATTTGCAACTGGCAATATGTATGAGGCAATTGAAATGCGAAAGCATGGAATAGACAAGCCAATTCAGCTTTTCGCACATAATTTTCCTGAGACCGCGCAGCTGCTCGTTAAATATGATTTGATGCCGTCATTTGTAAAACCCGGAGATGCAAAAGCCTTCGCGGATGCGCTCGGAAAGGATGTTGCCCTTAAGGTTTGGGTGAAGTGTGATACGGGCCTCGGACGTTTGGGCTTGCTGCCTGAAGAAGTGCTTCCCGAGCTGGAGTACATCAGAAATGAAACTTCGTTCAAGATTGAAGGCCTGTACAGTCATATCGGCCCAACAGATTCTGACAAGAATCCGAAAAAGGATGAGTACAACGAGGGTCAGATCTCGTGCTTCAACAAGATAATAGCTGACATAGAAGCGGCCGGATTCGAAATTCCCAGATACCAGCTTGCAAGTACATATGCTACGCAAAGGTATGAGAAAGCATGGTATAACACCGTTTGTATCGGAACCGGAGTGTTTGCAAACGCCAAGCCTCAAAAGGATTCATGCGGACTTAAACTTAAGGATTGCCTGAAGGGAATACATTCGCGTCTTATAAGCAAGAAAACTCTCAAGGCCGGCAGCAGATGCATGAATATGCTCATGGAAAATGATTGCGTTATAGGCGTGATACCGTTTGGAAGCTGCGACGGATTTTCAACGAGGAATGCAGGCGGGAAGGTTCTCCTTAACGGTGTCAGATGCAAGATACTCGCAGTTTGTCTTGAGCATACTGTATTGGATATCTCTGATGCTCCGGACGCTGAGATAGGAGATGTAGTGACTCTTTTAGGTCAAAACGGAGAGAGCCGGATTGACGTTTCGGAATACTGTGAACGACTCGGAATAACCGTAATTGAATTCTGGTGCAGCTTGAGCTTCCATTCATTCCCTCACATCTACGTTCGGGAAGGTCAGCAACAGGAGGAGGTTATTTACAGCTACAATAAATAAGTAAACGCAAGAGGAAGAAGGAGGAGGATGCAGCAGAATACAGCGTTTTGAAAGCAGACCAGCTCATCTTTAATGAAAAAACAGGAGGAAAAAATGAAAAAAGTTTATTTGTTATTATTATCCTTAGTAGTACTTATGATTGCACTTACAGGGTGCGGTAAGGATACAGATTCAGCAAAAGACAACAGCAAACCCATTACTCTCAGATATTCGACTATGCAGAATAAGGATCATATCTCATATCAGGTTGCTCTTAATATCAAGCAGGCTGTGGAAGAGAAGACCGAGGGAAGAGTTCTCATAGACATCTATCCCGCAAACCAGTTGGGTGACTGGTCTCAGGTTTATGACGAGCTTATGATGGGCAGCATTGATATGGCACACTCATCTGTTCCCGAGACCTATGACGCAAGAACTGCTGTCGGCTATTTCCCTTACCTTTCGAGCAGCTATGATCAGCTTGGGGAAATATTTGCAGAAGGCTCCTCTCTTGACAATATGATGAAAGAGATTCAGGCAAAAAACGGTATTGAGTTCTGCGGATTTTTCGTTGAAGGCATTGCTGGTATAGGTACTACAAAGGAAGTATCGAATCCTAACACTCTGGATAGTAAGAATACCGTTATCCGCACTGCCGCTATGGACTGCTATATTCTCCCCTGCGAATATATGGGCTTCGACACAACAAGCATTGCTTCCTCCGACACCTTTGCGGCTCTTCAGACCGGCGTTGTTGAGGGCCTTGCAGGCTCCACTCCTGCAGGTGCATATCTTAACTATCGTGACATCATTGATTACTACTATGTATATCAGATGAGCCCGGAAGTAACACAGATCATGATAAGTGAAAAAACACTTGCAAAGCTTTCTCCCGAAGATCAGAAAACCATCGTGGATATTTGCCGTCAGGAGTGCGCCAACAGCGTAAACTACGCAAAGGAAGAGGACGAGAAATATCTGAAGCTGATGGAGGACAACGGTATTAAGATTGTCCGCTTCACTGACGAGGAAATTGAAATGTTCGCTGAAGCCGTCCGCACGAATGTTTGGCCGCAGCTTGCCAAAACCTATGGTGAAGATTTTATCAACGAGCTTCTGAAGCTGTATAAGTAACATTAATGTTTTGCATATATATCCATAAAAGGGCCTCTTGGCCCTTTTATGGACTCGATAAGAAAGGGTGAAATCGATGATTGCTTTCTTAAAAAGAGCCGATCATGTCATCTTCAAGATACAGGAATATATTTGTATAATAACAAGTGTGCTGATTACTTCTTTAATTGTTATAGCCGCAATAATGAGGTATATACTCGGTATCAACTTTGGTGGATCCGAGGAGCTTGTGTTATTTGCGGCGTTTTGGTTTTATTTTACAGGAAGTTCTCTTGCATACCGTGATGATTCGCATATTAATGCAGATATGACCTCTCTGCTTTTTAAGAGTGAAAAAGCGAAAAAGCGAATGGCTGTTGTAAAGTATGCAGTAAGTATGGTTATCGCAATTGTTGCAACGGCTTGGGCGTTTCAATTTGTCAGCTGGAGCTTTGAGCTTTGGCCGACCACTCCTATTTACAAGCTTCCTCTGGCCTTATCCAGACTGTCAATAATAATTTCGTTTATATTGATGAGTATTTATGTTCTAATTCATCTGATAAGAAGTGTCGCTATATTGAAGGGCGGTGAAAACTGATGATACTGGTAATAGCCTTTCTTTCCGTTATTGTCTTCCTTGTGCTTGGTATATCTATCCCCTTGACTTTTCTCGGTGCAGCTGCAATAATAGTATATTGTTCGGGCTCCGATCCGATGTTTTTACTGTCGTATGGAGGAAGCCAAATAAACAATGTTCTGCTCCTTACAATTCCGCTGTTCGTGCTTGCCGGGGCTGTTATTGATCATGGCGGAATAGGCCGAAGACTGATTAATTCTGTTGAAAAACTGGGCTTCGGCAAAATTAAAGGCGGGCTTGGCATTGTTACTGCCATATCCAGCGCAGTATTCGGTGCTATATCCGGAAGTGCCGGCGCTACTATTGCGTGTATAGGCTCTATAATGTCTCCGAGGCTTGAAGAAAACGGATATGAAAAAGGATTTATAGGTTCTCTCATTTCAAGCTGTGCGGTTTTGGGCCTGCTGATACCGCCAAGCATGTCTATGATACTGTATGGCTGGGTAGGAGGGCAATCCGTTTTAGCCTGCTTCCTTGCAACCATAATTCCGGGTATCATTCTTGTAATCTTGTTTAGTACGGTAAATCTTTTTTACGCCGCCAAAAACAAAAATATTGTAAAGTCTGTCGACAGTAAGCCTGTTGCTTCGACGCAGGGGAAAAAGAAGAGCTCCATCCCCGCATTGCTCATGCCATTTGTTATTTTGGGCGCTATATATGGTGGCGTCATGACCACCACTGAAGCTGCGGCGCTGTCGGTCATCTATGCGATTCCTGTTGCTATGCTCTATTACAGAGAAATGAGCATGGGCGATTTAAGAGATTCTCTTATCAGCGCAGGTAAAACTACCGGCGTTATAATGATGATGCTTTTTTCCGTGATGATTCTCAGCAGACTGTATACCATGAACAATGTTCCTCAAATGCTTTTGAAAATGCTGACTTCTATATCTGATAGCCCTGCTGTTATCATGATAATGATAAATCTGTTTATGATTCTTTTGGGAATGCTGATGGATGATACAAGCGGCGTGCTTCTTGCTACACCGATACTTCTCCCGATTGTAACTGAACTTGGAGTCAGCCCAATCCAATTTGCTGCGATAGTTGGCGTAAACCTCGGCATGGGCAATATTACCCCTCCGACGGCTCCGCTTCTTTACTTGGGCGGTAAAATTTCAGGTGCAGAAGTAAAGGAAATGCTGCCGCATACCATGAGACTTATCTTGTTTGCATGGCTGCCGACTCTGATTATTACTACATATGTACCCGATTTGAGCCTGTTCCTGCCGAGACTGTTTGGCTACTGTTGATAGAACCGATGGGATAACCGCATGCTGATTTGGAGTGAAGATAGAAATGAAAGTTCAGCAATCATTTTTACAGAAAGCAGAGTTCTTTTCCGTATATATTGAAACAATAAACGGGAAATATAATGCAGCCTGGTCAAGCCATTCTTATTATGAATTTATGCTGGACTTTTCCGGAGAATTTTGCGTAAGTCTCGGAGAAACTACATATTCACTAACAAAAGGTGATGTACTTGTTATCAAACCAAATCAGCCACATAGGGTAGAGCCAAAAGGACCGGAGGAATTTAAGCTGATATCCATTGTTATGTCCGAAAAGTTTTCTGACTATTTACAGTATAGAGATATTAATTGGAATCCTCTTGTCCTTTTCGAAAAAAATCTCTTGATGCCGGTGCTTCATTTCCACGGGAAGCATCTTGAACGGTTAGAACAGATGATGTACATGCTGGTGGCGGAGAGCGAGAATAAGCAGAATTTTCAAGATGTTTTTATTGCTGATATTTCTGAACTGATAGTTCTTGAAATCGGACGATATTGCGGCAGTATTTATCCTGAGATAGTTAGAAATGCAGTATATAATGACGTTTTTAAAGATATCCCTTACATGCTGAAAAATATACTTGAATATATTAATTCAAATTATCAGAACAGTAGCTTAACATTATCCTCTATAGCCGAACGTTTCTGGGTAAATCCATCCTACCTGAGCCGATACTTCAAAACATATATGGGGATTAACATTGTGCAATATATAAGATCCATGCGTATTTTTTATGCAAAATCTCTTCTTCAGAGTTCGGATATGAGCATTGCAGAAGTTGCGGAAAAGGTAGGTGTCAAAAGCGCATCTCATTTTAGCAAAATTTTTGAGAATGAAGTTGGCGAATCTCCAAGTAAGTTCAGAAAAAGTTATTTTGACAGGAATCATAGCTGATTTTTCAGCTATGAAATTGTAGAGAAGACGATAGATTTGAGGTAGGTCTTAAGATGTAAGACCTACCTCATTTTCTTCTTTTGCTTCACCTGGCTGAAGTCTTTTTTCAAAAATCGATTAGGTGCAATAACTTGCGATAAGGTACAATAAGATAAGCAGCATGCCGCTTTTCAGCCGGGACCTTTCCAAGTGCCCTCTGGAATTCAAGTCTCCTTTTTTATAAAAAAACAGCCCATCCTGACGGACTGCTTTTTGTGAAAGAGCACCGTAATGATACGAAAACCTATGGAAAAACGCCAAAATGATAACCGCCAGCGGGT
>ENA-OROD01002861-OROD01002861.1-human-gut-metagenome-genome-assembly--contig:-NODE-2861-length-12022-cov-5.825437_pt1 | contig 12022 bp, 15 predicted proteins | sample MGYA00242123_ERZ509038 | MGnify/ENA primary metagenome ERZ509038 (study PRJEB26280, sample SAMEA2338719) | human gut metagenome | biome: human gut; feature: human-associated habitat; material: faeces... | reverse complement strand
TACAGCTTCTTTATTTGAAAGATTTCCTAATTCACTTATTTCTTTTTTTAATTCTGTTGAAAATGACATAAATCCTCCTATATTATTTAATTAACTCGAGTAATTATAATTCTATCATTACCATATAAATCTTTTTTACAATATGTCCCACTATAATGTCCTTCTTTTTCTATAATCTCTATCACATCTATTTTTTGATCAAACCCTATCTCAAAGCACAAATAACTCTCAAATTTCAAGTAATTAATTGCTTGCTTTACAATCTTTCTATAAAAGTCTAATCCATCATATCCGGCCATTTAATGCTATCTCTGGTTCTTTTTGAACTTCACTTGTCAAAAATGGAATATCTTCTTTTTTTATATATGGTGGATTTGATACTATTACATCAAATTTTGTTTTCTTTAATTCTTTAAATAAATCGGATTTTATAAATTTTACATTAGCTCCTAGTCTATGTGCATTTTTTTTAGCTACTCCTAATGCCTTTTCACTTATATCTACTGCATATACATCTGCACTTGGTACATTTTTTGCAATCGATATTGCTATAGCTCCACTCCCTGTGCACAAATCTAATACCTTTGGTCTATCTATTTTTTTTGATATTTTTATAACTTCTTCTACTAATATCTCAGTATCAGGTCTTGGTATTAAAACATTTTCATCTACATAAAAATCCATTTTCATAAATTCTTGAGTATGTGTTATATGTTGTAATGGTACTCCTTGGGTCAATTTTTCAATATCAACAAAATATTCCCATTGTTCTTTTTTTCCTACTTCCTCATTATCATATACTATTAAATATTGTCTTGATTTTTTTAATATAAACTGCAACAATAATCTTGCTTTTAATTTTGGGCTATCTATGTTATTACTCTTTAATATTATCATTCCTTTTGTTAAGGTCTGTTTTATTGTCATGTTCACACCACCCTTCTGCTATTACTATATACCATTTAATAGTATTTTTCAATAGCAAAAAAGAACAACTAAACAAGTTGCTCTTTCATTTTTCTTCTTTTAGTTTCTACCACTAATGGTGGTAATAATGGTATATATCCTTCTCCATTAAAAACATCAACTTCCACTGTCCTTGTAAGTAAATCTGTATACGTATATGATGCTGTTCTATCATTTTCTTCATATTTTACTATAAAAAGATTTGAATATGCTTTTTCTATTGTACCTTCTTTTTCAAAAGTCTTGCTTCTACCAAGTGACCCTTTGACCATTATCTTTTGTCCTATCATTTCATTAATGTCAGTTTTTAAATTAGTAATATCATTTGGACAAATCATATCATCACCTACTTCATTAAGATGGGCAAATCTTATCATTTTTAGTCGAATTTGTCAAAGAAGGTTTGTTCGTATTAGTATTGTTTGTTTTAGTATTTTCAGCAGTAACAAGTCTTATATTACATTTATGTTACGTTTATATTACATTTTAGTTACCTGCTTATATTATATATAATTTTAAATGGTAAGTAATTTCTTTTTTCCCTTACCACCTGTTCCGGCTAACTCCTCTTTGACCATCACGTAACTCATCTTCAATATCTTTTATTGTCACAAACTTTTTTTCATCAGTAATAGCGACTTTTTCTGCAACAATTATTGGATCCATAAAATCAATTAATATACGTGCTGGCGATGAAGCAAAATTTGCTCCAGCCATTATTATTCCTTCATAATAACTCTGACAGGCTCCTGCAAATATCACTAAATCATCTCTAATGCTATTTTTTCTTGCTTCTTCTACTGCTTTTATAAAATATCCTGAGTTTCTATAATTGTATATAACAGTAAAATCTTTACCTTTTTTTATCATTCCATCATGACCAGTTATTACTAATATTTCTGGCTTATACTTTTTTACTAATGCTCCAACAAAAATTGGTTGATTTCTTTCAGGAATATTTTTCACAATAGCATTTAAGCCAACCTTTTTATAATATATATTTGATTTTTCACTATATTTCTTATCACCATCTGCGGATATTAGTTTTGTATACTTTTTTATAAAGTTCCTAAACAGAACTTTATTCTCCAAAACTAAGCATAATCTCAATCTTTCCATCTTTATAAAAGTTGATTGACTTAACTAAGTCATGTATATATTTCATTAAATTGTTTTCATTTTTAAACTTTTTAAATTGTTCTCTGATTTCTTGTTTTTGAATTTCCTCATCAATATACTCTGATATTTGTGAGATTCTTTTTTCTCTTTCTTTTATTTGTTCATTAATTTCATTTCTCTTTTGTGTAAAAATTTCTATTGTTATTTGATTATTAACTTTTTGTAAATATAAATTTTTAATATTAGTTTTCTTTATTTCAATTTCTTTTTTTAACATTTCAATTTCGTTTTTCATTTTTCGCTTATTCGTTATAAATTTATTAGATTCTTCAATAATTTTTTCTTCTGTTATATTTTTAATTGCAGCACTTAAATATTTATATACAATATCTTCTAATTTATTGGTAAAAATAGCTTTTGTATTAGTACATTCTTTATGTTTATTTCTGCCATCAGTACAATAAAAATGGTATACTATTCTTTCACTTTCTTTCTGCCTACCACTAACATTCATTATTTTCCCACATTCTCCACATCTAACTAATCCATCCAAATGTCCTTTATAATCCTTTAATCTATTTATTTTGGTATTAGTTCTTAACATAGAATTTGCTTTTTCAAATGTTTCTTCATTAATAATCACAGGATGCGTATTAGGTATGATTTCTCTATCTCTTATTCTTATATAATCTCGCTTTTTTTGTCTATAATCTTCCTTTGTTGATTTCCTTTTATAAGTGTTTCCAGTATAAGTTCTATTTCTAATAATTCTATATATTATCCCGGCAGTCCATTTATCATAGTAGTTTTTCCCTCTTGATTTTGTCATTTCCATATATTGCATTGGTGATGGTATATTTAAAGAATTCAATAATTCTGCAATATCTTTTCTACTCATTCCTTCTATTATTTTCTGAAAAATAAGTCTTACAATATTGCTAACATTATCATCTTCTTTTAATGTTATTTTCCCATCTGGTAGTCTTATCTTTTTATACCCATAAGGTGCTATAAATCCCATATAATATCCATCTTCAGATTTTTGTTTCTTAACTGCTTTTATTTTTCTTGATGTATCTTTAATATAACAATCATTTATAATGCCTTTGATTCCTACCATCATTTCTTTGGCATCATTGTTTTTATTAATACTATCATAATCTTCATTTATAGCAATGTATCTTATACTGTGTTCTGGAAAAAATCGAGTAATATAAAAACCTGTTTCAATAAATTCTCTACCTAGTCTTGAAAAGTCTTTTGTGATGATTGTTTCAATATTATTTTGTTCTATTTCTTTTAACATTTTTTCAAATGCTGGTCTACAAAAATTAATTCCTGAATAGCCTTCATCTATGTATTTTTTATCTATATGTATATTGTTCCTTCTTGCATATTCTTCAATTAATTCAATTTGGTTTATTATACTTTCTGAAAAATCTTTAGATTTATTTATATCTTCTTCTGATAACCTAATATAAGCACAGTTCATTCTATTCCTCGCAATCTATATTAAAATTCAAATACACCTTTATTTGCTTATTATCCATAATTTCAACTCTTTTTATTAGTTCCATTAAAATCTGCTTGCTTGGATTTTCAAAGTCTAAAAATTTTTTAATTATATTTTCTATATAATCTGAATTTTTCGGTTGTTTATCTTGTTTCAATTTTTCTTCTATATCTTTTATTTTTTCACGATATTTATTTTTATCATCTTCTAATTGCATTTTAAACTGTATAAATTCTTCATCAGAAATTATTGAGTTTACCTTATCTAAGTATATATTTTTCAATGCTACTTTTATATTTTTAATTTTATTCTCATAATATTCTTTTTCCTTTTTAAAGTCTTCTTGCTTGTTTAGATTATTAAACTGTTTCTCTCCTATCTCTATCATTCTTTCTTTATTTGCATATTTATTTAGAGAATCTCTTAAATGCTCAAAAATTAAATCATTTAATTTTTGCTCATTAAAATAATGTAGGCTGCAAACTCCATTTCTATATCTAATATTATTTGAACAGCAATAATAGTTTTCGTAGCTGTCTCCTTTGTCTTTTCCCTTACTCTGTCTCCTTCTAACCGTCATTTTTTTTCCACAATCGCCACACACAACTAGACCTTTTAGCAGATAATCATACTTTTTCTGGCATCTACCTATATTTTTAACTTTCATTTCTTGAACTGCTTTAAAGTCTTTTTTATTTATTATTGGTTCTACAAAGTTTTCTACAATAATCCAATCTTCTTCATCTATTTTTACTTTCTTTTTACTTTTATAATTAACTTTGTCAAATTTCCTTTGCACAAGATTTCCTATATATATTTGATTTTGGAGTATTTGATTTATTGTAGAAAGCCCCCATAAATAGGTTGTATATGTTTTCTTAATGTTTTTACCACTATATATTGATGGTGGATCTATTTTTTCATCTGATAATTTTCTTGCAATCATAGTAGGTGTCATTCCTTCTAATCTCATCTTAAATATCCTCTTTACAATCCTGCTAGAATATTTATCCACTTCAAATTTACAATTATTATTTTTAGATCTTTTATAACCATAAGGCACTGTACTTCCCATATATAATCCTTGTCTCATTTTGTTTTGCCTTACACTTTTTATTTTTTTTGAAATATCCTTTAAATACCAATCATTTATTATTGTTTGAAATGGAATCATATCTTCCACTCCATTTGGGTTCGAAGTATCAAAATTTTCTAATATTGCAATATACCTAATATTATGTTCTGGAAAATATTTAAACATATAGTGGCTTGTTTCTATAAAATCCCTACCTAATCTTGATGTATCTTTTGTAATAACAGTACTTATATTTCCTTTTTCTATCTCTTTTATTAATTCTTTAAACTGCGGTCTTTCAAAATTTCCACCACTATATCCATCATCAACAAAATATTTACATTTTCCTAGTTTATTTTCTTCTATATATTTTTTTATTAATTCTTTTTGATTAATTATACTCTCACTTTCTCCCTCTTTTTCATCTTCCTTTGAAAGTCTTATATATGCTGCAACATTTAAATTTGACATATCTATTTCTCCTCATATATTTTTTTATTTATTGCATTACTTCTTCTAAATATTTTTTGAATATCTTCAGTATTTTATCTTCAAGACTTTCTCCTGTTTCATCATAAATAAAAACTATATTATCTTTATGCATATCTTTCTCTCCAAATTAATTAATTATATTTTAATATTATGAATTTATTGGAGATTTATGATTTTAGCATAAATGAAGGAGTCATCTTGCATTATTGCAAAACTCACTTTTTTGCTACTATTTGATTTTTTACATTGATTTTTTCTTTTATTCACATTATAATTTATTATATTAATTAAATAGAGGTATTATTTTGAACTTATTTTATATTATAGTATTTATAGAATTATTAACTATATTTTTTAATTTACTTAAATTTTTAGTGTGCAAAATTAAATATAAGCCAAATTCAGAACTTTCAAATTCGCAATGTAATAAATTTCATATAAATGTTTTAATTCCTTGTTATAAAGAAATAAACGTAATAAAGAAAACTTTAGAACATTTTAAAAAGATTATCACTGGTATAGAGAACATTGATATTTATATTATTACAACTGAAAAAGAAAAAACTGAAAATATTTCAGTTCAAACTACCTATGAATATTTATTAGGTTTAGAAATTTTCAATGAGCCACATTTTCATATACTAAATTACCCTAAAATGTCTGGAATAATGGCTGATCAATTAAACTATGGTATTCTTGAAATATTAAAAGAGCGAACCTTATCAACAGATAAAATTTACTTTTCAGTTTATAATGCTGATAGTCATCCTGATAATTCAACTTTTATAGAGCTTTCCAATAAAATTAAACAAAATCATTTTCCAAAAATAATTCAACAATATAGTAATTATTTCCTTAATTACTATTCTCAAAACTTTATAATGAAAGGTTTTTCTATATATCAAACTGCATTTGAATTTAGAAATGGTTTAATAAATACTAATGTTTCTCCTCTGCTTTATTCTCATGTAGTTGGACATGGATTAACTATTAGAGCAGATTACATTACGAGTATCAACGGCTTTAACTCTAATTTTTGGTGTGAAGACATATATCTTACAGGGTTAATACATAATAGTAGCGAAAAAATATTATCTTTAAGTTCCTTAGATAATGCTGAAAATCCAGATAAGTTAAAGGTTCAAATTATTCAAAATGCTGTATGGTTTAAAACATCATCTCACCATTTAAGTATTTTAAAAGATATAAAAAAACATTATAAAATCTCCCTAAATGGATTTATTTGGCTATGTCACGAATTGCGAGCATCTATCATTTGGATGCTTATGCCAATGTTTTTAATTTATACATTTATATATCCTATAATGACAAGAAATTATATTTCTTTATCATTAGCAATGTGTACTTATTTGATTTTTGTTTTTACAAATTATTTATTAAATTTAATTGTAATAAATAGAAAAAGATTTTTTAAATATATTAAGGATTACTTTTCAATATGTTTAGCTGTCTTATTTACTGGAATTGGTCCACTATATTCTTTATTCTTAAAAGAAAAAATTAAAACAGAAAGATAAATAGATGATAATATTTGACATCTATTTATCTTTCTTTAGTATATACTTTTTATTATATTCCCCAATTTTGTATTATTTCTTTATTAATATTTAAATTGCCATATCCCATCCCTAACTTTCTGTCCTTCTTTTTTTCGCCATGGCAATCTGAACCACCAGACATTAATAACCCTCTATGCATACAATATTTCTCAAGAGTTTCAATCTGTTTGTCTGTAAATGAGCTATGATAAACCTCTACTCCATCTAACAAATTTCTATCAATCATCTTATTAAGATATGAAATATGGTCATCTAATTGATATTTATATAAATGTGCTAAAAATATCTTTCCACTGTGTTCATGAATAAACTGGTTGAAAAATTCTAGTGTTGGCATTTGCTTACTAAAATCTCTGTATAATGGAAATTTTTTATCTGCTGTGCAAGTTCTAAAAAATATTTTTTTATCTTTCCATTGTTCTTCTGTAAAAAATTTCTTGTTTTCTTCAAATTTAATTATACTATAATAAATAATATCTACAGGATATTCTGTGTCTGGATTATATTTTAAATCTTTTTCTATTTTTATACCTTTTTTATTACAAATCTTTACTAAATCTTTGAATTCTTCTATCAACCTATTTTTATTTTTTTCTGGTGTATAATAATTTTCTAGCCATTCTTGAATAGGATATAAATCAAAATTATATGCTAACACTTCAATTTTTATTCCATCAAATGTACAATTTAACTCCGCTCCTCTAATAAGTTTTCCTTTAAAAATATTTTTTAATTCTTTATTATTTTCAATTTCAATATATGATTTTGCAGTATCATGATCTGTTATAGAAAAAATTTCTAATCCTAATTCTTCAGCTTTAGTTAATAATTCTTTTGTAGTCCATGTTCCATCTGAATTTGTTGTATGTGAATGTAAATCAATCATCATCTCTCTCCATTTCTCTGTCTTCCAATTTTAATAACTGGTAAACACTTTCTAAAACATCTTGTTCAGTCATATAATTAGTATCTATCAAGTGTATTTTATCTCTATTTGCTGGAATACATAATTTACTAAAAAATTCTATTTGCCTATTTATTAAACTAGTTTCTATCCAATCATTTTCAGATAATTTTTGTCCTCTTTTAATTTGCCTAGTTTTATTTCTTCTCACTATTTCCTCACTATTTGCTTGTAACCAAATATATTCATCTGGCAGCCTTATTCCATTTTTGCTTGTTATTGCAATAAATTTTTTATATAGTTTCTCTGCATTTTCATAAATTCCATCCCATCTTTTTATGTATTCAAAAGAATACGCTACAGATAGAATTTCTAATATACCTCTATCCATAAAAATATCTTTGCCTTGTTTAGCTAATTTATTTGCTTCTATTAATCTATCTAACTCCAATTTAAAAAAGAATTTTTGATTTTCTTTTTCCTCTTTTGCGTTTCTAGGAATACCTGGAATTTCCGGATATTTTTCATGATGAATTTTTGCAAACAAACTTGCCCCTGGAATAATAGCAATATTTCGAATATTTCTTTCTATATTTTCACACAATGTTGTTTTTCCAGCATTTGATGTTCCATCAATTACAATTATTCTCCCCATTCTATGCTCCTAAATTTCTTTTAACATTTTCTCTAATTCTTCTAGGTTTCTTGCTATTTTAAAATTCATACATCCTTCTATCATTAAATTATCATCTCCTGTGTAATCTAAGGCCCTTGTATCTGTTTTAAATCCAATTGACTTTATCCCCCAAGCATAAGCCATTCCTAATTCTACGCAACCTCCTTCGTCTGGTACTCTTCCATTTAAATCAAAAATCAATAAGTCAGACTTTTTTATACATTCTACATCACCTTCAAATATTTTTTTATTAATTTCTAATTTATTACTGTCATTTATCATGTCATATGCTAGTCCTGATTCATCTTGTGGTAAATACACCTCATAGCCTCTGTTTTCTAGCCATTGTTTCATTTCTGCATTTTTCTTTAATTCCATATCATTAAATAATGGTGCTGCATAATAAATTTTCATAAGAATGTTCCTTTCTAAAAAATTTTATATTTTTGTTCATTATCAAAAGTATCTATATTTTCTTTCTTTTTAATAAATCCAACAACTTTATATGTAACAGGTGTTAAAATAACCTCTAATAATACTTTTAAAACATAGGTATCAATAGTTAAAAATAAAATTGTTTTCAAATCTAAACTTCCTATAAATACAGTTGGTATAAATATAATTGTATCTAATCCCTCTCCTATTAAAGTAGATCCAATAGTTCTTAATGCTAGATATTTTCCTTTAGTCTTTACCTTCATTTTTGACATTACTATTGAGTTTGCAAAATTTCCAACCAAAAATGAAATAAAAGATGCAACTAAAATTCGTGGTGTACTTCCCAAAACATTTACCAACTCATCTTGTATCTCAAATGTTTCACTTGCTGGCAATAAAATTGTAATTCTAAAAATTATAATCATTAATATATTGCAAAAAAATGAAAGCCAGATTATAAGTTTTGATTTATTAAATCCATAGACTTCTGTAAATACATCATTTAAAATATATGTAATTGGAAAAAGTATATCTCCCGCTGTAAATATCAATCCTAATATACTCACAGTCTTAACAGTAATTATATTTGAAACTAGTAGACAAGAAATATTTATAGCACATAAAATAATAAAAATCTTTGAATAGTTTTCTTTCTTCATTTTATTTTTCTCACAACCTCCCTATCAATTATTTTAACATACTCTGAGTCAAATCCACGACTCACAAAAAAACTTCTTCCATAATTTGCATCAAGTAAATCAAATATTACAAACTGTATTTTTAAATTTAAGTATAAAGCTATCGATAATCTATGTGCTCCATCTATAATCTCTCCATTTTTAGTTACTGGAATAATTGTTTTACTTATTCCGATAGATTTAATATTATCAATTAAATCATTAAAGTTTCGGATAAAATCTTTTGGGCTATTTTTTCTGCCATCAGGTTCTGTAAAATTATTAAAGCTCTTTATATGGTTTAAATAAATTTTTTTTGCTAAATCATAACTATTTTTAGTAATATAAGCTTGTACATAGTAGTATTTAATAAATACATCATATCTATATTTGCTAATTAAATTAATTGGCATAGTTTCAAAGATTCTTATCCTATTTCTTTTTGGCAATAGCAAAAATATATAATTGTTGTCTATCAATTTATTTAATTCTTTATAAGAAATCGTTTTTAAATACTTGCTGTTTTTTATAGGAATCCCTTGCAAATTTTTATTGTTATCTATTAATTTTTCAAATTTAATTTTTCCCATTCCTTCTATTTCAATCTCATTATTCATACTTTTTTCTCATTCTATAAATTTTCTATTTTTCATCATATTATCATATTTTTTATAGAATTGCAAATTTTTCCATTTTTGATTTTATTAATATTACGCCACATTTAGAAACTTTTATAATTGATAGACATTTTTTCATTTATTTTTTACTATACTCCCTTCCCCATCTATGTGTAAAATTCTCCCTGTATGAATTATTGTTTTTTCTCTAATATCCAAACTATTTTTTAATGATTGTTCTCTCATTTTTATTCTTCTTGCAACATCTTCCTCTACTGCCCTCAAGTGGCTTTCAACTTGAGAACTTTCTATTAATTCTAAATCATCCACATTGCTATCTGCCTGAATTCTAACTGTTAAACCGTTTAAGTATAGCTATATTTCCTCTCTGAGTTTTTAAAATTCTCTCAACTATAAAATATATATCTTTTCCATAGGAAATTCTTCCCACAATATCTCCTTTTTTTATTTTCTTCATATCATTTCTTCCCTTCTATACATATAGGGTTATGATATTTTATGTCGAATTTTGCAAAAATGTGATTCTGAACAAAAGACTTGTATAATTTTTTTTCTAGTGATATAATTTGAGAATAATAAAAACTTAGTTAGGAGGATTAATTTATGAACGTACCATTTAAGAAGGCAAATATTTTATTGCCAAAAAATACAGAAATGGAAAAGTGGGCAGTTGTAGCTTGTGATCAATACACTTCAGAACCTGAATATTGGAAAGAAGTCGAAAATATTGTTGGAGATGCTCCTTCAACATTAAAAATCACTTTACCAGAAATTTATTTAGAACAAGATAATGTTCAAGAAAGAATTGCAAATATAAATAAAGAAATGGACCATTTACTTTCTACTGACTTTTTCAAAACTTTAGATAATTCTTTAATTTACTTAGAAAGAACTGGTGCAGATGGAAAAGTAAGAAAAGGTCTTATTGGTATGGTAGACCTAGAAGATTATTCTTATGAAAAAGGTTCTCAATCTTTAATTAGAGCAACTGAGGGAACTGTTTTAGAAAGAATTCCACCTAGAGTAAGAGTTAGAGAAAATGCTAGCTTAGAATTACCTCATGTTATGCTTTTAATTGATGATGAGAAAAAAGAAATTATTGAAGGTTTAACAGATAAAGTAACTAGCGAAGATGTTGTTTATGATTTTGATTTAATGCAAAATGGTGGACATGTTAAAGGTTATAAAGTTCCAGAAAACTTAATGGATGGAATTTTCAAAGGATTAGAAGAACTTGCTGATAAAGATAATTTTGAAGCTAAATATAATGTTAAAGATAAAGGTGTTTTATTATTCTCTGTTGGAGATGGTAACCACTCTTTAGCAACTGCAAAAGCTTGTTATGAAAACCTAAAGAAAACTATGTCTGAGGAAGAAGCTAAAAATAGCCTTGCAAGATATGCTTTAGTAGAAGTTGTTAACTTACATAGTGACGCATTAGAGTTTGAACCAATTCACAGAGTTGTATTTGGTGTTGAACCTGCAAAAATGATTGAAGAATTTGAAAAATATTATGATGTTTCAAGAACTCCTGGTGAAGGACAAAAAGTTGAATATGTTTATGAAGGAAAAAATGAAACTTTATACATTAAAAATCCAAAATCAAATTTAGCTGTTGGTTCTTTACAAATGTTTATTGATGCATATATTAAAGAACATGGTGGAAAAGTCGACTATATTCATGGTGATGATGTTACTAAAGAACTTGGTAGCAAACCAGGAAATATAGGTTTTTTACTACCTCCTATGGCTAAAACAGAGCTTTTCAAAACTGTAATTCTTGATGGTGCTTTACCTCGTAAAACATTCTCAATGGGACACAGCTATGATAAGAGATATTACCTAGAGGCTAGAAAGATTAAATAATTTAAAAAGGATGTAGCATTTTACTACATCCTTTTCAGACTGTTGACAAAGTATATAAAAATATTTTGTTCAACAGTC
>ENA-OROD01002860-OROD01002860.1-human-gut-metagenome-genome-assembly--contig:-NODE-2860-length-12030-cov-3.501962_pt1 | contig 12030 bp, 7 predicted proteins | sample MGYA00242123_ERZ509038 | MGnify/ENA primary metagenome ERZ509038 (study PRJEB26280, sample SAMEA2338719) | human gut metagenome | biome: human gut; feature: human-associated habitat; material: faeces... | reverse complement strand
TTGCCGTCAAAACGGTCGCACGCGCGATTTATATGTTTGCTTGTAATTACCCTTCTTTTGCATTCAAATGAACAGATCGTATTTGCCGTAGTCGCTCTTTTGCAGTTGCACCGCGCGCTTGCCGCCACAAGACAGCCCATGCCTTTCAAGCTCGGCTTTCGCCGGCGGATAGACCGGATTGCCGATTCCGTTCCAAATCTCTTCCGTGCTTGTGGCGGAAGAAGCGACTAAAAAATGATCTGCGATGCCTTGTTTTTTCGCAAGGTCTTTGAAAATAAACTCTGCCATCGGACTGCGGCAGATGTTGCCGTGGCAGACGAACATGATTTTTATCATCTCATCAATCTTTCTTAAAATGCAGGTTGGGGAGTAAAACTGCCGTTTCTTCTATTTCGCTTTCACCTTTCCATGCTACAACAAACCGCACTTCACCACCGCACGGACGGTATCCTTTTGCCGACAGATTCTCAAGTTCCAACATACGTGCCTTTGACAATTTTGCAACTTTAACAGTACGTCCGTCAAGTTCCGCATACAAAAACTCGTCTTTTATGGACAACGGCATCCCACTATGCAACTTGAATATAATCTCTTTTTTGTCTTTGAAAAAGTCAAGAACAACGTCCTTATGTGTCAATTGTAGCGTGATCTCTTGCGGTTCCGGATACTGTTCTTCATCAACAAACTGATCGACACCGCTGATTTGGTATGTATCAAATATGCCGTTGTTGCAATGAATATACAGGTTGTCCTTAGCTCTCGTCATACCGACATACAACTTTCGCCGTTCGGCATCGTCGCGTAATACAGTATGATTCAGAAGAAGCCAAACGCTGTCAAACTCTCTGCCCTTGGATTTGTGAATGGTGGAAACAAATACCGTCTCACGATCGTCGGTATAAAAATCTTCGAACTGCGATTCTTTTATGAATTCCTCAAGATCTGTACGGTATTTACTGTATGTATTGACCTTTTCAAATTCCGAAAGCATATTCGCAAGATTTTCAAGGCATATACTATCCGAATAAACACGTGCAAGTTCTTCTTTTGCCTTGTTCCACAAGTCATTTCCAATCACCGGCGTTTTTAAGTCTCTGTCGATGCAGCGCAGGAAAAAACGCACTTCGGCAAGATTGTATAGCCGAAAACCGTCAAGAGATTGAATCAGTTTTGCTCGGACGCCGTTTTTCAGGAGAAGTCCCATGACGCGCAAAGCCTCTTCATTTGTCCCTGTTAGCACACAGACTTTTCCACCGTGATATTGTTCTATGATTTGTCGAACAACTGCCTCTTCCATATTGTCGGAAGTATGCCTTATGATCTGTACCGTTCCGTTTTCATTTTGTACTGCCTCAATAGGATGCCGCTTCATGCGATGGCTGATACTCTCGGCAAATCGATTGGCAAGTGCTACTATATTAGCTTTACTGCGATAATTCCCGACAAGCTCATACCGTGTGGCTCCGTATTCATCAATCAGACTTTGCATATGGGCAGAATCCGAACCCCTGAATTCATATATATTCTGATCGTCATCGCCTACGGCAATCACCCGCATATCGTCATTATTTTGCATCAGAGCACGTATCAGGGCAAATTCATTTGTATCCATGTCCTGTGCTTCATCGATAACGAGAACACTTTTGGTAATCTTGCCTTGCTCCACCTCGCCGTTTGCAATCATTTGAGCAGCGTCGTGCACGACATTTTCTACACCGTCAAGACTCCCAATCTTTCCGAGCAAATCAAAGCAGTAGGAATGGAAAGTTTTGATCTCAACAAAGTTCGCGGCATTGCCAATCAAAGTCATAAGTCGCTTTTTAAATTCGGTCGCCGCTGCACGGGAAAAGGTTACCATCAAAAGCTGTTCATGCTTGACATCCTCCAAAAGAAGCAATGATGCAAGCTTATGCACAAGCACTCTTGTTTTTCCGCTTCCCGGGCCTGCCGCTACTACGATATATCGTGAATCGGAGTCGTTGATAATTTCTGCCTGCTGATCGGAAAGCTCGCCGAAAAGCTGATGATATTTCTCGGGTGTGATATTTCGATTGATTTCTTTTGCGCGTTCTCCTTTGAAATACTTTGCAATGAAACGCTTAAAATCCATTCCGAAATAATCGTGCACAAATTGCAAAGCGGCATCATAGTCCTTGACCATCAAATTTGCGTATTCGCCGACAATATGAATTTGCTGAATTTTTTGCTTGTAATATTCACTAAGAGAACGATAGTCTTCTGCCTTATAACGGATTTTGTTGTCAAGAATCAAACGCTTGACCTCCATGCCGTTATAAAGAACCAAAAATCCTCCCTCCAATTTCATGGAGCCGATTTTTGAAAGGTAAAGCAATGCATCCTCCACGTCGACAAGGCTCGTTTCCGAAATACCGCCATCAAGCCTCGGCGTTTCTTTGTATTTTCTCCATACTTCCACAAGAGAAAACTGCACGGGAGCCATATCGCTTTGGGCATCGATGACTGTCTGTGCCGTATCATAAAAATATTCGACAAGGAAATGACAGATGTCAATTCTGCGATGGAATTTATCAAGCAACTTCGGAACATCCATCGTTGGCGTAATCAGCGCATGTTGATTCGGTTCAGATGCATCATTATCCGGATCGACATCTCTGCTGCCTTTTGAAATATAGCCTTTTATCGTAAGATAATAAAGCAGGGTGCGAATGTTTTTGACCGATGAACTTGTAACACCTTCCGCAAGAGCCGCTTCATTTAATTCTTTCAATGAATAATCTGCGCCCTGCTCCGCTATTCGGTTCAAAAGAAATTCTTCCAGTTTTGCAAATCGGTTCAAAATTTGCGCAGAACGGTTTTCTGTATCCGTTTTCAGAATATATGCCGACATATCCATGCTGTCGGCAAGAAGCCCTTCCTGCCGCATCAGATTGATTGAAGTGACCACATCCTCTTTTGGAATACCGAGAATATCCGCAAGGTAATCGACGCGTGATTCTGCATCATCGTTTCCGGCATCAGCAATACTTCTGCTGGATATCAGAGATTTTATTATTCTTTTGGCATTTTCTTTTTGTTTACCATTAAAAACGGGCGAACGCTCAATTTTGAGAGACGCTTCTGCCATATCTTTTACGAGAATGCTTGTGGCATATACGTGCGGCACATTCATACCGCGCTTAACGTAGCCGGCATTTTCCAAAGCAGCCACAGCAGTTTTTACACGTGTTTCGATCTCGTTTACCGAGTCATCCCACCCCGCATATCTTGCAATCTCAAGAGCAGAACAACAAACCCATGGCTTTTCACGGGTCATATCCTTGAGCGCTTTCCAAACCTGCTGAATCTCACTGATACTGAGCTTCGTTTGGTTGAGTAGCATGAAGTGCTTGTCCAAATCATTATCATTGAACAGAACATAACACTCTGCAAGCAAGCTCGGATCCCGTCCGGCACGCCCTGCTTCCTGAACATAGTTTTCAAGCGAATCGGAAATATCATAGTGAATAACCAGCTTGACGTCTTTTTTATCAACGCCCATACCGAAAGCAGAGGTGGCAACAATGATTTTCACCTGATTGTTTATAAACGCTTCTTGATTTGTGATTTTCTCATTAGAGTCCATTTTCCCGTTGAAAGGTTTTGCCGGAAAGCCATCGCTCGTCAATTTTTCTGCGAGCTGAATCGTGCGTCTTGTGCGGGAAACATATACAATCGTCGGGCAATTCTTCTGTGCAATCAATGAACGAAGGGCGTTGTATTTTTCTTCTTCCGTTTCCTTAAAAAGCACAGTATAGTGCAGATTTTCGCGGTCTGCGGTCGATGTGAAAAGTTCAAGCGCCAAGCCAAGTTTTACACGGAAATAATCGCAGATATCTGTAATGACCTTTTGTTTTGCCGTGGCAGTAAAGCAAGATACGGGAATCGGATTCCGTAACTGCTTTTTCTTCTGATATTCACGGATAAAATCTCCGATATATAGGTAATCCACGCGAAAATCCTGTCCCCATGCCGAAAAGCAATGAGCCTCGTCGATTACAAATCGAACCACATTGCGGGAAAGTAATAATTTTTCGATCGTGCGGGAACGGAGCTGTTCCGGCGAAATATACAAAAGTGTAGCAAGTCCGTTTGCAACACGATCAAGTGCCTCGGCACGTTCAATAGGACTGAGCAATCCATTTACAGTTACAGCATCGACAAGCCCTTTTTCGTTCAGATTGTCCACCTGGTCTTTCATCAATGACTGAAGCGGAGAGATCACGACAGTAAGCCCGTGCGCACATTCGCCTGCCATCAGTGCCGGCAACTGAAATGTAATGGATTTCCCCCCTCCGGTCGGGAAAACGGCAAGCAAGGATTTTCCGTCAACCGCTGCCTGGGCTGCCCGTTCCTGTAACGGTTCTCCGGCATACGTGCGAAATTTGTCATAGCCGAAAAACTGTTTGAGCTTTTTATAAATATTCAGTCTGTCATGGCAATACGCACAGCCATCTTGGCACGGTGTATGGCAAAGATATTTTACAACGTTATCGATTTTGGGGTAATTTCTTGTCAGCCATGGTGGCGTAACCGAATGATAATCCGCAGCACCGATCAATGCAAGTGCATAGGCAAGCTCGACGGGATAGTGCCGAACCATCAACTCTACATTGGCGTTGGCACAGATTTTTCCATCATATTCTTCCCGAATGAGTTTAGGCACATTTGAACGATATGGAACAAATCCTACATAATCGAAAAAGCCTTTGAATTCCGATTTGTCGTACAAAAGGCAACAATATATCTGCTTCACCTTTGATGAAAGCCGCTGAAATGCATTCACTTCATCTGCCAAAAGTTGCATTGCCTTCTCTGCGTCATTTAGCGGATTGTTAAGTTGATCGACCTGCAATTTGTCATCTTTAACAAGCTTATGATAGGGGCGGCACGGAAAAAGAAGTGGTGACAGATAGAGTGTATCAACCGGTTCACACCGAAGCGGCTTTTCAAAATGAGGAGTCAGATATGCAAGATCGTGATGAACAATATTGTGTCCACAGACAAAATCTGCATCAGATATAAAGGCATAGAAATCCCGTAAAGACGGCGAGTGAAAAGAAGAACGATCATTCTTTATCGCTCCCAGATCTTTTATTCTTTTGTCATCAATTCCGATTTCACTGTCAATATATACGATGGGTTTTGTCATGGTGTCTCCTTTATCCAATCAACTTATTTGTCTTCTTCAAAAACTTTGCCGGAATGGGACGATCCAGTTTCCAAGTAATATTCATCGGTCTCGAACCATCGTGTTTCACATAGTTTGCCGTGCCGAGAAAGGTATAGGCACCGGCGCCGCCGAAATTACGATCAGATTTGAATTCACGGACGAACAGAAGAATTCGATTGCCGCTCTCCTTGTGATGAATATAGCGCCTTCCCGTTGCGGAATCGGCAGATGTGGTGCTTTGGCTCTGCCAGTGGAACAGCGTTTCACTGATGGAATAATCGTTGTACATAGTCGTAGGTGAATAGTCCTTATCCGACTTATTCAGTGTTACAAAGAAAATATCCGCTTTCTTTTCCGGCAGGTATTTGACGCCCTCACGGACAGTATTTGGCTTCATAAAATCCATTGCCACGAGAATCTGATCGCGCGTGTAAGTACAATGCAAGTCCAGCGGACAAGCAAAGCCGAGATTTACAGGTTCATCGATGAAATCAATATGATTGAAGCGATATTGCAAAAGTGCAATCAGCTCACTGAGCATAACCGGACTATCGGCAAGATTATAGAGATTTTCAAGCACCTTATCACTGTTCCAGTCACTCACAGTTTCACCCCACACGGTGACATAGAACATTTGCAGCATTCTCTTTTTCTCATCGGAAAGCTGATCAAAATCCACGTCCACAAGTCGAGGCAAAATATCAAGCAAAAAGGCAATCCAGCGGCGCGAATCAATCACAGCAAGGCGCGCAAATGCCTTTGCCATAGTTTCTTCCAATGTTTCCTTAAAATCATCTTTTACACCCGCCCATACAGAAAGGCGAGAAAAGCTATCTTTTACATAAATGCTGCGTATATCAAGATGGTAATAATCCAAAAAGTTCTCGAGTGTTAATGCTTTTCCCGAATCTTCCGCGAAGGTTGCGATACGCGAAACCAATCCGGCACGCATACCGAAAGAGGCACGAATATTGTCAAGAATGTATTTAGCAGCCTTCTTTTCCAACTGAATATAACAGCCCTTCGGAACCGATATAAATCCGTCTTTGATTTCTTTTTGTACATTGCCCGACTCACCCGAAAGCAATGCCGCAAACTTATCTTCAAAATTGTATTTTTTATTTGCCTGACCAATAAAATCAAGCACCGTCAGGCACTCTTTTCCCTCTGCCAGGCGCAATCCACGCCCAAGCTGTTGCAAGAAAATTGTCAGTGATTCGGTAGGACGCAAAAATAGCACGGTATTGACCTCGGGAATATCTACGCCCTCGTTATAAATATCTACTACAAAAATGAACCTTACTTCACCGCTAACCAGTTTCTTTTTCGCATTGTTTCGTTCCTCATCCGGGGATGCACCGGTCAAAAACATTGCCGGAATATGATGTGCGTTGAAATATCCTGACATGAATTCTGCATGTTCTACCGAAACGCAGAATCCGAGTCCTTTCACATCATCAATGTCGGTTACATATTTGAGAAGTGAAGAAATCACCGCATCTGCGCGACGGTTGGCAATCATTCCGCTGAATGTGTAGAGCTTTGACAGTTCACTCTTATCATACCCGCCACGCACCCATTTGAGATCACTCAAATCAACAGTATCCGTTACCCCGAAATACTGGAACGGGCAAAGCAACTTTCTGTCAATGGCCTCCGGCAAACGAATTTCTGCCGCAATGCGGTTGTTGAAATACTCTGTAATACTCTTTCCGTCCATACGTTCCGGAGTGGCTGTCAGTCCGAGAAGAATTTTCGGCTTATAGTAAGACAACAGTTTTTGATAGGTCGGAGCCGCAGCATGGTGAAACTCATCCACCACAATGTAATCGTAAAACTCCGGGCTTGTCTTGCTTGTGAAATCCTGCGAATTGAAAGTTTGGATGGACATGAACAGATTATCAATACTCTCCGGCACATAAGCGCCGACAAACATCTCCCCAAAATTCTGATCCTTCAAAACGCCACGGAAAGTATACATACTTTGCTTCAAAATTTCTTCTCTGTGTGCAATGAAAAGCAAACGGCAAGGTTGATTCGGATTTTGCTTGCGAAAACGCTTATAGTCAAATGCGGAAATGACCGTTTTTCCCGTGCCCGTAGCCGCTACAACAAGGTTTCGATATTGTCCGCGCACGGTACGTTCTGCTTCAAGTTTATCAAGAATCTCCTGCTGATAGGAATATGGTGTAATGTCAAAGGTGTACGTTTCGGCATTGTTGCTATCAAAATACTTTTCCGCTTTCAACGCACGAGAAAGGCGTTCTCTCTGCCCCTCGTTATAATATTCAAATTCTCTGGAATTCCAGTAGCTCTCAAATGTTGCAACAATCTTATCAATCGTTTCAGGGAGGTCTTTCTTTGTAACTTTTACATTCCATTCAAGCCCGGAAGAAATAGCCGCATTGGATAGGTTGGAAGAACCAACGTATGCAGTTGTAAATCCGGTATTGCGATAAAAAACATAAGACTTTGCGTGGAGGCGTGTGCGTTTGGTATCATAACTGACCTTTATTTTCGCATTCGGCAGATGACTCAACTCTTCAACGGCTTTAACATCAGTCGCACCCATATACGAAGTTGTAATAATACGTAGTTCGCCGCCCCTTTGTGTAAATGCAGTAAGCTCATCTATGATCAGTCGAAGGCCGCTCCATTTGATGAAGGAAACAAGCATATCAATGCGATCTGCCGAGACGATCTCCTTTTTCAGCTCGGTAAACATCTGCGGCTCGTGAATGGCTCCCGTAAACAGCGAGCTTTGCGCAATTGAAGTTTCCGGGCGAACGATTTCTGCTTTTTCATTCAAGGCAAACGCGTTATCTTTTTTGTCAAATAACGCAAGAAGTTGTTCTGCGCGTTTTGCCACTGCCATGGAATCAAATTCAGCTTCTTTGGTCTCGGTCATAATTGTCGCAACGATTTTATTGACAAGCTCCACCTGATCAGCAAGTGCCCCTCCGCTATCACGCACATTATCAAGTCCTTTTTCAATGATCTCGGCTATGTATTTGGAAAGCACTTTGGAAGATTCTCCACCGTCAATCGGCGCAGTCTCCACAAGCTTGTCAGTCGTGGCAAGCTCGCCTTCCAGTGCTTTATTGATCACCTGTTCATATAAACCGTTGCGCAGCATGACTGTTGTCCTTTCTCAATCAATCCCTATTATTATTCGGCACAATCTCCACTATATCATCCATCGTGCAACCGAGTGCCGTGCAGATTTTCACGAGCACGTCGCTTGATACGGTTGCACCGTCTTTTTTCATTTTTGCGAGCGTTGCAGGGCTGATTCCCGCCTTTGCGGCGAGCTCCTTGCTTTTCATCTCGCGGTCAATCAGCAGTTTGAATAATTTTTTGTAGCTTGCAGCCATTTTCCACCTCATATATGGATAGATTTGTACTTTCACAGTATACAATAATTTCCGACAAATTGCAAGGGGAAAACAGAATAAATTCAAAGAGCATCGATTTTTTTGTGTGCTGATGCTCTGTTAAAGCAATATAAAGGTCAAAAATTCGGGAACAGAGCGTGCCGCCGATATTTATTTGTATAAACTCATCCCTCAGGTTATCTTCTTAACCTCCCGATTATTCACACCGGAGCGGACAAGGAGTATAATATCATGAATAAGCATACATGTCCCAAAGAAGGGATGCAAAACGATGGTCTATGTGATGTCCGATATTCACGGGAATCTTCCGTTTTTCCGTTCCGTCATGAGGCAGATCCGGCTTCGGAAAAATGATACGTTATATATTCTCGGTGATGTAATCGACAGGCACCCTGACGGAATTAAAATTCTGAAATACATCATGAAAAAGGCGAACATCCGGATGTTGCTCGGCAATCACGAGTATATGATGCTGAATACGCTCTGCAAGCAGACGGCGAACGGAACCAACTATTACCGTGCGAAACGGTTATGGATGAAGAACGGCGGGAAAGTCACGCTTGATGCTTTCAACCGCTGTCATGCAGAGACTCAGGAGGCGATTTTGTCCTTTCTGAAATCGCTTCCCCTATCATTTGACATCCAGGTGAACGACATATATTATAAGCTCGTCCACGGTGCACCCGAAGAGTTTTTTTGCGACAAGCGGTAGATGGTATTATGACAGTCTCAAAGAATTCTGTGTCTGGCACAGACTCAAAGGAACGGAAGAAAAATCAGAAAATATGGATTACACGCTCATTTTCGGTCATACGCCGACATGCGAATATCAAAGTAAAAATCCGCCGGAGATATGGATAAGTCCTCACGGCAAAATGATCGGAACAGACTGCGGCAGCGGCTTTCCGATATGTGAAGTTCCTGGAAAATCCATAGGTCGTTTGGCTTGTCTCCGGCTGAATGACGGAAAGGTATACTATTCGGATGCAGAAGATGGCAACAAACCAGAATCAGAAACGGACGATATTATCGACGCTGCCGCAAAACGGATTCTTGAGGAATACCGCGATGCTTTTACGGAACTTGCGAAAGGATCGGACGATTAACTGTCATTCCCGAAGTCATATCTTTGATAATATCACTTTGGTGATATTTTTTCTTGTAATCGCTTGACAAATTATCGCTTTGGTGATATAATATAGGCGAAGATAATCGGAGGTAGCCTGATATGAACAAAATAATCACCTTATTTCACGGCTCGGAAAAAGTCATAGAAGCACCCTCTTTCGGTGAGGGCAAAAGAAATAATGATTTCGGGCTCGGATTTTACTGCACCGAAACCGAAAAACTTGCGAAAGAGTGGGCGGTTTCTTCTTTAAGAGACGGCTTTTGCAATCGTTATACATTGGATACCGAATATATGAAGATCCTGAATCTGAACAGCCCCGATTACACCATTCTCAACTGGATCGCCGTTCTTGTCGAGCATCGCCTGCTCTCAATCAGGACGCCCATTGCAAGAAGAGCGAAAAAATATCTGATTGACAATTTCGGCATAAACGTAAATGCTTTCGATATCGTTACCGGCTACCGTGCGGATGACTCATATTTCGATTATGCGGAATCCTTTCTGAACAATGCAATCTCCGTTGAACAGCTTGCGGCTGCAATGAAGCTCGGAAAGCTCGGCGAACAGATTGTTCTCAAATCGCAATTCGCTTTTTCCCGCATTCGATTTGAGGGGTTCGACGTTGCCGAAAAAGAAGAATTTTATGTTCTCCGCAAGGCAAGAGATGATGAGGCGAACCGACTGTACCTTGAGCTGCTTGAGGAAGAAAGCGACGGCTTGTATATACAGGATATTATAAGAGGAGGGATTACAAACGATGACTCGCGCATACCAAGAAATATATCTGAATAAAGCACAGTCCGTGTTGGGTGATGCCTTCGATTACGCCATCAATACCTGCGGCATTGCCGGCAACGATTTTATCAAGCTGTTTTCGGCAAGCACTGTCTCCGGTCGTATGGAAAACGGAGAGCCCGCTACTCTTGCGGGAATGAGCGGGATTGAGATTGCCTCCGAAATCATATCGGAAACGATGGGAAAAGAGCTTTCCCCAAAACAAAAAGAACGGTTCGACCGTTCAAATGAATACTGGATCGGTTGGGCTGTTGCTTACTATCAATGGTATTCGGGCAGAAAATACAGCGAAATCTTCAGGGTTTTCTCTTATGACGACCTGCTGCAAATGTATCATCCGCTTCACGAAGCAGACATTACAAAATTCGTTGATGTCGTTGACAAGCGAATACGCGAATACTACGCGGAAACCAATTTGAAACGTATTCGCACCGCATACGGATGCACACAAGCGGAGCTTGCAAAAAAAGCAGACGTCAGTCTTCGCTCTGTTCAAATGTATGAGCAGCGCAACAAGGACATCAATAAAGCAAGTGTCGAGACCGTGTATCGCCTTGCAAAATCTCTCGGCTGCACGGTGGAAGATCTGATTGAAAAATAGGCAACATTGTTTTGGTTTTCGTGGCATTGTATCTGATTATATACGCACGGGATTGCAAGCCGGATTCAAAATTGCAGTCGGAATTTTCAAATCCCTTTTCTTTGTCTACTGCGTCGCAAAAGCTGATTCTTCGGGCTTGGATTTTGACCACAGTTTGTGTCACAGACAGGATTGAAACAGGCTGGCGGCATATACAATGAAGCGCGGGTGACCACAGGGCTGACCATTTACGGATTTTTTGGTGCGGCAGAAAAAACTCTGTTCTTTTTTCTGCCGACAAAGCCCCGCCCGGAATCCGCGCAAAAAGCGGGCTGACCACAGTTTTTACCACAGACAAACGCGGAACACGCGGAAACAGTGGACAAAAAATGCTCGGGGAGCAAGTGTCTTGGAGCGGAAACGGTATGAAAGCACGCAAAGCGCACGAGAGGACAGACCCATGTCAGTTGGGGTGGTAGAGGCCGCTGGTTCAAGTCTTGCCACTCAGACCAAGTAAACGGAGGATGTAGATCCTCCGTTTATCTTTATTTTACAAGGGTTTTCCGCACTTTTGGGTGCGGAATTTTTTTATATCGTGCTTCGAAAAAATGCTCCGAAAACAGCGAAAAATCGAGTTTATACATAATTTGGTACATAGGTTCAAACGGTGCTTTTCACAGGTCGGTAGAGGCCAATGCCTAAAGAGCCTTGAAAACAAAGGATTTTCACCATTTTCTTGGTACAAAATTCAGCACATAAAATGCGAAAGGAACACAAAAAGATGGCAAACATTACACCAAAATCAAACGGAACGTACTTAATCCGCATCAGTTGCGGAAGCGACGCGGCAGGAAAGCCGATCAGCAAATCAAAAATCTTCAAGCCATCCAAGCCTAAATTCCTTTTTGTAAATTCGCAAATGAATTAGACTGAAAATCAC
>ENA-OROD01002854-OROD01002854.1-human-gut-metagenome-genome-assembly--contig:-NODE-2854-length-12055-cov-4.121167_pt1 | contig 12055 bp, 6 predicted proteins | sample MGYA00242123_ERZ509038 | MGnify/ENA primary metagenome ERZ509038 (study PRJEB26280, sample SAMEA2338719) | human gut metagenome | biome: human gut; feature: human-associated habitat; material: faeces... | reverse complement strand
TGAACTGGGAAGCCGCATACGGCAAATCCTATAAAATACAAGTTTCCAACGACGCCAAGAGCTGGACGGAAGTCTACAAGACCGAAGAAGGACGTGAAGGTATCAACGAAGTGTTTTTCCCGGAAGAAATCAAAGCCCGTTACGTACGTATGTTGGGCATAGAATTAGGCTGGTGGTTCGGTTACTCTTTGTGGAGCATGGATGTATTGAGCGGCACGAAACCTTCTGAAGGGTTGAGCGACGTGCATTTCCTCCGCCTGACCTTAAAAGACAAAGACGGAAAGGTGATTTCCGAGAACAATTACTGGAGAGGTAACGAACGTACGAATTTCAAGGCGCTCAACCAACTCCCCGGTGTAAAACTGAACGTATCCTCCAAACTGGCACGAAAAGACGGAAAGGCAACGATACAAGCCACGGTCGGACTGCCCAAATCAGCAGACGCAGTAGCTTTCGGCGTACGTGTACAAGCCGTACGCACTTCCGATGGCGAACGTTTGCTTCCCGCCCTCATGAACGACAACTATTTCACATTGATGCCGGGCGAGAAGAAGGACATCCAAATCACCTTCGACGAGTCGCTCTTGCAAAACGATTCGTTCAAACTCATTGTTGAACCTTACAACAAAAAACTATAAACATTATCCGGGCGGAAGGAAATCCTGAAAGACTTCCGTCCGGGTATTTAAACTAAAAAAAATGAAAACGTTTCAAAACTTTACACGTCGCATCGGCTTCTGTGCCGTGTTGGCCTGCACGGGTTTGCAAACCCCGTTACAGGCTAAAATCACACTACCTGCCTTTTTCACGGACAACATGATTATCCAGCAGCAGACTACCATGACTTTGTTCGGAAAAGCCAAACCGAACAAGAAGGTTAGTATCGAAACAAGCTGGAATAATCAGCATTATGAAACGAAAGCCGACGCACAAGGAAACTGGCAGGTTGCTGTATCCACTCCGACAGCCGGAGGTCCTTACCGCATCACATTATCCGACGGGAAAAAGACCGTATTGGAAAATGTCATGGCAGGCGAAGTCTGGTTCTGCTCCGGACAGTCCAACATGGAGATGCCGATAGCGGGATGGGGAAAAATAAAGAACTACGAACAGGAAATCGCTGCTGCCGACTATCCCGGTATCCGGCTGTTTCAGGTGAAGAAACGCACTTCCGTGGCTCCTCTCGATGCTTACCAAGTGGAATCCACCATGGGCGGGTGGAAAGAATGCTCACCGTCCACGGTTCCGGAGTTTTCCGCCGTGGCCTACCTTTATGCCCGTGAACTGCACCAGAAACTGAATGTCCCCGTCGGAGTCATCGACTGCACTTGGGGAGGAACTCCGGCCGAAGCCTGGACTTCTTCCGAATCCCTCAAACAAGTCATGGGATATCAAAAGAAAGTCGGAAAGTTGGAAGCATTAGGTTTCAACCGGGACAAAATCATGGCTGAGTACGGAAAAGAACAAGCATCGTGGAAAGCCGAAATCAGCAAAATAGACAAAGGATACCAAAACGGTAAAGCTTGTTGGGTCGGGGAAAACGTGGACGACAACGACTGGCAGCAAATGGAGCTTCCGGGTTACTGGGAAGGCAAAGGATTGCCTAATTTCGACGGCGTGGTTTGGTTCCGCAAGCAAATCGAAGTCCCCGCAGACTGGGCCGGAAAGGACCTACAGTTGAACCCGGGCACTATAGACGATGAAGACATTGTGTATTGGAACGGAGAACAAATCGCCAGTGGCGCAGGCTATAACGTACAGCGTCATTACACCGTACCGGCCCGTCTGGTCAAAGCCGGCAGGAACACCTTGGCCATCAAAGTCAGCGACAACGGCGGCGAAGGCGGCATTGCCGGAAAAGCAGAAGACATGAATCTCAAACTTTCCGACCAGGCTTCCCTGTCTTTGGCCGGAAGTTGGAAATACCGTGTAGGATGCTCCTTGGCCGACATGCCACCGGCACCGATATATCCAGAGCACTCATCTTTCCCGTCCGTGCTTTTCAACGGCATGGTTCACCCGTGTCTGGAGTATCCCGTCAAAGGTGTCATCTGGTACCAAGGGTGCAACAACGTGGGACGTGCAGAAGAGTATGAAAGCCTATTCCAGACACTTATCACCGACTGGCGTAAGCAGTTCGGACAGCCCGACATGCCATTCTATTTCGTACAGTTGGCCAACTATCTGGATCGCAAGCTTGTACAGGCGGACTCACCCTGGGCTGCCCTCCGTGAGGCGCAATCCAAAGCACAACATCTGGCTCACACCGGTATGGCCGCCAATATAGACATCGGCGAAGCACACGACATCCACCCGAAGAACAAGCAAGAAGTAGCTCGCCGTCTGGCCGTCATCTCACTAGCCGATACCTACGGACAGAAAATACCCGCCCAAGCACCGGTGTACGACGACTATACGGTAGAAAACGGCAAGGTACGCATTTCGTTCACCATTCCTGCCATCGGCGAACGCTTCGAACAAAACAAAGACATCAAAGGCTTCATCATTGCCGGGCCCGACCATGTGTTCTATCCTGCCGAAGCCTATACGGACGGCGACGAAGTGGTGGTCTACTCACACTATGTCAAAGTGCCGGTAGCCGTCCGTTACGGATGGGCCGACAATCCGGAGTGTACCCTGCGTACACCGACCAACCTGCCGGTAGCGCCTTTCCGTACCGACAACTGGTAAATCATCATTCAACAATAAACAAATCTTACAGCTTATGAGAATTAAAGCTATTTTATCTTTATGTCTGTTCACGCTGGCCACAGCAGTTTCAGCAGACGAGTTCATCAAAATCAACACGGACCAAGTCGGTCTGGTACTCCGCGCCGCAGACAACGGCAGGCTTTACCAATCCTATTTGGGCAAACGCCTGTCTAACGAAAGCGATTTGCAGCATTTGCCCAAAGGCAACGAGGCTTATCTGACCCACGGCATGGAGGACTATTTCGAACCGGCCATCGAAGTACACCACAACGATGCCAACCCGTCATTGCTGCTCAAATACGTGTCGCACACGTCCAAGAACGTACAGCCGGGAGTGGACGAAACGGTCATCACCTTGCAGGACGACAAATACCCCGTCACCGTGAAGTTGCATTATGTGGCCTATGCCAAAGAAAACATTATCAAAACCTTCACCGAAATCAGCCATCAGGAAAAGAAACCGCTGAAACTGGAACGCTATGCTTCTGCCATGCTGCACTTCAGCCGGCCGGCCTATTATCTGACGGAGTTTTCAGGAGACTGGATTTATGAGGCCACGATGAGCACCACTCCGCTGAACTTCGGCAAGAAAGTGCTCGACACGAAGCTGGGTGCACGTGCCAACATGTTCACTCCTCCCATGTTCATCTTGTCTTTGGACAAAGAATCTTCGGAGAACGAAGGCGAAGTGATTTTAGGAACTTTGGGATGGACGGGCAACTTCCGTTTCACATTCGAAGTGGACAACAAGAAAGACCTTCGCGTCATTGCCGGTATCAACCCGTATTTCTCGGAATACTCGTTGCCCAAAGGCGAAACGTTCCGTACTCCGGACTTCTACTTCACTTACAGCGACTGCGGACGCGGACAGGCCAGCCGCAACTTCCACGACTGGGCACGCAAATACCAGCTCAAGGACGGCCAGGAAGACCGCATGACCCTGCTCAACAACTGGGAAGCCACCTACTTCGACTTCAACGAGGACAAGTTGGTAGAACTGATGGGCGATGCCGTAAAATTGGGCGTGGACATGTTCCTGCTCGACGATGGATGGTTCGGAAACAAATACGAACGCCACAGCGACACCCAAGGATTGGGAGACTGGGACGAGACACAGCACAAGCTGCCTCATGGCATCCAGAAACTGGTGGACGAAGCAGCCAAACGCAACATCAAGTTCGGTATTTGGATAGAGCCGGAAATGGTGAGCCCCAAAAGCGAACTTTACGAAAAGCATAAAGATTGGGTGATTCACCTGCCCAACCGCGATGAGTATTATTTCCGCAACCAGATGGTGCTCGACCTGAGCAACCCCGAAGTGCAGGATTTCGTCTTCGGCGTAGTAGACGGGCTGATGACCAAATATCCGGGCATCGCTTATTTCAAGTGGGACTGCAACAGTCCGATTACCAATATCTACTCTCCGTATCTGAAAGACAAGCAGACTCATCTCTATGTAGACTATGTACGTGGACTGTACAAGGTGCTCGACCGCATCAAGGCCAAATATCCCAAACTGCCGATGATGCTTTGCTCCGGCGGTAGCGGCCGTATCGACTACGAGGCATTGCAGTACTTCACAGAGTTCTGGGCCAGCGACAACACCGACCCCATACAACGCCTGTTCATCCAATACGGTTACTCGTTCTTCTATCCGGCCAAGTCCATGAGCGCCCACGTGACCACATGGAACAAAAACGCGAGCATCAAATTCCGCACGGACGTGGCCATGATGGGCAAGCTCGGTTTCGACATCAAGCTCAGCGACATGAGCGGCGACGACCTTACCTATTGCCAAAGTGCCGTGAAGAACTACAAACGCTTGCGTCCGGCCATCATGGAAGGCGACCTCTACCGTCTGGTATCTCCGTACGACGGTACGCGCAGCCATGCAGCCAACCAGTTTGTCAGCAAAGACAAGAACAAGGCCGTAGTCTTCGCATTCGACGTATATCCCGGCTACGGCGAGAAGATTCTGCCCGTACGTCTGGAAGGATTGGATGCCGGCAAACAGTATCGCGTGAAAGAAATCAACCTGATGCCGAACCAAGGCTCATCGCTCGAAGGTAACGACCGTGTATTCTCCGGCGATTACCTGATGAAAGTCGGACTGAACCTCCTCACCGGCAACAAGCTTTACAGCCGCGTGGTGGAAATCACAGCCGAATAAATCTTGAGACAGAAAAATGGAAATCAGAAGTTATATCATAGGGGTAGCCGTTGCGACATGCAGCGCGCTACCTTTTGCGCATAGCCTGGCATGGGAAGGAAATGTGTTGGTCTCCACGCCGCACACGTCCCTGCTTCTGCATGCCGGTGAAGGGCAAGACCTGCGCTTCGCCTACTTCGGCGACCGCATCGAAGAGAGCCAGATACACCAGATTCACGACGCATGGGACGGGCTGAACCGCACGGCATACCCGACTTTCGGCCAGCCACCCCACCAGATTTTTGCTTTGCAGGCCGTACATGCCGACGGGAACTGGACTACCGACCTGACTGTGGACAAGGTGGAAACCTCTACCCTCGACAACGCCAGACTCACGGCCATCACGCTGAAGGACAAGGTTTATCCTTTCCAAGTGAAACTCTACTACAAAGCTTACAACGACATCGACATGATTGAGACGTGGAGCGAGATTTCACACACGGAAAAGAAAACCGTGGTGCTGAAACGTTTCGACTCCGGACATTTTCTGATACGGCGCGGTGACGTATGGATTTCGCATCTCCATGGCTCATGGGCTTCCGAAACGCACGTGACCACCGAACCGCTCACCCCGGGCATCAAAATGATCGAAAACGTAGACGGTGCCCGTAACGGCCATCTCGACCACCCCGAAGTCATGTTCTCGCTCGATGGAAAACCGCACGAGAACGAAGGGCGTGTCATCGGAGCAGCCCTCTGTTGGAGCGGAAACTACTCCATCCGCATGGTGACGGACAATAATTTCGTACACCGTGTCTTTGCCGGCATCGACAGCGAAAGCTCGGAATACAAACTGGCTCCGAAAGAGGTATTCACTACTCCGAAACTGGCTCTCACCTATTCCGGAAAGGGTCTGAGCGGTGCCAGCCGCAACTTCCATCGCTGGGCACGCCACGCCGACATGCTGCACCATGGCGACCAGGTACGTCCCGTGTTGCTCAACAGTTGGGAAGGTGTGTACCTCGATGTCAACGAACCGGCCATGGCCGAGATGATGAAAGACATCGCCGCATTAGGCGGCGAACTGTTCGTCATGGACGACGGATGGTTCGGCGACAAATACCGCCGCGTACAAGACAATTCTTCCTTGGGAGACTGGGTAGTAGACCGGAAGAAACTGCCGAACGGACTTGAGAACCTCATCCAAACGGCTGATCGGAACGGCATCAAATTCGGCATCTGGATAGAGCCGGAAGCCGTAAACAGCAAGAGCGAACTCTTCGAAAAGCATCCCGACTGGGCTTTGCAAGTCAAAGGACGGCCCTTGCAATACGGACGGGGCGGTACACAAATGTTGCTCGACGTATGTAATCCCGAAGTTCAGGATTTCATGTTCGGCATCGTAGACAACTTGCTCGGCAAGCATCCGCAGATTGCCTATATCAAATGGGATGCCAATGTGGAGTTGAAAAACTATGGCTCGACCTATTTGCCCCAAGACAAACAGTCGCACATATACATTGAATACCATCGCGGCTTGAACAAAGTGCTCGAACGCATCCGCACCAAGTATCCCGACGTGCTGATTCAGGCCTGCGGCGGAGGAGGAGGACGTGCCAGTTACGGTGTCCTGCCCTACTTCGACGAGTTTTGGGTGAGCGACAACACGGATGCCCTCCAGCGTATCTATATGCAATGGGGTACCTCGTACTTCTATCCGTCCAACGCCATGGCACAGCATATCAGTGCCTCGCCCAACCACCAGACGGGACGTATCATCCCTATCAAGTTCCGTTGCGACGTGGCCATGAGCGGGCGGTTGGGTATGGAATTGCAACCCAGCAAGATGACGAAAGAAGAATACCAACAGACGGCACAAGCCATCAAGGACTACAAGTCCGTACGTGACGTCATCCAGTTAGGCAATCTGTACCGTCTGGTATCCCCGTACGACGACAAAGGCATCGCTTCACTGATGTACACCGACGATACGGAAAACAAAGCCGTATTCTTCGCCTACAAGATGGAACATTTCAATAACCAGGTGATACCTCGCGTTTGCCTTCGGGGATTGGACCCGTCTAAAAACTACCGCGTACGCGAATTGAACGTCAAGACCGGCGGACAACCTTGTTTCCTGAACGGCAAAACGCTCTCCGGTACCCTACTGATGAACACCGGTATCGAGATGCCGCTCGGCAGCGATTACGCCAGTTGCGTACTGGAACTCACTGCGGAGTAAACATTACATCCTTCCACACAGGAGGCTTTCTAAATCTGGAGTTTGTACTTTTCTCAGGGTACAAACTCCTTTTTCATGGCACAACAGGAAAGGAAGACGAAAAATAACGCTATATTTGCAAGTACATCAACATAAGGATGCCATGGACTACAAAGAATTAAGGACCCCAAGCCAACCGGCCGACACACCAGACGGATTTGTCAGCGAAATACGCTCCATCATCGACCAAGCCCGATCTAATGCCGTACGCAGCGTGGACTTTTGCAGAGTCAGAATGTATTGGAACATCGGTAAACGTATCTTCGAAGAAGAACAGCACGGAAAAGAACGTGCCGATTATGGAACCTACCTCATCAGGAATCTGGCCAAACGCCTCGAACCGGAATATGGCAGCGGGTTTTCGGTGCGGCAACTGGAAATGTGCCGCCAGTTCTACCGTACTTATCCAATTGCGAATACAGTGTGTGCGCAATTAAACTGGTCGCAGTATAAACTACTTATTACAATCCCTGACCCTGACAAAAGAGAATACTATCAATTAGAGACCGTTAACAATGCATGGACAAAACGCGAACTGGAACGCCAAATCAATTCCATGCTCTACGAACGTTTGCTATTGAGCAACGACAAGGAAGCCGTGTTGGCCGTAGCACGTAAGGAACGCATTCCGGAATCTCCCATGGAAATCATCAAAGACCCGATGGTCCTGGAGTTCCTCGGATTGGAACGCCAACCTGCATATTACGAAAAAGACCTTGAGAAAGCCATCATAACCCATATAGCAGACTTTCTGTTGGAATTGGGCAAGGGATTCTCTTTTGTAGCAAGACAGAAACGTATCTTAGTGGAAGATGACGAATATTTTGCAGACCTCATTTTCTATAACAGGTTATTACGCTGTTTCGTAATCGTCGAACTGAAAACCGGCAAGCTCACCCACCAAGACCTCGGGCAACTACAGATGTACGTCAACTACTACGACCGCTATGAAAAGACACCGGACGAGAATCCAACTATCGGCATATTGTTATGTACCAGCAAAAACGACACCGCTGTCCGGTTGGCCCTACCTGAAAACAACCAAACCATACTCGCCAGCCAATATCAGCTCTATTTACCCTCTCAGGAACAACTTATCCGTGAAGTGAACGAAGCCAAGCAACATGTATATTCGGCATCGCAAAGGAAATAAAGCATTAAATATTGTAACACTATCGTAACACGTATGACATCTTGAGTTCATATCGAATACCTACCTTTGTCGCCAAATCAGCACATCATGAAACAAATATCTATTTTAGCCTTGAGCATACTGCTTGCTCTTCCTGCCGCAGCCGACGAGGGGAAAGAAGGAAAACCCAAAACGGATTACCGACCGGTCGTCCACGGTACGCTACGTGGCAAATACGAGTACCAACCGGAAGAAAAGGCCGGACGCTTTCAAGTGCGCACCGCCCGGGTCAGCATCGAAGGAAAAGTCGCACCTGTGGTGGCCTATAAAGCCGAAATCGACTTGTCCGACGAAGGCAAAATCAAAATGTTGGATGCCTACACCCGGCTTAGCCCGCTGAAAGGCTTCGATTTCACCATCGGACAGATGCGCGTCCCGTTCACTATCGATGCCCACCGTTCCCCCCACCAGCAATACTTTGCCAACCGTTCATTCATAGCCAAACAAGTGGGCAACGTGCGTGACGTGGGAGCCACGCTGGGCTACAAGATAGGAGGTCCGCTGCCCCTCACCCTGCAAGCGGGAATGTTCAACGGTTCGGGCCTGACCGACCAGAAAGATTTCTGGACCAACAACATCAACTATTCCGCCAAGGCACAATGGCAACTGCCCAAAGGCTTTTCCGTCACGCTGAGCGCACAGAAAATCAGACCGGAACACATTTCGGTCAACATGTACGACGGCGGCATTACCTACCAGGCCGGAAGATGGATGATAGAAGCGGAATACTTGTATAAACACTACACCAAAGATGCCTTTCAGGACGTGAACGCCTTCGACGGGTTCATTTGCTATGACCTGCCACTGAAAAAAGTATTCAGCAAAATCTCATTCCTCGGACGCTTCGATTACATGGGCGACCATAGCGACGGTACGGCCAACGAGAACGGACATCTCACACTGACCGATGCCGAACGCAAACGTATCACTGGCGGCATCACCCTGAGCATCGCCAAACCGTTCATTTCGGACATCCGTATCAATTATGAGAAATATTTCTACAACGAAGGTGCCACCCCCAAGGTTTCCGAGCAGGACAAATTCGTCATCGAGTTCATGACTCGTTTTTAGCTGTTTATCAACGCCTTATAAAGTACAAATCGTTTGGCGCAGAATGAAAGATCATTCTGCGCCAAACGATTTATCAATCTCAGGAGATTGATTTTCCGTTCTCAGCCAATCGTTTTTTCGAGTTCCTTACCTCTTGAAACGTACCTCATAAAGGTCACGCCGGCGGTCTTTCAAATTCCTTACACCACCGTAAGTATGCAGCTCGCTCAGAAGGTCTAAATCGACATCGGACACAAGAATCATTTCCGTGTTTGGCGTGGCCTCCGCCCGGCGTCCGTCGGTGGGGAAAGCAAAATCGCACGGAGTAAACACCCCGGATTGCGCATACTGTATATCCATGTTGTGCACGCGCGGCAGGTTGCCTACGCTACCGGCTATCACCACAAAGCATTCGTTCTCGATGGCACGGGCCTGAGCGCAAACCCGTACGCGCGAGTAAGCGTTCTGCGTATCCGTCAGATAGGGCACAAAGAGGATTTGCATCCCTTGGTCGGCCATAATGCGCGACAGTTCGGGGAACTCCACATCGTAACAGATCAACACGCCGATTTTGGCACAATCCGTATCGAACGTCTTCAGCATACTGCCCCCGGACAGTCCCCAGCTCTTGGTCTCGTCGGGCGTGACATGTATCTTCTCATACATCTCATAACTGCCGTCGCGACGGCACAGGAAGCCTACGTTATAGAGGTTGCCGTCGCGCTGCAAAGGCATACTCCCGGTGATGATATTGATGTTGTAGCTGATGGCCAACTGTAAGAAACGGTCGCGTATCTCATCGGTGTAACCGGCCAGTCCGCGAATGGCCTGCGACTCGCTCAGGTTGTTGAACTCCGCCATCAACGGTGCATTGAAATATTCGGGGAAAAGGATGAAATCGCTTTTATAACCGGAAACAGCGTCTACGAAGAACTCTATCTGTTCGAACAAGTCGTCGATAGTGCGATAGCCACGCATCTGCCATTGCACCAGTCCGACCCTGACCGTGGTTTTGGCCGGAAGCGTCTCTGAGGTTTCGGGCTGATAATAGATATTGTCCCACTGGAGCAGGCAAGCGTAATGTTTGGACTCCTCGTCGTTGGGCAAGTAGTTGGTCATGACCTTACGCACGTGGAAGTCGTTGGAAAGCTGGAAGGTCAGCACGGGGTCGTATATCTCACGTTTGCGCACCTGTTCGATATACTCCTTCGGCCTCATCTTGTCGGCGTATTTATGATAGTTCGGAATACGGCCGCCGAACATGATGGCCTTCAGGTTCAGCTTTTCGCACAGCTCCTTGCGGTACTCATACATACGGCGTGCCAAGCGCAGGCCGCGGTAGTCGGGATGGATGAACACCTCGATGCCGTAGAGGATATTCCCCTTGGGATTATGCGTGCTGAACGTCTCATTTCCCGTAACCTTAGCGTATGTATGGTCTCCCTTCACCAAATCATAATCCACGATAATGGAAAGGGCACAACCGATAATCTTGTCATCGGCTACCGTCACCACCTGCCCTTCGGGGAAGATGCGTAACAACGTCTCTATCTGTTCATGGGTCCAAAACACATCGCTGCCGTCCGAATATACACGACGGAACGACTGGGCCAACTGTCCGTAGTCTTCTATCTGGAGCGGACGTACCTGAATTTTTGTGATACTTTGATTTTCCATTTGTTCGTCATATTTCACGCCCGCAAAGTTACAGCTTATTTCAAGGCCTTGTTCTCCATCCGACGGAAAAGTAAGCCGTTCCTTCATTTTTTATGCGTCCGAAAGCCTTTCACGGAAGAAAACAGCTCTCTTTTTCGGAAAAAATAGCGAACTTTGCAGTCTATGTTTACCGTCATATTCATTTTATGGGGCAGCGCTACGGTGGGATACCTCCTGCGCCGCCACCCAATACCCGGCCTCGAACGGCTGATGACCTATACCGTATGGGGATTGCTCTTCCTGATGGGCGTGGAAGTCGGAGGAAATCCGACACTGATGCAGGCCTTGGACCGCTTGGGATGGGAAGCCCTTATCCTCACGTTGTGCACAGCCTTAGGGTGTGCCTTGGCAGCGGCAGCATTATGGAGCGGAAGTAGGAGAACGATACCGGCCACCCAAACTCCTACAGTGGAAAAGGATGCCGGAAAAGGACTGCTTTCGCACAAGCACCGTCTCGTGGCATTATGGCATCAACTGGCCGGAAGCTTCACCATCGTGGCGTTTTTCGCGCTCGGATGTGCCTTAGGCGTTTCTCACTGGCTACCTCCCCTCCCCGCCGAAGCCGGATTCTACGCCTTGTGTCTCTTACTCATCTGCGTCGGGCTTACCGTCGGGCAAAGCAACGAGATACGCCAAAGCTTGCGCCGCATAGACAAACGTCTGATGTGGCTACCGGTTCTGACGATAGTCGGGACATGGGCCGGAGCCGTAGCGACAGCCTGCCTGCTGCAAGGGCGCAGCTTTACCGACTGGCTGGCCATCAGTTCCGGATTCGGTTACTATTCCTTGTCGAGTATCCTCATCACGGAGGCACGCAATGCGGAAATGGGTACCGTTGCCCTTATCTATAATATCCTGAGGGAACTCATGGCCTTGCTCTGTGCTCCGCTGTTCCGGCAGTTTTTCGGTCCGTTGGCTCCCATCAGCGTAGGAGGGGCCACAACAGGGGACACCA
>ENA-OROD01002840-OROD01002840.1-human-gut-metagenome-genome-assembly--contig:-NODE-2840-length-12114-cov-7.144871_pt1 | contig 12114 bp, 9 predicted proteins | sample MGYA00242123_ERZ509038 | MGnify/ENA primary metagenome ERZ509038 (study PRJEB26280, sample SAMEA2338719) | human gut metagenome | biome: human gut; feature: human-associated habitat; material: faeces... | reverse complement strand
CGCCGGCAGGACGTCCGTGACCACGGGTTCTCCCGCCGTGACCGTGCCGGTCTTATCGAGCACAACGGTGTCGATACGCCCCGTTTCCTCAAGCGCGGCCGCGGTCTTAAATAGGATCCCGTTCCTTGCGCCGAGTCCGCTGCCCACCATGATGGCCACCGGCGTTGCAAGCCCCAGCGCGCAGGGACAGCTGATAACGAGTACGGAAATACCCCGCGCAAGCGCATAGCCCGTATCGTGCCCGAGCAGCGGCGTGACGGCCGCGACCGCGATCACGACCGGTACGAACACGCCGGATACGCGGTCGGCGATCTTCGCGATGGGCGCTTTTGTCGCCGCCGCATCGCTCACCATGCGGATGATCTGCGCGAGCGTCGTATCCTCGCCGACCCGGGTCGCACGGCATTTCAAAAAGCCTGACTGATTCACCGTTGCGGCGGAGACGGTATCTCCCGGCGCTTTGTCCGCGGGAATGCTCTCGCCGGTGAGCGCAGATTCGTTGACCGCGCTTTCGCCCTCCGTTACAACGCCGTCCACGGGAATGCTTTCGCCGGGCCGCACGACAAAGGTATCGTCCTTCTGCACCTCGCCGACCGGCACGGTATGCTCTTCGCCGCCGCGCAGCACGACCGCCGTCTTTGGCGCAAGCCGCATCAGCCCCTTCAGCGCGTCCGTGGTCTTGCCCTTTGCGCGCGCTTCGAGCATCTTGCCGACGGTGATGAGCGTCAGGATCATGGCGGCGGATTCAAAATAGAACTCCATCATGTAATGCGCGACCGCTTCCGCGTCTCCCCGCACCTCCGCGCCGGTCATGGCAAAGAGGGCGTAGGTGCTGTATACAAACGCAGCGCTCGCGCCGAGCGCAACAAGCGTATCCATGTTCGGCGCGCGGCGCCACAGGCTCTTGAATCCGCTGACAAAGAAGTTTTGATTGACGACCATGACCGCGGCCGCAAGCAGCAGCTCCGCAAGACCCATCGCGATGTGGTTCCCCGCAAAGAATGCAGGCAGCGGCCAGCCCCACATCATGTGTCCCATGGAAATATACATGAGCGCGAGCAGGAATCCGATCGACAGAAACAGTCTGCGTTTGAGACGCGGCGTATCGTGATCCTCGAGCGCCGCCTCCGCCTCGCGCTTCGACTGCGCGGCGATGCTCCCGCCCTTTTCGCTTGCGCCGTACCCCGCACGTTCCACCGCGGCAATCACGGCATCGGGCGCGGCGTCGCCTTCCACGCCCATAGAGTTTGTCAGCAGACTCACGGCGCAGGACGTAACGCCCGGCACAGCCGAAACCGCCTTTTCGACCCGTGCAGAGCAGGCGGCGCAGCTCATGCCGGTCACATTGTATTGTTTCTTCATATCACTCGCACTCCCTGCGGTCAACATACCGCCCTATTTCATAAGCTTTTGCAGCGTCGCGACAAGCTCCTCAACGGTTTCGTCCCTGCCCGCGCGCAGATCGTCCGCAACGCAGGTGCGGATATGGTTTTGCAGCAGCTCGCGATTGAACGCATTGACCGCGGCGTTGACTGCGGCGGACTGCGTGAGGATGTCAACGCAATAGGCGCCGCTCTCTACCATGCCGCGGATGCCGCGGATCTGACCCTCGATGCGGTTCAGCCTGTGGATCAGGCTTGTATACTCCTGCTCCGAGCGTTCCTTTTTTCGTTCCGTACAACAGACCCGTTCTTTCATATCGATTCTGCGCTCCCCTTTCGTCGTCTAAATAATATACCCCCCAGGGGTATTTGTCAAGTCTGTCCGAAACGCACGGTTTAGTTTGGCGCAGACGCCCGCCGCGTATGCCGCGAATGCGGAAGAACGCCCGGCAGGGACGTTTGCTTTACAAGGTCGGGCTGCGTCTGCATCCGTTCGTCCGAAAGCCGGCCGGCCGTGGTTTCCTCCGAAATAGAAGATATGCGAACCGCCCAAAATCCCCATAAATCAAGGAGTTTCGGGTGGTTTTACTGTTGATTTGTAGCTTATTTGTCGCTTAAAGTTACTTTGAAATGCTTGAAGATAGTCCATGAAAAGCGGCAAAATAGGGACGCATGAATCAAGAGCGATATTTTAGATAACGGTAGAATTTCCTTCCCCTATTGCGATAATTTAGGATGAATGGTATAATTACAAGGATTCTATCAAACTTTAGGAGGCTTTCCTATGGCTGAAATTGATAGCTGGGTTGAAGCACAAGAGTTTCAAATCACGCTTGACGCGCAAGGCAAGATTATTGACTATATAGATCGCGACACAAGACGGCCTAACACGCCAGAAGAACGTATCAGGCAAAAGATGACACAGATTCTTCATTGTGAATTTGGTTATCCTCTTGCTAACATTGGTCTTGAAAGAAGCATCAATATAGGACGCGAAGTAAAACGCGCCGATCTTGTTGTTTATAATAATCCTGCCGCCTGTGCAAGTAATAATCAGGGGGAAATCTATCTTGTTGCAGAAGTTAAAGCCCCTACTGTACTTGATTCAGATGGTCAGTTAGCATCTTATATGAGTGCATCGTCTGCGCAAGGTGGATTCTGGACAAATGGAAACAAGATTGATTTTTATCGTAAGGAACCCGGCACAGGTAATATCATTACGTGGTTAGGAATTCCGAAATATGAGCAGGCATGGGACAGCATTGGCAAGTACAAAAAAACTGATTTGATTGTCCCTATTGATTTGAAATTAGCGTTCCGACGTTGTCATAACGCTATATATCGTTCTGGCATAGATTCAGAAGATATAGCATTAGACATGGTTCGCATCATTCTTTCAAAGATTGAAGATGAAGCAAGTGCAAAGGATGAATGCGATTTTCATATTACCCCGGAAGAATTTGCAGATGAAGCAGCACGAAATGCGGCTTGCGCCCGCGTTCGTCGTCTTTTCAATGCAGTTCGTGATAGATACATTGACGTATTCACGCCAACAGAAGAAATAACAGCTTCAAATGCACAGTTGGCAGTTGTTATTTCTCAATTACAACAGTATTCCTTCATGGATTCTCCGCAAGATGTAATAGGTACAGCATATGAAACATACGTTGCATCACATCTAAAGGGTGAACGCGGTCAGTATTTCACAAATAGGCTTGTCGTCAATATGATGGTTAAAATGGCTTCACCCACTGAACGGGATATTATTTTGGATCCCGCATGCGGTAGCGGTGGATTCATTTTGACAGCTATGAATTACATTTTTGATACCATTGACAAGTCCGGGCGTTCTGCGAATTCAAAAGAAGTATTGAAAAGAAATGTTGTACATCAATTATTTGGTGTCGATATTTCACCGAAACTTGTTAAGATTGCAAAGGCTAATATGCTGTTGGGCAAAGATGGACACGGCGGTATTGAACACGCAAACAGCCTTGATTCTGTATCGAAACTGTCAGCACGTTTCAATGAACTTTGCGGGACAGGCAAGCCCAACATTATACTAACTAACCCGCCCTTTGGTTCTGGGCATGATTTGAGAATAAAGGAGCCGAACATTCTTTCTCAATATAAAAATGGGCATCAATGGGAAGTTGCTGCAAACGGTGATATTTTATATTCTGATAAGCTGAATGATAGACAAGGAATAGCCCCGGAATTGTTGTTCCTTGAAAAATGCCTTGCATGGGTCAAAGAAGGCGGCATTATCGGTATCGTTATGGCAAAGGGTCAACTTGATAATCGTGAAGCACTTGCCATAAGGAAAACCATTTGTCAACAGGCACAAATCCTTGCGGTTATAAACCTGCATGAAGATACATTTGAACCTTTTTGCGGGTCTAAAGCGTCTGTTATCTTTTTACGCAAGCAAAGCCATATCTTGCCCGATTATCGTATATTCATGGCAATTTCTAACAAAGTAGGGCAAACAAGCAGGGGTGAAGCGATATTCAAGAAAGACGCTGAAGGTAGCCCGGCAATTCGGAACGGACAGCACGTTTTGGATGAAGATTTATCCGAAATTGCTGATAGCTATCAACAGTTCAAAAACGGTACATTAGTTGAAAGTGAATTCAGATTTACTATAGCTTTCTCCGATTTGGATTCAGACACGCTTTCACTAAATCCCGTTCATTATTTGCCGCAACATAATGCTGCTTTCCGCAAAGTCATTACATTAGGCGAAAGTGATGAATTTGAAATTCACCGTCTGGGTGACTTAGCACGTGTATATAATGGTCCGCGTTTCAAACGCCCTTATGCTGATTTGGGCGTAACAACAGGCCCAACAATACGCAAGTATTTTACAGGCACAGCATTAACACAGTTGAACAGCGATAATGTCAAATATTTGGACAGTGCTAAAGCAAGCCCGCAAGTAAAGAAGCAACTTGACGCACTAACAATATACCGGGGCTACATTCTTGTGTCTGATTCAGGAACGCTTGGGCGGGTAACATATGCTCTGTCACAGCACGACGGTCACGTTGCAACTAACAATCTCATACGTATTGTTGTAGATGATATTCCCCTACGCGGGTATCTGTATGAATTCCTGCAAAGCGAATTAGGGCAAAGCTTAATGCTTAAAAACGCATATGGCACTAATCAAGAACATTTGGAACCGGACATAATTGCAGATATACCCATTCCTGTTCCTAAAGATAGGGCTATTGTAGAACAAATTGGAAATTCCGTGATTGCGTCAATAGATGAATTGGAACGTTCCATTGCATCAGGAAATAGTGCACGAACACTATTGCTTTCTACATTAGGCGAATAAACAAGGGGGCGGGCTAAATGCCTGCTCTCTTTCACTTTCTCTTGCAGTACAGCGTTATATCCTGCTTATACCCCTCAAAGGTATCCATGCAGGTAATATTTATTATTGAGAAAAGAAACGATGCGAACCGAACCCGGTCGGATCGATGCTATTCTGCGCTTGCCAAGCACTTCAGCACGCGGCAGCAGCCCGCGCCGAGTACGTCCCGCAGCCCCGCCATAAAGCCGTCGAGCCGTTCGTTCGGAACAAAAGCGAGCGCGGTCCCCGCAAAGCCGCCGCCGTGAACGCGGCAAGCGCCCTCTCCGTTCAACAGCTTCCTGCACAGTGCCAGCGTCAACGCGAGCGCCTGACTGCGCGTTTCCCCCGCAGGCGTGATGTTTTGCAGCGCGAGCGCGGAGGACAGTCCGGAGGCATTGACAAGCGCAAGAAACGCAGAAAAATCGTCCCGCAGCAGCGCTTCGGCTTCTTCGCGTGCTCTGCGGTTTTCGGAAAAGAAGTGCATGGCGCGAAGCGCCGCCCGGTCGCCCGCGGCGCGCCGTACCGCAGGCAGCGATCGATAGAACGCGGCCTCGTCCACTTCGCGGAGAAACGTTTTTTGAAAACAGGCGGCGACGGCGTGCATTTCCGCAGGGATCGCGGCGTATTCCTCCGTCAGACCGGCATGATCCGCGCCCGAATCCACAACGCAGAGCGCATAGCCGGAGCGGGAAATGTCGTAAGGGATCCTCTGTACGCGCGGCTGCACCGGATCGGCAAAGTCGATCAGCACAAGCCCGCCCACGGCGGACGCCGTCTGATCCATCAGTCCGCAGGGCTTGCCGAAGTATACGTTCTCCGCATATCGGCCGATCTTCGCGATCTCCACCGCGTCGAGCCTGCCGTCAAAGCACAGCGCGTTCAGGATCTTTCCGAGCAGCACCTCGAAGGCGGCGGAGCTGGATAATCCCGAGCCGGGCAGCACAGTTGACCGCACTGCGGCGTCAAACCCGCGCAGCATACAACCCCGGTCGGCGAACCCGGCGGCGACGCCCCGCACGAGCGCAGCAGTCGTATTGCGTTCCTCCGGGCGTGCGGCAAGATCGGACAGCGAGATCTCCACGGGCGCATAGCCCTCCGAGACCACGCGAATCACATTTTCGCCGTTTTCCTGCACGTCGGCCTCTGTCGCGAGGTCGATGGCCGCGGCAAGGACCGTTCCGTGCTGATGATCCGTATGATTGCCGCCGATCTCAACGCGGCCGGGGGCGGAAAAATGATCGAAACTGCGCATGGCGCTCCTCCGTTGCAATGCTTTTCGTTCTGTTTCATCATAGCGGAAATCCGGCAAAAACACCAGCCGTTTTCGCCGGAAGCGTGCATGACTGCCTTCCCTGTAAGACGCAAAAGGAATCCGTCTCGGAAGAGTCCGTTCTTCGTCGCTTCCGCCGGGCTCACTGCCAAACAACATAAAACGGACGATTCGCCGTATGTGAACCGCCCGTTTCTTTTCGCGATATACGCCGGTTTTGAGACACGGCCTGTCGCCGCAGGCGTCCTCTGTTCCGAAAATTTCTGCAAGATACAGAACGCGGCCTGCGCTCCGTCCTTGGTTGACCAAAGAAGCGGACTGTGATACCATTTTTACGCAAATGGATCACAAATGGGAGACTTTCCGATGCAGACAGAAGTGCTTTGGGGCATACTGATCCCGTTTCTCGGAACGGCGTTCGGCGCAGCCTGTGTCTTTTTCATGAAAAACACGCTGAGCGACCGTGTACAGCGCGCGCTGACGGGCTTTGCCGCAGGCGTCATGGTCGCGGCTTCCGTCTGGAGCCTGCTCATTCCGGCGCTCGACCAGACGGAAACGAGCCTCGGCAAATGGTCGTTCGTACCTGCGGTCATCGGCTTTTGGGCGGGCATTCTGTTCCTGCTGCTGCTCGATCGCGTCATTCCCCATCTGCACCGCAACAGCGAGACGACGGAGGGGCCGAAAAGCCGTCTTGCAAAGACGACCATGATGGTGCTTGCGGTCACGCTGCATAACATTCCCGAGGGTATGGCGGTCGGCGTGGTCTATGCGGGGTTCCTCGCGGGCAGTGCAAAAATCAGCGCATCGGGTGCGCTTGCACTGTCCATCGGCATCGCGATCCAAAACTTCCCGGAGGGCGCGATCATCTCCATGCCGCTCCGTGCAAACGGTATGAAAAAGCCCCGCGCGTTTCTCTCCGGTCTGCTCTCCGGCATTGTCGAGCCGATCGGCGCGGTGCTCACGATCCTTGCCGCAGGCTTCATTGTCCCTGCGCTGCCGTATCTGCTGAGCTTTGCCGCTGGTGCGATGCTTTACGTTGTCGTCGAAGAACTGATCCCTGAAATGTCGCAGGGCGAGCACTCGAACATCGGCACCGTGTTCTTTGCGCTGGGGTTTTCCGTCATGATGATGCTCGACGTGGCGCTCGGCTGACAACGCCCCGAAGCGCCGACAGGGCCGCATGGAAAACGAACCGCCGCCGTCAGAGCGCCGTTCCCTTTGTCGGAACGAAAAAACCGCTGAGATCGGCCTGCTCCAAGCGCAGCAGCGAGAGCTTTTTGTCGATACCGCCCGCATAGCCCGTCAGACTGCCGCTCGTCCCGACAACACGGTGGCACGGGATCAGGATCGAAATCTCGTTATGCCCGACCGCACCGCCGACCGCCTGTGCGGACATGTGCCGCAGTCCCCGCCGTTCCGCAAGCCGGCGCGCAAGCGCACCGTATGTTGTGGTCTGCCCGTAGGGGATCTCCAGCAGAAGCTGCCAGACCTCCTGTCGGAACGCGGAGCCGATCGGGTGCAGCGGCGGCAGGAAATCCGGCTCTTTTCCGGCAAAATAAACGTCCAGCCAGCGTTTCGCCGCACCGAGTGCCTGCGTGTCCCGCGCTTCATGCTCGGCCGCCAGATTGTCCGCATAGTATTTCTCGCCGTCAAACCACAATCCCGTCAAGCCGGTTTCGTCCGCCGCGAGCAGGATCCCGCCCAGGGGAGACTCGTAGTGCTGCGTATAGATCATGTCGATTTCCCTTTCGTTTTCTTCGGCGCACAGTCGCGCATGTCCGGCAGCGCACCGCCCGCGACCGCCCAGAGATACAGGCTTGCAACGCTGCAGCAGGGGCTGAACCTTCGCCGGTATTTTTCAAAGAGCTTGCGGTCGATCTTTCGATGGTGATACACCATGCGCAGTCCCCGCTGAATGGCAAGGTCGTCAAAGCTGAAAATATCCGGCCGCTGCAGACAGAACAGCAGGATCATTTCCGCGGTCCAGACGCCGATCCCCTTCAAGCCGCTGAGCGCGCGTATCGCGTCCGCATCATTCATGTGCTGCACGGCGTCCAGATCGAACGCGCCGGTGCAGACCTTTTCGGCAAAATCGGTGATATACTCCGCTTTGCGAAAGGTCATGCCCAAGGATTGCAGCTTTGGCACGCCGGCGGCGAGGATCGTTTCTGCATTCACTTCGCCAAGCGCCTCCTGCATCCGCTGCCAAACGGTCGCCTGCGCTTTTGTGGAGATCTGCTGTCCGATGATGTGATGGATAACGGACGAAAACAGACCCGTGTCTACCGTGCGTTCGATCCGCCCGATCCGGTCGATGACCTCGCCGAGCCGCGCATCCCGCGCGCGCAGATAGTCCGTCTCCGCGTTTCCGTAATTGAAGTACATGCCGTTGCTCCGTTGTGTATTCGTGGTTTCAGTATACCACGTGCCGCTCGGCCGTGTCGAGCTTCCCGAAATGCGCGCAGCGCGGGCGGCATAATCGGAGACCGCCGCAGCGGGGAGCGCAAGCATGTACACATGTGCAATTAAGGAAACGGCGTTTGAAAAGAATAGCGTCTCATTGCAGAATCGAAGCAACTCCGCAAAAACGAACGTTTTCGATACGCATGAAAAGAGCTATCTGACTTCTCTAACAGAAATCAGATAGCTCTTTTCTTGTGAATAATGAAATTCTGTTGTCAAAACGTTGTCACGCGAGGCATTACAGCTTAAAAAGTCCAGTGTTTACGGGATTTTTCGACCTCTGCAATCATTCCCACTCAATCGTTCCCGGGGGTTTGGAGGTGATGTCGTAGACGACGCGGTTCACATGCGGCACCTCCGCGATGATGCGCTCCGAGATGCGGCGAAGCACCGGGTACGGGATCTCCGCCCACTCCACCGTCATGGCGTCGGTCGAGGTGACCGCGCGCACGCCGATCGCATACTCATAGGTGCGCAGATCGCCCATAACGCCTACGCTGCGCATTCCCGTAAAGACCGTGAAATACTGCCAAATCTTCTCCGAAAGCCCCGCAAGCCGGATCTCTTCCCGCAGGATCGCGTCGCTTCTGCGCAGAATCTGCAGCTTTTCCTCCGTAATATCGCCGAGCACACGGATCGCGAGTCCCGGCCCCGGGAAGGGCTGCCGCCACACCAGCGCGTGCGCAATGCCCAAATGCTCGCCGAGCGCCCGTACTTCGTCCTTGAACAGCATTCGAAGCGGTTCCACAAGTCCTTTGAAATCCACATCCTTCGGCAAGCCGCCGACATTGTGGTGGCTTTTGATGACTGCGCTGCCCGCACTGCCGCTCTCGATCACGTCCGGATAAATCGTGCCTTGCAGCAGATAGTCCGCGCCGCCCAGCTTTTTCGCTTCCTCTTCAAAGACCCGGATAAACTCCTCGCCGATGATCTTCCGCTTTCGCTCGGGCTCCGTCACGCCCGCAAGCTTTTTCAAAAACCGTTCCCGCGCATCGACTGCAATGATGTTCAGATTCAGTTTATCGCGGTAAAATCCGATGACCTCCGCCGCCTCGTTCTCACGCAGCAGGCCGTGATCCACAAAGATACAGGTCAGCCTGTCGCCGATCGCGCGATGCACAAGCACCGAGGCCACGGACGAATCCACGCCGCCCGAGAGCGCGCCCAGCACCTTGCCCTCGCCGACCTGTTCGCGCACCTGCCGGATCAACGATTCCGCAAGCCCCTCCACGCTGTAGGTGCATTTGCAGCCGCACAGCCGGAGAAAGTTCTTGAAAATCTGCTCGCCCTGTGGAGTATGCGTGACCTCCGCATGGAACTGAATGCCGTAGAACCGCTTTTCATCCGAGGCAAACGCCGCAATCGGGCAGTTTTCCGTGGATGCGATCGTGCGGAAGCCCTCCGGCAGTTTTGTCACGGAATCGTTGTGCGTCATCCAGACGACGTTCTCCGTCATGCCATCGAACAGCGGATGCGCTTCAAACCGGATCGGCGTTCTGCCAAACTCTCGAATGTCCGCGGCCCCGACCGCGCCGCCGAACTGCACGGCCATATACTGCATTCCGTAACAAATGCCGAGCACGGGCACGCCCAGTGCAAACAGCCCCGGATCGCAGCCGCGCGCATTCTCCCAGTATGCACTGTCCGGGCCGCCCGACAGGATAATGCCGGAAAGCGCCTCGCCGCGGATCTGCTCCAGCGACGCCGTGCAGGGCAGAAGCTCCGAATACACGCCCGCTTCGCGCACACGTCTTGCGATCAGCTGATTGTATTGCGCGCCAAAGTCAATGACGACGATACGTTCCGTCATTCGCCGTCCTCCTCGCGGAATACGATGCCGTTCTCGTCCGCAGACTCGATGATGGCAAGCGATTTCAAATTGATGCCGCGCTCACGCAGCTTTTTGCCGCCGGGCTGAAAGCCCTTCTCGACCGCCACGCCCATGCCGAGCAGCTCCGCGCCGGACTGCTCCACGATATCCACCAGGCCGCGCAGCGCTTCGCCGTTGGCAAGGAAATCGTCGATGATGAGCACCTTATCCTTTGGCCCCAGCCAGTCGCTTGCCACAAGAAGCGTGACCTTCTTTTTATAGGTATAAGAAAAAATGTCGCTCTGATACAGGCCGCCCTCGATGTTGTCGGACTTCGCCTTCTTTGCAAAGATCAACGGTACGCCGAATTCCTCCGCGCAGATCGTGGCAAGCGGAATGCCGCTCGCTTCGACCGTCAGCACGGACGTCAGCCCCGTAAGGTCAAACAAACGCCCAAACTCTTTTGCGATCTCACGCATGAGTCGGACGTCAACACGGTGATTCATAAACCCGTCGATCTTGATGATATTGCCCGGCAGAACCTTGCCCTCCTGCCGGATGCGATCCTGTAAAAGCTTCATTGCGACCCTCTTCTTTCCGAAAGTAATATTGCGTTTATTATGCCGTATCCTGTTTGAAGAATCAAGGGGCTCCTTCAAAAACAAAAAATCTTTTCCCTCGTCTGAAAATTGTATAGGGTTGGTTCGTTTTTTCGGAACAGTTCCCCCCTTCTTTTCTTTTTAGAAGAAAAGAAGCAAAAGAAAATCCATTGCCGGAGCGTTGTTTTCCCGTGCTCCCATCGGTCGCGCCAACGTGCTGCGCAAAACGGACGGTTCATACGCGAACCGTCCGTTTTTTCGTTTCGAATCGGATGTGCGGAAAAGCGCCTTTTCTCCGTAGGGTCACCTCTCCCGCCGTGCCTTTTGTCTCGTTTCTTCTTAGAAGAAAAGAAGCAAAAGAAAATCCATTGCCGAAACGTTGTTTTCCTGCGCTCCCGTCGGTTGCGCCAACGTGCTGCGCAAAACGGACGGTTCATACGCGAACCGTCTGTTTTTTCGTTTCGAATCGGATGTGCGGAATAGCGCCTTTTCTCCGTAGGACGACCTCTCCCGCCGTGCCTTTTGTCTCGTTTCTTCTTAGAAGAAAAGAAACAAAAGAAAATCCATTGCCGAAGCGTTGTTTTCCCGTGCTCCCGTCGGTCGCGCCAACGTGCTGCGCAAAACGGACGGTTCATACGCGAACCGTCCGTTTTTTCGTTTCTTTTGTCTCTTTCCTTCAAAAAAGGAAACTGTTTCCCGCGATCGTCTATCCGATCAGGTAGCGCACCGTAACGTGCGCAGAAACGGCGATCGCGCTGCTTTCAAAGCTCTTGTCTGCAAAGGCGGTATCGTCGTAATCGGTCTCAACGACGCCGACCACACGGCCAAGCGTCACGCCCGTTGCCTCTGCCAGCACGGTCGCCTTTGCATAAGCGTCCTCCGTCGCGGCAGCCAGCGCGCGCCGATAGGCCTCGGACGCATCCGTAATGCTGTATGTGATGCCGCAAAACTCAAAATCGCCCGCCTGCATCAGCGCCGTAAGCACGGTCTCCGCCTGCGCGACCCGCTGCAAAACGACCGTGATCACATCCGCCGCCTCATAGTGCGTAACGGTCGTGGAGCCCTCCTTCTGTTTGGCCTCCAGCTCTACGCCGCGCTGTGTGATCTCAAGCTGCTCCATGTTCAGCGCGTGCGCCGCTTCGACCGCCTTTGCGCAGGAGCCGCTGTCCGCCGCGAAATTAAGCTGCCTGTACGCGGGGTCTGAAATACACCTTTCCCTGCGGCACTCA
>ENA-OROD01002833-OROD01002833.1-human-gut-metagenome-genome-assembly--contig:-NODE-2833-length-12158-cov-2.635049_pt1 | contig 12158 bp, 7 predicted proteins | sample MGYA00242123_ERZ509038 | MGnify/ENA primary metagenome ERZ509038 (study PRJEB26280, sample SAMEA2338719) | human gut metagenome | biome: human gut; feature: human-associated habitat; material: faeces... | reverse complement strand
CTTTACTGCAACGACAACAAGTCTCTTCTCATAGCCAGCGATGATGGATTGGTGCAGTATGATATCCAGAACCGTATCTGGCACATGTTGTCGGAAGTCAACAATCCGAGCCGGAGTACGAGCGAGCGCTTTGTTTATGGTATTGCGGATGATAATGAAGGTGGCATTTGGGTAACTACTTTCTATGGTGGTGTGAATTATCTTCCTTCTACGAGTTTTGAAGAGCGTTTCCATGCTTATTCTGCCCGTCTGGGCGGATTGCGCGGTAATGTGGTAGGAAGATTCTTCGAAGACCGTCAGCATCGCATCTGGATAGCTACGGATGATGCGGGACTCGACTGCTTTAATCCCCAGACCAACAGTTTTGTTTCTTATCCGGGCAAGGCGGATATGGGCAAGTATAATGTTCATGCGCTCTTTGCTGATGAAAATGATCTGTGGGTAGGAACCTATGGCAATGGTGTCATCAGAATGAATATGGCTACCGGAGCGCAGCAGGTTTTCTCTACCGATGGAATGGTTTCTGGCAGTAATGCCTATTGTATTTATCGCGACCGGAAGAACCGGCTCTGGGCGGCTACGATGGATGGTGCCAACCTCTTCGATGAAGGACAGCAGAAGTTCAGCAAAATCAAGTTGTTCAAGTCGCTTACCATCGATATCAAGGAAGATCCTCAGGGCAACGTGTGGTTTGCTACCCAGGGAGGCGGCTTGTGGCGCTTGGACAAGAATAATGCCTGGAAGCAGTATAAACATGTAGAGAATGATTCTACTTCGCTGGTGAGTGATCAGGTAAACTGTCTGGTTATTGGCGAAAAGGGGCAGCTCTATGCCGCAACCGGCGAAGGACTTTGCGAATTTCTGCCTTCGAAAGGTATATTCCGACGCATCTCCATCGATGCGCCTAGTCAGGATTTCACGAGTCTTGTCATTTCGCAGGGAGTAATGTGGATTTCTACCAGCAAGGGAATTGTGAAATATACGCCGGGTGAACCTGTCCAGCTGTTCAATAAATATGACGGACTCACTTGCGACCAGTTTATGCCAAACGCCGGACTCCTGGCTTCTGATGGCAGAATCTATTTCGGTTCTACAAGAGGTTTCAACTGCTTCTATCCATATCTCGTCAAGATCAACCAGGTAGCTCCTCCTGTAGCAATCACCTCGGTAGAACTCTTCGGTCAGCCGATAGAGGCGGGGAGCGACCAGCTGGAGAAATCTCTGAGTCATGCAGCAGAACTCAATCTGTCTCATAACGAGAATACCATCAATATCTCGTTTGCCGCCCTGAGCTATGTATCGCCTGAGAAGAACCTGTATGCTTACAAACTTGAGGGAGTAGACAAGGATTGGATTTATACCCACGAGCATCGTGCCAACTATACCAATCTTCCTGCCGGAACCTATACCTTCCTGGTTAAGGCAACCAATAATGATGGTGTATGGTCGAAGAATGAGGCAAAACTGAAGATTGTGGTTCATCCGCCGTTCTGGTGGTCTCTGCCAGCCAAGATTCTGTATCTTCTGCTCATCGGTTACGCAATCTACTGGTTCATGCAGAGCCGGTTGAAACGTGAGAAACTCCGTCATCAGGAAGAACTCGACCAGTTGGAACTCAAGCAGGATCAGGAGATGAGAGATGCCCGTCTGCAGTTCTTCACGATGATAGCCCATGAAATCCGTACGCCGGTAACGCTTATCATCGGACCTTTGGAGAGCCTGAAAGAGCATTGGAAACAGGTTTCCGGAAAACTTTCCGATGGTGAGACTATCACGCAGACGCTTTCTGTTATCGACCGTAATGCCCAGCGTTTGCTCTTGCTCGTCAATCAGCTGCTCGATTTCAACAAAGTGCAGCAGAAGGGCATGCAGGTTCATTTCCGTTTGAACAATATTTCGAAGCTGATGCATGCTGTGGCAGAACGCTTTGCTCCTACCTTCGAACAGAAAAGCATCCGTTTTGTGGTAGATTATCCAGCCGATGAGCTCGTGGCGATGATTGACCAGGAGGCCATTACCAAGGTTATCAGCAATCTGATGAGCAACGCCTTGAAATATACCGAGGATTATGTACGCTTGTCCTGCCGCCTGCTGGAGAATGGAACCCATTTCCGCATAGAGGTGGAAGACAACGGATTGGGAATCAGTCCTGACGAAAAGGAGAAAATCTTCGGAGCTTTTTATCAGGCACGCGACAACAAACCGGGAACCGGAATCGGTCTCAACATCGTGAAGAATCTCGTTGAGGCTCATCATGGTATGGTTGAAGTAGAATCTGCAGTAGGTAAGGGATCTACCTTTATCGTAACCTTGCCGCTCAACCAGATGGATGCTGTGGTAGAGAAGGCGGATGAAATGGTGAAGGAAGAAGAAACTGTTGCTGAGGAAAATCTGCTGACAGATGAAACTCCAGTTGAGCAAGGTTCTCAAAAGGCAGGCGATGCTGTTGCCAGTCCGCTTCGTGAACCGGCAAAACCGACGATGCTGATTGTGGATGATGATGAAGACATGCGCCAGTTTGTGAAGGCTCATTTCGAAAAGATGTATACGGTTTATACCGCCGACAACGGAAAGGATGCGCTCCGTAAACTGGAGAAACATCCAGTTTCGCTCATCATAAGCGACTGGATGATGCCAGAGATGGACGGTCCGGAGTTCTGCCGTAGGGTGCGTGAAAATTCTGAATATTCTCATCTCCCGTTCGTGATGCTCACGGCAAAGACCGATGATGCGGCGAAGACGGAGAGTATGAACTGTGGAGCCGATGTCTACATAGAAAAGCCGTTCTCGATGAAGTATCTTGAGGCAAGCGTAAGACAGCTTCTTGAGATGCGCCGTCTGTTGAGGAGTAAGTTCTCTCATACTCCGCTTGAGCCGATAGCAGAGATAGCTCAAACTCAGGTTGATAATGCGTTCCTGGAACGAATGTCTCGCATCATCGAAGAGAATGTGGCGAATCCGGAACTCAACGTGGCGTTCCTTGCTGAGAAGATGGGCATAAGCCGCTCTTCGCTCTTTAATAAAATTCGCGGTCTTGCCGATGTTACGCCAAACGAGATGATCCAGCTCGTGAAACTGAAGAAGGGCGCAAAGCTCCTGAAAGAAGGAAACTACCGCATCAGCGAAATCAGCTATATGGTAGGTTTCAGCAGTCCTAGCTATTTTGCCAAGTGCTTCCAGAAGCAGTTTGGCGTCAAGCCGATGGATTTCGTAGCTGCGGAATCGTAGGATAGAAAAACTATTCGGATAGAATAAAAAATCGCCTGGGTGCTCAGATGCATCCAGGCGATTGTCTTATTTGTAAAAAGCCTATTCTTTATTTCTTTGTGGCTCTGATAAAGAAACCGATGAGGCAGATGTAAGCCAGAAGCGAACAAACCTCAGACATCGGATTAACCCACCAGCTGTCGGCGATACTTACCTCGATGCCGCCAAACTTCAGGAGGGCGCTAACCACACCCATCAGGGCTCCACCGGCGATGAAGCCGCTGGCGATGAGCGTTCCCTTCTCACCACGTTCGCTGTTCACCTTGGAATCCTTGCTGCGCGAAGTGACATACCAGTTGATGGCTCCACCCACGAGCAGAGGAACGTTCAGTTCCAGCGGAATAAACATACCCAGAGCGAAAGCTAGGGCAGGAATCTTGAAATAAGTCAGCACGATAGCTATCACGGCTCCGATGCCATAGAGCGCCCAAGGAGCTCCCACACCATTCATCAAAGGGTCGATAACCGCAGCCATCGCATTAGCCTGAGGAGCTGCAAGCGAACCCGATGCGAAACCGTAAGTCTCGTTGAGCAGCATCATCACGCCGCCCACGGTAGCCGCACTCACCAGGGTACCGAGGAATTTCCATCCCTCCTGCTTCTTAGGAGTTGTTCCCAGCCAGTAACCAATCTTCAGGTCGGTAATAAACGAACCTGCTACCGAGAGGGCTGTACAAACCACACCACCCATAATCAGGGCAGCCAGCATGCCGCCAGGACCTTTCAGGCCTACAGCCACCATCACCACAGAGGCGAAGATGAGCGTCATCAGGGTCATTCCCGAAACAGGGTTTGAACCCACGATAGCGATGGCATTAGCCGCTACAGTAGTAAAGAGAAAGGCGATGGCAGCCACGAGCAGAATGGCGATAATGGCGAAGAGAAGGTTGCCCTCCATCACGCCAAACCAGAAGAAGAGGAAGGTTACGAGGATGGTAACAAGCGAACCGATAGCGATAATCTTGAAAGAGATGTCGCGCTGGGTGCGCTTCACGTTCTCATCCACATCGCTCTTGCCCTTCAGCTCCTTGGCAGCCAGACCTACGGCACTCTTGATAATGCCCCAGCTCTTGATGATGCCGATGATACCTGCCATGGCGATACCGCCGATACCGATGCTGCGGGCGTAGGCACGGAAGATTTCCTCCGGACTCATCGCACCCACGGTCTTCACGATGCTAGGATCCCAGGCGCTCAGCACGCTATCATGGAAGATAACGCTCATGCCCGGAACAATCAGCCACCATACTACGAGCGACCCCAGACAGGTGAAGAAGGCATACTTTAGACCGATGATGTAACCCAGACCTAATACGGCAGCACCTGTGTTTACCTTAAATACGAGTTTAGCCTTGTCAGCCAGGTCGCATCCCAAACTTACCACACGCGATGTGAAATTCTCGTTCCACCATCCCAGGCTGGCTACGATAAAGTCGTAAAGACCACCCACCAGTCCGGCTATGAGCAGCGGTTTAGCCTGGTCGCCTCCCTTGGCTCCGCTCACCAGTACCTGCGTGGTAGCCGTAGCCTCAGGAAATGGATACTTGCCGTGCATATCGCTTACGAAGTACTTGCGGAAAGGAATAAGGAAAAGAATTCCCAAGACTCCTCCCAAGGCCGAAGCCATGAAGATCTTCATAAACGAAGTAGTCATCTCCGGATATTTAGCCTGCAGGATGTAGATGGCTGGCAGGGTAAAGATGGCTCCTGCCACCACAGCACCCGAACAGGCTCCGATGCTCTGGATGATGACATTCTCGCCCAGCGCCTTGCTACGCTTGGTAGCGGTACTTACGCCCACGGCGATGATGGCGATAGGGATGGCTGCTTCGAACACCTGACCCACCTTCAAGCCCAGATAGGCTGCGGCGGCAGAGAAGATGACTGCCATCACGATTCCCCATGTAACCGACCAGCCGTTCACCTCAGGATAAACCTTGTCAGGCGACATCAGCGGCTTATAATCCTCCCCGTCTTTCAGTTCGCGGAATGCGTTCTCGGGGAGTTGCAAATTGTCTTTTTCTTCCATTATTTCTCAATTCTGATGATATACTCACTCATGAAACTTGCACCTGGCTGCAGACGGTTCATCAGATACTTGTCCTTAAACTCGCCATCATATTCAGCCCAGTCGTTCAAACCATACCATGGCTCGATGCAGATGAATGGAGCGTGCTTGCCTGCTGGGTTCCAGATACCTACGGCTGGAGTCTTGAACTCGAGGGTTACATGAGGTTCGCCCTGCTCGTTGAGAATGCTCACCTGCTTAACCTGACTCTTGTCGAAGATAACAGCATCTTCAGCGAAAGTCTCCTCGTTTACTTCCCAGATACCCTTGTCGGTTTCTACGGTTTCCTTAGCCTGACGGTCGATGCATCCGCCTACGTTACCATAGAGACGAACAGGAGCCTCGTTGTCGAGTTTCAGGGTAGCCTTCATTTCTTCGCCCTTCTTGCAGCCAGGAACCATGAATGCTGGGTGACCGCCAATCTGGAAGAAGATTTCCTTGTCGTCGGTATTCTCTACGTGCCAGATGACATGAATCTCGTTGCCCTGCAGGCGGTAAGAGATGGCAAGGTTGAAGTGATAAGGATAGTTCTTCTGAGTCTCTTCGTTGTCGATGAGCGCGAAGGTGAGGCGGTCGGCAGTCTTGCCAACGAGTTTGAACTCTGTATCGCGTGCGAAACCATGGCGAGGAAGGTGATACTCCTTGCCCTCTGTGCGATAAGTGTCTTTCCACAATCCGCATACGATAGGGAAGAGGATAGGAGAGTGGCGGTTCCAGTATTTCTCGTCGCCATCCCAGAGATATTCATTACCATTAGCATCCTTGATGCTCTGAAGTTCTGCTCCGAGAGATGAAATCTCAAGTGTGAGCTGATCATTCTTAATCTGTTCCATTGTTATTAATTCTTTTGTTTAGTTTTTAATGTTTCATCTGATTATCTTTTTTCAAAGATATTGCAAAGGTACAATTTATTTTCGTAAAGCACAAGAAAAGAGCGTTTTTTCTCAGATATTACAATATATTTATACGATTTTGTTAGCTTATCTCGAATATTTGCTGTAACTTTGTAGCCCGAAATAGATAGATAACAAGAAGTATAAGAAAAAAATAGTATTTAATCTAATGAGAAGCAGTAATAAAGTTAAAGGCTTTGCGGCGGGCATTGTTGCCGCAGTATGTTATGGTACCAATCCTTTGGGCACGCTCGAACTCTATGGCGACGGATTCAATTCCAGTTCTGTACTCATCTATCGTTATCTCTTGGCGGTACTGATGTTTGCCGTGGTGATGCTGTTTCGCAAGGAGAGTTTCAAGGTGAAGTGGGGACATCTGATTCGTCTTGGCGTGCTGGGCTGCATGTTTTCGCTCTCATCAGCTACGCTTTATGTCAGTTTCCATTATATGGCGGCAGGTATTGCCAGCACCATCCTCTTCGTTTATCCTATTATGACGGCCATCCTGATGACGGTCTTCTTCCACGAGAAGGTAACGTGGTCTACCTCGCTTGCCATTCTTCTGGCGGTATCGGGAGTAGGATTGCTCTATCAGGGCGATGGAAACGATAAGTTGAGCACGGCGGGGTTTGCCCTCGTCATGTGTTCATCCCTGCTCTATGCCCTTTACATCATCTCCATCAACCAATGGAAGAATCCGGGCATGTCGAACATCAAGTTTACCTTTTATATATTAGTCTTCGGACTGCTTACGATGTTTGTCTATTCGTTTATTGCAGGCGAGCCGATACAGATTCTTCAAACACCTAAACAATGGCTCTGTGCTGCCCAGCTGGCTTTGTTGCCAACGGTATTGTCGCTTTTCTTCATGACCATCTCCATCAATCTCATCGGCAGCACGCCAGCCGCCATCATGGGAGCCCTGGAGCCTGTAACGGCGGTAATCATCGGCGTCTGCATTTTCGGCGAGAGTTTCTCCCTTCAGCTTGCCTTCGGCATCCTCGCCATCCTGGCAGGTGTAACGATTATCATCGCAAGAAAGAAAGGGTAAAAAGGTAAAAAAGTAAAAGGGTAAAAAGCCCCCTTGCGTCCCCCGTTCCCAGCGATTCCATCGCTGGTCCCCATAAAGGTAAAAAGAAGAAAAAATCCTCGCTCGAAAAAGAACTCGAACGAGGATTTTTTTATCTGTTCTAGCCGCAAGCAAATAGGCTCGCAAGCCGCCAGGTGTTAAGATGATTATCTCAGGATATCCTTCAGCGCAAAGTTGGCGAGGATGCTGGTGTTCTGGCTCAGCATGCTGATGAACTCCTGGGCTGAGTTTTTCATGTAAGCATCTTTCAGAATGTGGATGCAGCCATCCATTTCGTTGTCGGCAGCATCGATAGGAATCGCCTTCATGCCGTTCTGCAGAATGGTGGTCGATTCGGAGAGAATGGTCACCAGATTGCTGCGGCTCAGAAGGTCGAAGATGATGTTTACATTATTCACCTCTACCATAATCTTGTAGTTCAAATCTTTGCCCTCTACCATGTGATCAAAGGCGTTGCGTGCCTGAAGACCCTTGCAAGGAAGGATGAGGTCGTAGCGCTCCAGATCGGAAAGCTTGACCGATGAAAGGCGCGCCAGCGGATGATTCACGTTCACGATGGCGGCAAGACGGTTGCTGAAAATAGCTCGGCTGTCTACCGCTTTCTCGTTCTTCAGAGGCTTGAAAGCCAGAACGAGGTCGAGTTCGCGCTTCTTCAGTCCGTCCATCAGTTCCTGCATGGTGCGGTATTGGATGTTGAGCTTTACATGAGGATAGGCGTGGAGAAAGGCGATGAGCGTCTCGGACATGATGTTGCTGAAGGAGAACGTTACGCCGATGTTCAGTTCGCCTGTAAGCATTTCCTTCAGATCGTTCATGTGGTCTACACAGGCTTCGGCAGAATTGACCGCATTTTGGGCGTAAGGTCTCAATTCCTTGCCCGCCTCTGTGAGGTAAACCTCATGAGAATTGCGCTCGAAGAGAGGCAGACCTATCTCCTGTTCCAGATGCGAAATCTGCTGTGAGAGGGTGCTCTGGGTGATGTATAACTTGCGCGAAGCTTCTGAGAAGTTGAGCGTCTCGGCTACCTTCAAGAAATATTTCAGTTGTCGTATTTCCATATTGTTCCTTTGTTGAAGCTATCGGCTATAGAAATAACCGATAGCTAAATTTGGGTGCAAAGATAAAACATTTATTTTAATATCCTCTTTTTTTGAAGAATAAAATGATGTTTTATCGCATCTCTACTTCTTTTTATCCGGTTATCATCCGATGAAAATCAGATTACCAACCAGATGATTATTTGATTTCTACTTCGTGCAAATCTACGAATTCGCCATTCTTCTTCTTTCTTTCTACCAGCATGGCAAGCAGCTTGCGCTTGCGGTTGTCGGCGATGAAGCGGCGGAAGAATACGTTTGGAATTGCAACACCCAGGGCGATGCAGATGATGGCGAGCGAGGCCTTGATGAGGTTGTTCATACCTACGGTTACTTCGCCTACCACGCCATGCATGTCGATGAAGGCAAAGAGGGCACGATACATCAGAACTCCCGGTACCATTGGGATAACGCTAGGAATGGTGATGCATTGGTGAGGGGTATGGAACCAATGGCGCGCCTTGATCACGATGATGCTGATGAGCGCAGAACCGGCAAGCGAACCGATGCTCAGACCCATGTCGAGACCGATGTTGCCGTTAGATGGACCCAGGTTGACGAAATTGCGGAAGCAAACGGCGATGATACCGCCCACGGCTACAACCGGCAACAGACGGCGAGGTATGCTGAAGATGGTAGAGAAGCCCATGGCCGATACGGCAGCTGCGATGGCAAACTCCCAGTATTCGTGATGAGGAGTCATCGTAAGATCCTTCACAAAGTTGTCGATATGGCAAACCTGGATGGCGAAGGCGATACCGAACGCCATCGCGAAGATCATCAGCAGGGTGTTCAGGGCACGAACCATTCCCACCTCAATATATCCGTCGAGCATATCGCTTACAAAGTTGATGAGTGGAACTCCCGGCACGATGAAGAGGGCACACGCCATCAGCGGATGCCAAGGGGTATCTGAATGCATGAAGGCTGGAAGCGCTTCGGCAATCGATGGGTTGAGCGAAAGAAATGAGGTCAACCAGGCTATCAGAGTGGCTACGAAAGCCGAAATGCCGATGGCTACATAGTTGTTGCAGCCCTTGGTTGGCAAGAACATTCTCAGGCGGAAACCCAGAATGGCTGCAAGCGAACAGAAGAAGAAGGCTGGCCAGTCGCAACCGGTTTACGACGCGGTCCCCGCAGGCAAAACCGCCGCCGATGGCTACCTGCCAAGGGGTAAAGCTGCGTGGGGTGGCCTTGATGTCGTTCAGAGCCTGCTCATACTGTTCGAGCGAATAGTTTTCCTTGATGGCCTTCCAGGTGAGCTTACTTACCTGGGAAATAGAGGTGAGGTTGATGCCGTGCTTCTCGCATCTCTGGAACTTGGAGAAGGAATGCTCCTCGTCGCTATAGTTTACCATCAGCACGTTCCAGTTGATGTAAAGGTGCATGTATCGCTCGTCGAGCCCGAGGAAAGCTGCTGCACGCTTCATGGTTCGCATGATGCGGGATGTGTCGGCAGCACTCTCCATGAGAATGCTACCGGTACGTAATAATAAGTCGAGTTTTCTTCTGAGTTCTGATTCTGCTATTTCCTTGCAGTTGTCCTCTACGCAAGCGCAGGTTTTCAATTCTTTTTCTGTCATATATGTTTATCCAAATACAAAAATAATAATCTGAATGGTTACAATTCTGAGGAACATGGCGAATGGATATACATTCGCATAGCCTACTGTTGGCGCATCAGCCGAAGTCTGCTCACGTACGTAAGCCAGGGCAGAAGGGTTGGTGTTGGCACCTGCCAATACGCCGAGTAATGTATAATAATTGATGTGGAACACGAGCTTGCCGATGATGCCGCCCAGAATGATTGGTATCATGGTGATGGCGATGCCGTAGAGTATCCAGGTCAGTCCGCTTTCTGATGCTACGGTCTGGATAAACTGTTCGCCTGTGCCGAGACCCACGCAAGCCAGGAAGATGCAGATTCCGATTTCGCGAAGCATCAGGTTGGCTGAAATGGTATTGTAGGTAACGAGGTTGTATTTCGGTCCGAAATAACCTATCAGAATGGCTACTACCAATGGGCCGCCGGTAAGTCCGAGACGCAGATTCTCGTTGATGCCTGGGATGAAGAACGGAATGTTGGCTACGATACAACCCAGCATGATGCCCAGGAAGATTGGGATGAGGTTAGGATAGTTCAGACGCTTCATCTGGTTACCCAGCACCTTCTCGGTATGAGCGATGGCGAGTTCCTTGCCCACTACGGTTACGCGGTCGCCCAACTGGAGTTTCAGGTCTGGGGTCGCGATGAGGTCTACACCATTTCTGTTCACGCGGGTAATGTTGGCGCCAAGGTTGCTTCTAATCTGCAACTGGCTGATGCTCTTGCCGTTGATGCCCGGTTTGGTAATCAGGATTCGGCGGTTGATGAGCTCGCTGCTGAATTCCTCGTCCTTTACGTCAACCTTCTCGCCGAGCAGGGCGATGATAGGTTCTTCTACGGTAGGATGAGCCACAATCTGCAGAATGTCGCCCTCTTCTATCACGGTCTGTCCGTTAACCACCTCGTCCTGGCGTTCGCCGTTGTTACGGATAATCTTGGAAACCATGAAGTCGCGCTTCAGCAGATAGCGGATCTGCTTGACGGTATCTTTGAAAACCATCTGGTTAGAAACCTTTACGGCGAAGGTGTTCAGGGTCATCGCTTCAAGATGCCCCTTGCCTCGCTTAGCTTCATCCTCTTCCTTCTGCTTGTCTATGCGTAGCGCGAACCTTAATATAATGAAGCTGAGGATAACGCCGAGCACACCCATAGGATAGGCGATGGCATAGCCGGCTGCGATGGATGGGGCGTCGATGTGGCGCAGGTCGCTGAATGCCTGCTGGGCTGCACCCAATCCAGGAGTATTGGTTACGGCACCCGAAAGGATACCTGCCATAGAGGTGATGGATGTTCCCGAAAATGAGAAGATGACTAAGGTAGTAATGATACTCAGGGCCACTACGATCATACTGAGCAGGTTGAGACTCTTGCCGCCGTTCTTGAACGAAGCGAAGAAGCCCGGACCTACCTCCAGACCGATAGAGTAGACAAAGAGGATCAAGCCAAATTCCTTGAGAAAGTGGAGCAGATGCTCGTCAAGGTTGAGAGAGAAATGTCCAAAGATAAGACCGATGAACAGAATCCAAGCCAAGCCCAGGGAAACACCTTTTACTCTGAGCTTACCTAAACACAAACCCAAGGCGATGACCAGCGAAAGAATCATCACAGAGTGGGCTACTCCGCCTCCCCAAAGGTCTGGGAAGCCATAAAATAGATTTTTTAAAATCTCCATTTTTCTTTATCTATTAATGTAAATACTGAATTTTCAAAAACATTCTTTCTTATCGATTTCTGAAATCGATTGCAAAGGTATAGATAAAAACGAAAGCAAAACTCGTTTTATGTTTAAAAGCTAAGAATGCGGCTATAAGTATTTTCTATAGCAAAAATAGGCTTTGCGGGCTTTTCTTTTCTCTTTCTCATGCATTTCTAGCCCTTTCTTTGCTCATTATATCAGTTTTTTTTCGTAATTTTGCAACCGGATTATTATAAACAGGAAAGAATATGCTGAATATTGACGAAATAAAGGATAAGAGAATTGCCGTGCTCCTTTCGGGTGGCGTCGACAGTTCGGTTGTGGTTTGGGAGTTTGCCCAGCTGGGCCTGCATCCTGATTGCTTCTACATCAAGATTGGTCCTGAGGAGAAAGAGGAGTGGGACTGCTCTTCGGAGGAGGACCTGGAGATGGCTACGGCTG
>ENA-OROD01002828-OROD01002828.1-human-gut-metagenome-genome-assembly--contig:-NODE-2828-length-12170-cov-3.190177_pt1 | contig 12170 bp, 8 predicted proteins | sample MGYA00242123_ERZ509038 | MGnify/ENA primary metagenome ERZ509038 (study PRJEB26280, sample SAMEA2338719) | human gut metagenome | biome: human gut; feature: human-associated habitat; material: faeces... | reverse complement strand
GTCATTAAGGCTGAACATGGTTGCAGGCCCAGATGATTGAAAACAGTTCATTTTCATTTAACTCACCGCAGATGCGTATGACACTACCAGCCGGTGTACGTATTTCCATCTCTTTCAATCCGCTTGGCGTGGCCGGTGTACTTTTCTGTTTCCGTCCGGTTGTACCGGCAAATGAAAGAACCGGAACAAAAGATCCGCTGTGTGGAAGCTCGATAAACTAACCTTGAGCCGTTTTACCCGATGATTGCTTGGCGGCATAACGGGATTTGCTGTCATAAAAACCCGCCATACAGGGATATTGAGTTCCTCTAATCTTGACTTATAAGTCACTTTGTACTCTTTACAGTAATTCATTATCTCTGCTACTTCTTCTCGTGTCATCATAACTTTGTTTTTTGAACGTAAAGTTAATGACGGAAGTTTGAAGAAAAAATGCGTGGTTTACCGGATGCTTACGCTTTTATACGCATTCAACTTTTAATAAAGCTGTTGTATAAGAAAACCGTCCACTTTCTGGTATAAATAAGTAAATTAATTCCCCATTTTTTAATTTGGATGAATTAAACAATTCATCAAGCATTATAAAAATACTTGCTGCTCCTACATTTCCTACATAACTAAGATTAGTAAACCATTTTTGTTCATCAAGTAACAATCCTTTTTCTTTCAGTTTATCTGCTAATTTGTCGTAGAAAAACATAGAAGAGATATGCGGAAGAAAATAGTCCACATCTGCAAAGTTCAGCTGGTGTTTCTTACAACTATTAGCTATATGTAGTACGGATTTCTCAACACCATACTCCGCCAATAATTTTATATTTTGCTTTATTGCAAAGATTGATTGCGTCTGCCAATCAACAGGGCGCATAGCCTTCCAACTAGTCCATTCTCCACTTGCAGTATTTTGTAATCCTTGTGACATACATACGTCAAGTTCATTTGCATAGGATACAGATTCGATCCATTTTATTTTTAATGATATTCCATCTGACGGCATATCTGACAACAATGCACATCCTGCACCATCAGATAACATCCATCTAAGAAAGTCTTTTTCAAATGCAATATATGGATTGGATTGAATTTGACTTATTGCTTTATATTCTTCCTCAAAGATGTTTGAACGAAGTAAGGGAGAAAATAATTCAGAGCCTCCACATATAGCATTATTTGTATGCCCAGATAATACGGATAAGAAACAATATTCTAAAGCATGGGCGGCAGAGCAACATACTCCAGAAGGAGATAAAATCGGAATCGGATTGCTGTCTTTTAGCAAACCATGAACCATTGATGTATGTGAAGGCATCATTTGGTCAGGCGTAGAAGTTCCACATGATAATAGTTGAATATCCTTAGCTGCAAATCCATCATCAAATAAGCCAGCAATAGCATTTGCCATGAGTTCCGCATTAGTATGGGTATAATTTCCACCTTTTATAGCATAATATCTTTGCTTAATCTGATTTTGACCGAGAATAATCCTCTTTATACGCGAAGAATGCCCTCCTATATACCCAAGGGAATCTTCCATTTCATCGTTTTCGGGGTGCAAACGGAAACGCTTACGCTTATTATCTCGATACACTCTTTTCAATGTTGCCGAACTTTCACCGCTATCGTCTTCCGTCAGCACTACCGCTATTTGTCCGTTCTCGCAAGTTCTTTGCCTGCGTATAAGCACTAAATCTCCGTCGTCTATACCGGCGTTTATCATAGATTCGCCGCTTGCAACCAATAAAAAATATTCGCCTTTGCCGAAGTAATCCATATTAAGCGGCAAATACCCTTGAATATCTTCAACCGCAAGTTTCGGCTTTCCGCACGCCACCATTCCGAGAATGGGAGCATAGCCCATTTCCCAATTATTAACGGTAGAGGTTATTCGTCCGCGCCCTGCCATATCTATCAGCCCTTCGTCCTGCAACCGTTCCAAAAATTTATACGCGGTGGAAACGGCGCAGTTTGCGTTTTTCGCTATCTCGGTTATAGTAGGACTTACGCGGTACGTTTTTATGTATTCGTTTATATACTCGTATATCCTTATCTTTGTAACTTCATTCTTTGCTCTCATAGGCGTTTCTCCAAAGGGCGAAATTATTTTCGTGTTTGAATTATAACAGAAAACCAAATCGATTACAATAACAATGTGTCCCGATTAAGCGACATTTGATAAAAATTTTTGCACGAAAAAAGCAGCCCCCGAAAGAACTGCTTTCAATATCAATAATTATCCGTTATTTGTTTTACAAAAGAACCGAATTTTTCTGCCACTTGACTCGGCTCGATAATTTTTACTTTACCTAAAGTGCCTACCACCCATAAGAAAAACGTTTTGCTCACCTGAACCTCTATCGCGGTTGTCAATGTGCCGTTGCTTGATTTATGTATTTGTATGTCCGTACCGAATTTATCGTATACGTCGCTTAGAAGTTCTTTATCAAATTGTATAGTCACTTTTTCGAGTTCGCCGCCGAACATAGAGAATACTTGTTTCCTATACGTTTCCGAATCGAAATTCTTAAACTCGTCCTTTTCAAGAATAGGCTCGTCCTCTACCGTTACGCTTTCCATTTTATCTATCCTGTAACGGGAAGTGCCGTCGTGTCTGTCGTCGTAACACAGCAAATAATAATTATCTTTGCTCCAAATCAATGACAGCGGATTGAATACGTAACGTTTTTTATCCTTGTTATAAACCTTGTTTTTATTTTCGTCTAACCGATAATAGAAAAACGAAACCTTTTTCTTTTGTTTTATAGCCGTTTCTATCGCGTCGATATTGTAAATTATGCTCGAATTGCCGTATTTTTTCGCATCCAAAAAAATAATGTTGTCCGTAGCGGTATCTTTATACATACCTATCGTCGAATACAACTTATTTATAATCGTTTCTTTTCTCGAATCCGTCAGCTTTGACGCTTTTATTACGTCGGTCAGCATTGTAATTTCCGCCGTATCGAAAAGTTGATGAACGGCATAATAATACCGCGATTTCTTCACATACGAACAAATTTCGTACCCGTATTTGTTAAGCAAGTCTATATCCGACGGCAAAACCTTTCTCGAAACCGATATTCCGCGCTCATTCAATTTCTCTATGATTTCGTTAGTCGTAAGAGCGTGTTCCTCGTCGGTCGATTTTAACAATATGTCGTATAAAACGAGTAACTTTATAGAACTATCCGTGTTCTTTGCCATATTTTCTGCCTTTTTACTGAAGTTTTTTCTAGTCCGCCATTATAAGAACATTGTCATATAAAACGGAATATAAGTTGTGTTACCTTCTCTTTTAACGTCTTTACTGTAAATAACATAAGAGTTTTTAACTCTATCCGAATACTTATCTTGAAATTTATCCAGCGATTTATGCGTACTATACGATGACGATTTAACCTCGATAGGCAACAATTTTTTGCCCGACGTAAGCAAAAAATCTACTTCGTATCTGTCAAATCTATGGAAAAACAACTCATATCCGGAACAAACCAGTGCTTGCGCAACGACGTTTTCCATAACCATTCCTATATTTACGCCGAGCTTATCTACTATTAACTGTTTATAAATCGACTCTTCTATCGGCAACTTAGAATCTGCGAAAATCGACGTTACTAAAAGTCCCGTATCGCCCATATAAATTTTTTGAGTCGAATAATCTTTAGTTCTATTCAGCCCAACGCTCGGATCGGTGCAATTATTAGCAATATTTACTATCATAGAATCTTTGATTGCTTCATATGAACTATACGTTTTAGACGCTCTGCTGTTCTTGCCTATTGCCACCGAACGGAACAATTTGCTTTGAGTAGACAATTCCGACGGAACAGCATCTAATATAAGCGACGTAGAAAAGTGATATTTCAAATCCAACTTCTTCAAATCGTCTCTGTACAATTTAAGAATATCTCGTTTTACTTCGTCAACGCGCGAAAAATCGTTCGACTCCATAAGTTCAATTATTGCTTGCGGCATTCCGCCAACCGCGACATATAACATAAAATCTTTCAGAACTTTTCTATGTGCAACTTGTCCTAACGGTTTCAAATTCAAAAAACAGTCTCTGATAATATCCGCCGTAACGGTATCGCCTCTTGCCCACAAAAATTCTTCAAAATCCAAGGGATACATATTTATAGACTTCTCTTCGCTCGGAATAAGAATTTTTTCCACGTTCTGCTTTAACGTTATTAACGAACCCGTTTCGATATAGTCGTATCTTCCGTCGGCAACAAGTTGTTTTATAGACTGTCTTGCAAGCGGAAACAGTTGAACTTCGTCAAATATAATCAATGACTTTCTTTCTATCAGCCTTTTTCCGTATAACAACGATAGATTTCGGAAAAAAGTATCGAGATCGGAAATGTCGTTCTTAAAAAGTTGTTCTACTTTACCGAGGTCTGACTGAAAATTTATAAGTATATATGTTTCATACTCGTTTTTTGCAAATTCTTCTACTATCGTTGACTTTCCGATTCGTCTTGCACCTTGAACAAGCAAGGCTCTTTTGCCTGCCCAATTTGCCTTCCAATCCAAAAAACTTTCGTATATCTTGCGTTTTAGTACCATATCTCGCCTCCGAAACTTTTTATATTAGGATTATAGCATACTTCAATCTAAAAATCAATAACTTTTAACGGACTTTTCCCCATAAATACAAAATGTTTTCGTTGACATATCCGCAAATATCAAATATTTCACTATTCTTCGACTAAATTTTCGTTCGGTGCTCTATTGTTTTTGAGACGAATGGTTTTAGTGTCCATTTCAATATGCTCGATTACAATGTCTTTCTCTTTTTTTTCGTATCAGAAAAAGTCTTGCCGTCAAGTTAAAAAAATATGGCTTAAAACTCAAAAGTATATAACTGCAACGACAATATTTTTTTGCCGTAAGCCTCTTATTGTTTATGCCGCTTGACTGCCACGCCTTTTTCTGATTTTTCGTGGTTGTCGAAAGACAAAGCAAAGCAAAAAAAATTGCTAAAAGAGCAAAAAAAATTTCAAACAGGAAAAAAACCTTCCTATTTGAAGTTTAGAATGTGCTCAAAAGCTAAAACAAGGAGGCTTCCGAATGAAGACAGCGGTCATATACGCCCGTTATTCGAGCGACAGACAAACAGAACAATCCATCGAAGGACAAGTCCGTGTATGTAACGATTATGCCGAAAGAAACGGTATTCTAATCGTTAATCAATACATAGACAGAGCAACTACGGGAACGAACGACAATCGCGACGCTTTTCAACAAATGCTGAAAGACAGCGATAAAAAGCAATTCGATTTCGTTCTCGTTTACAAATTAGACCGGTTCAGCCGTAATAAGTTTGAAATGGCTATGCACCGTAAGCACCTGAAAGACAACGGTATTAAAATTCTTTCCGCTATGGAGAATATTCCCGATTCGCCCGAAGGAATTTTGCTTGAATCGCTCCTCGAAGGCATGAACCAGTACTACAGCGAGGAATTATCTCAAAAGACACGGCGCGGACAAAAAGAAACGCGTCTGAAAGGTTTGCACTGCGCCGGTAAACTCAATTACGGTTATTACACCGAAAAGAAAAAGGTATTTATCCACGAAGAAGAAGGTCCTATCGTCAAAGAAATATTTGAAAGATATGCCGCAGGCGAACGCGGTAACGAAATTGCAATAAGTTTCGCCGAACGCGGTATACTCTATCGCGGTAAGCCTTTCAGCGCGGCAAACATTTACGTTATTCTTCACGGCGAAAAATACACGGGCAAATACGTATTGCACGGCGAGGTTTACGATAATATTTATCCGAAAATCATCGAACCGGAGCTATTCGAGCGTTGCAAAGCAAAAATAGACGCCAATCGTTACGGTAATCATATCCCGGATTATTCCTATCTGTTGCGAAAGAGAGTTTATTGCGGCGAATGCGGCACAAGAATGACCTCTTACAGCGGAACGTCGAAGTCCGGCAAAGTTTCCAAGTATTACAAATGCTGGAATGCGAGAGATAGAAAAAAGTGTAATGCCAAATTCATTAAAAAAGATTTACTCGAAAGCATTGTGCTTAAAGCCTTGCAAGAAACTTTGACAGGCAAAAACTTATCCGTAATCGTTGACGAGATATACAAACAGCATAACGCAAAACTGTTAGGCGATAATCCCGTTAAAATGCTCGAAAAGGAATTGTTGCAGATAAACAAGTCCATAAACAACATTATGAAAGCCATCGAGCAAGGCATTATTACCGACACCACAAAAGAACGTTTGCAAGAACTTGAAAACACGCGTAAGGATTTACAAGAAAAACTTATTTTCGAGCGTATGCAAGAAAAAGTCGTGTTGGATAAAAAAGTCATCGAAAACTATCTTAAAAAAGCCGTAGAGAAAGAACCCGAAATTATGATCGAACTGCTCGTAGAAAAAGTTTACGTTTACAGCGACGACCATATTGAAATTATGTTGCACTATGTCGATACGCCCATAAAACCCAAGCCGATTGAATACGACAAAGACACGAGCCCTGAAGGTGAAAGCCTTCGGGGTTCTCTTATTTATACGACTAAAATCTTTGTCGATAACGATATCTTTAAGGGTATGAATAAAAAAATCCTCGAACCCGCGTTCAAGGAAACTCAAAAAATGCCCGTTTTAATTGAAATCAGAGGATAAAACTATGGTTTTTACTACTAAAAGGTGTTCGTGCGAGGTTAAACAAACGCAGATTCGCCGATGCTCGTCACGCTGTCGGGAATCATAATACTCGTCAAATTGCGGCAATTATAGAAGGCTTTATTTGGAATATTTCCCCCAGTTATAATTACGGACTTAATGCTTGATGGTATGTAGTAATGGTAGTATGTTAAATTGTTATATAAAATACCAGAATACTGAAAAGTTGCGCCTGAAACCGGTAAGGAATTGCTTGTCGTAGTATATCCAAATATATAACCAAACACCTGATCATAGCCATATCTTGCTGTTTTGCTTTCGCCAACAAATGGCAATGTCATGCTTGTCAAGCCATTACATCCTCTGAACGCTCCCGATGCTATACTTGTAACACTATTAGGAATTACAATGCTTGTCAATCTGCTGCAACCAGAGAATGCAGAACTGCCAATGCTTGTCACATTGCAACCTTTGTAATAAGACGGAATAATAACGTCCGTCGATGTGCCGGAATAGCGGTTTACATTACCATTTTCGATAGATAAACCTTTTGTTGCGCTATCATCGGCATATGCGTACACCGTATAATCACGCATGGTTGAAGCGTTAATTGTTGCAATATAATTCTTGCATTTTTCATCTAGATACCAACCGCAGAAAAGGCTTTCGCCCTTGATTGCGTCATACAAGGTAATTGTCTGATCTTCGATTGTATAAGCCGTTATATTGTTTTCCGAATTTGTCCACCCGTTTGACAAAACATAAGTTATTGTATGTTGCTCTGCAATCCAGTCTGCAATAATTGTCTGCGTATCGGTTGTTCCGGGGACGATTTTATCAATATTCCATGCAACAAAGGTGTAGTGGTCTCTTGAAGGCTCTGCAAAAATGATTGTATCTTCAATCGTATATTTGCTTGGATTCTGTGCATTGTTGGTCGCTTTGCTTACAGATTGAGAATCACCATAGTCATAGATAATATCATACTCAACGATTTTCCAACTTGCAGTGATGGTTTGCGTGCCAATAGTCCCGCTCGCGATGCTCTTATCCCATGCAATAAACGTATAACCATTTCTTGACGGCTCTGCAAAAGTGATTGCATCTTCAATCGTATATTTGCTTGGGTTTTGTTTATTGTTGGTCGCCTTGCTTACGGAATTGGCATCACCAAAATCATAAACAATATCATACTTGATGGCTTCCCAACTTGCAGTGACTGTAACATCGCCTGTTGTGCCTTTTTCGATATTCTTGTCCCAACCTGTGAACCTATATCCTTTTCTTGACGGCGTTTGGAACGTGATCGCATCTTCCACTGTATAAGTGATGACGTTCATGCTGTTGTCAACGTCTTGGCTGATTGAATCGGAAGGAACGTTCAAATCGTAATATACGTTGTATGTGATAATATTCCAACTTGCCGTTATAGTGGTGTTTTTAATTATCGGCTGAGAGAAATCATAGTCCCACTTGTCAAAAGTATAGCCTTTTCTTTCGGTTGTCGGTTCGGTTGCAAAATAATCTTCTTCGATAGTTTGAGAAGAAACGCTTGTTCCGCCGTTAACGTTGAATGAAACGCTGTACATAGGTCTGCGACGGATCACAACCGTGTACAATCCAAGATCCTTGCCGTTCTCGACAAGAATATAGAAGGTGTTGTCGCCAATGCCGAGCGAAACAGTCTTTGTGCGAATAACGTTTGAACCGTTTATATCGGTTGAAACAGTGTAACTTGCGGAATCTGCAATTGCGATTTCGTTGATAAACGAGAATGTGGATGTCGCATTTGACACCTTGCCATATATATCCGTTCCGTTAAGTTCAAGCGTGTTTGTGCGAAGTTCAACGCCGTGCAAGCCTGTATCTACGTATGCGCATTCAGTGCATACCCAATTTGAATCAAATGTATGTTTTCCCTTGTCCGAAACAACGTCGTGTCCGCACGTCGACGCGTGCCAGTGATAAGTTTTGTCGTTGGACCAAGCTTGAGAATACTTGTGACCGAGTGCAGGGATTTCGTTATAGGTGGTATAACCACAACCCGCGCGTTTGCAAGTGTCATATGCTTCCCAACCAATCTCTGTGCAGGTTGCTTCTTTTTTGTCGTGATGTTCAAGATCATGACCGAGTTTGCTCGTCGTGTCTCTTTCCAATTCAACATGGCACACAGTACATTCTTTATATACGCTTCCGTCCTTTTCACAAGTTGCTGCAACGTCAACAATCCAATTGCTCGGAGTATGTCCGGTCGCGGCAATGGCTTTATATGTCGTATAAGTGCAGCCGTCACGTTTGCAAGTGTCGTATGCTTCCCAACCCGGTTCGGTGCAAGTCGCATCTTTTTTGTTATGATGTTCAAGGTCATGACCAAGTGCCGCTATATCGGTTTGTGCAACGATAACCGTGTTGCAAACCGAGCAATGCGTGCCTTCGGTTTTACCTTTTTCTGTGCAGGTCGGGGCGATTACATTATCAACAACTTCCGTATGACCGAGAGCGGGAACTACGGATTGTTCTTGCAAGATTGCTCCGCAAATCGAGCAGTGCTTTCCTTGCGTAAGACCTGACGTCGTACAAGTTGGTGCAACCGCATTGTCTATCACTTCAACGTGATTGCATGCGTCTTTCTCCCATTTCACGTAAACGTCAACATTTTTGGTCAATCCGGATTTTTTCAGCGATTCAAGCGAAGTGCTTATCGTCAATTCAGCATCGAGATAGTAGCCAACGATATGATATCCGTCTTTCGTTATGGACGGAATATCGGCGGCGACATCCCAAACGATATCATCTTGTCCGTTGTTAGGGTGTATAGTAACTTTAAAACTTGAATCTTGCGCACCGCCTTTATCGCAAGCGGCAAAAATGCACGTCAAAATGACTGTCATTGTCAAAATGGCTAAAATGCTGAAAATACGTTGCTTTTGGGTTTTCATGTTATCCCTCGCAGTTTGTATTGCAGGGATTTTCAATAATCTGGTAAAAATATAACAAGTGCATCCCCGCTGGTTCTGCTACAAACTACAAGTTTCAAGAATGAAGACTATGTATAGCGAAAAATGCACCTGTTACCAAGGTAATAGTGCCTTCATTCTTAAAATTCAGTTTGTAGCAACTATATAATACACACATTTTGCACAAATTGTCAATCATCTGTATAATTTTATAATTATACACACCCAAAAAAAGACGTAATTTATCTCTGTATTTAACCCCTTTGGCACTTAGGCGTATGCTTGTCTTTGAACAAGTCGGCTCGGCTTCGCCTCGCCGAGACAAGCATACGCCTTGTATAAAAACAAACCGCCTAAAAAGGCAAAATCGCAGCCGTGCGGAACGGGCCGTTCGCGCTAAACCGCTTGGCGAATCGGGCCCGTTTTTCTCGCACATCGGCAATGCGATTTTTTGTCCTCTTTTTCATAGGCGGATTTATTTCTTTTTTTATATCAAGTTGCGAAATCTGCTTTTGTCTTTTCGGCATCGGAATTCCCACTTGGGTTTACCTTAATATGCGTTTTCCCATTCAAATTCCCACTCAACATTCATTTTTTTAACAAACATTTCCCCTAAAGTTGGATTTTATGTGCTCACGCTTAAAAACGATTCTGTGCTATCTTAAAAACCGTTCATAACACACAAACGGCATTGCAACACCATTCTCAAACCATTGCGCTGTCCTGCAAAACCGCACGAAAACCATTGAAACCAAACCTGCACCCATTTGTGCAAAACGTGTCGGCAATGGTACGCTGTCGGTAGTTCATATCACAACAGGGTTCGGACGGTGTTAGGTCATGACTTCAAACTTGTCCAAAGTGCGCACAACGATGTTCTTGTTTGTTCATTCGCTCACGTTTACGATGTGTATTGTTCACAACACGAAAAGAGTGTAGCGAGTACGGGCAAGTCTTGACAAAGTACGGCTGAGTCTTGAAATTGGGCGGCATTGTCTAGGAAGATGGCCGGTTTAGTCTGTGTACAACGCCATTCCGGCTGTGTTATGAATAGAACTGCAAGACCGAGAAAAAGAGGTAAAGCCTATGTAGCAACCAAGTCCGTGAAAGTCAAATCTTCGTCTTTACTTCCTTTTCCCGACTCTTGCAAAGAATACTAAAAAAGGAGGTAATGCCATTGAAGAGAAAACAAGTCCAACTCAAAGTAACAACCGTCGGCGAGCCGGATATCTGCAAGCTGAGCGAGAGCGAGCAAAAAGCGTTCTACGTTTCAATGCTTATGCGGATTTTGGATAAACGCCGTCAGCAACTGGAAGAGTAATCTTCCGTCAATGCGCAAAAAGATAATGCCGTTCCCCAAGTGTAAAGTCTATTCGGACGGGAGCCACTTTATCGCAATACCGCATACGACAAGACCTAAACGAAAAGCAAAATCGCTTGAAGACATAAGCGGAGGTAATACGGAAAATGTAGAAGAAATAACAGCCAAAACAAAGCAATCTCAAAACCCCAAAGATTTATTTGAAGAAGCATACAAAGAGAGCGCGAAACTACCTAAAAAGCAGCGCAAAAAATTTATACAAAATCAATTAGAACCGTATTTTGAAAACCCTCAATCCGCACAAGATTTTGTGGATGTCAATATAGAGCGAAAGAACACAAATTCCATAGCCAGAAAAGTAAGGCTTATGCGCAAAGTGAACCTGCAAGATTGGAACTATTTTTGCACTTTCACATACGATTCCGCCTTGCATACGGAAGAAACTTTTCGCAAGAAACTTAGCAACTGTTTCAAGCATTTATCATCTCGTAAAGGTTGGAAGTATATAGGCGTTTGGGAGCGTTCGCCGACAAAACAACGCTTGCACTTTCACGGCATATTTTACATACCCGAAAGCGGTATGATCGGCACACTCGAAAAAGTAAGAGATTTCAGCACAAAGAACAGAAAGATGCAGTTAAGCTATATAAACTCGCACTTTAAGTCTTTGTTCGGTAGAAATGACTTCAAACCGCTTGACACGAAACAAGACTTATATTTGTCCGTCGGATACATTGTGAAATACCTTGAAAAGTCCGGTGAAAAGATAGTATATTCACGCGGATTACCGACGTATTTCAAGTCCGATATTATGGACGACGACGTTGCGTGCAGGATAGGCGTAGAAGACAGAAAACTACTTCTTTTCGACAATTTCACTTGCGTTGCGGACGGTGAAATTATAGGCGAAGTGAGTCCGCAAACAATAAGTCAAATGCCAAAGGCAAACTGACGATTTATCGTCTTTCGCGATGGGAGCGTAAACGAAAACTGCGGTTTGTCAAGGGTAAAATGTATGCTTGAAGCCCCCTTGACAAACCTATAAAACCACTATGTTTAAGACGCTATCGTTTTCGTTTATTTTCGTTCCCGTCGCAAGACGAAATAAACACAAAAAAGGAGATAAAAACAATAATATGAAAACAGCAGCAATATACGCTAGGTACTCTAGCAACAGCCAAACGGAGCAATCCATCGAAGGTCAACTCGACGTATGCAACAAATACGCCAAAGACAATGATTTGCAAGTG
>ENA-OROD01002826-OROD01002826.1-human-gut-metagenome-genome-assembly--contig:-NODE-2826-length-12182-cov-4.974355_pt1 | contig 12182 bp, 13 predicted proteins | sample MGYA00242123_ERZ509038 | MGnify/ENA primary metagenome ERZ509038 (study PRJEB26280, sample SAMEA2338719) | human gut metagenome | biome: human gut; feature: human-associated habitat; material: faeces... | reverse complement strand
CCCGCCGATGACCGGGCGGAGTACCGCATTGTAAACGATGAATACAGCCAGGTGCTGGCCCCGGCGGACCCCGCGGCCGGGCTGGACCAGACCCTGCAGCTGAAGGCAGGGGAGCCGCTGTACGGTGTGCGGCTGTTGTTTGCCACCTACGAGCGGGTGGCGCAGGGGCAGCTCACCGCCCAGTTGCTGGACGGCGCGGGCCAGCCGGTGGCGTCGGGGGTCCAGCAGGGCGGCAGCAGCGGAAAGGCAGCGTCGGATAAAGTTCATGCCTGCACTATAAGCATGGTTGAGGCACCTGTCACCTTGCCGTCGGATATTTGGCTTGCATGTTTTTTGCAAGAACGAGGAAAGACGAAAAAAATGCCACGGCCTGTCTGCGGCCTTTCCTTGCGCTGCGGATACAGGCTTGATATGCCAGAAGCATGGCCCAACAGAACAAGGTTTGCCTATGTGGAAGAATATAGTTGTCAGTGGTCTGGTCATGACATCGCTCCTGCTGCTGCCGCTCATGGCGGCTGCCGGGGGGCATCACGGCGGCGGTCACGGGCCGCGCGGCTACCGCAATGTCGACCAGTGGCTCCAGAGCCTGCCCGAAGAACAGCAGGTCAAGGCCCGCGCCATCCTTGAAGAAGCCCGTCCTGCCATCGAAGACACCCGCTGGCGCATTCGCCAGAAGCGGGAAGAACTGGCCCATTTCGACTACGCGGAGGACTCGTCCGCCGAGACGCTCTCCCGTCTTGGCTGGGAGCTGCAGGACCTGCGCGACCGCCTGCGCCTGCAGCTGGCGCAGCTGGAGGGCCGCCTGCTGGACGAGGTGGGCGTGAGTTTCCGCCGCGCCGGCAAGAGCCGGGGCTGCAACAGCATGATCCGGCAGGACGTGATCCATACGTATTCCCTGCAGGAGACCCTCGAACCCTGCCCATAGCTTCAGCAACCCTCATGAAGCATCCAGGCCCCGCTCAGGCGGGGCTTTTTTTGTATCCGGCTCCGGCTTTGGGGGCCGGGCGTCAGGGGTGTATGAAAATTTGTCTGCTGTATAATTTTTGACCAGGTCCGCCGGCCCGCTGCATAAAAACTGGACATCCGGGGGGAACACAGGGCAGCCGGAGGAAGGCTGTTTGCCGGGATGAAAATATAATATATTGATTTATATTGAAAAATAATGTTTGGCACGCGGGTTGCTATATACAGAGCACAAAGGGCAAGACCCAAAGCCCAAAGATAACCCACTCTGAGAAGAGATAAAGGAGCATATATATGAATACTTCCCGCGTTATGATCCCTGCCCTGCTGGCTGCAGCCCTCATCGGCGGAACCATGACCTCTGACGCTTTCGCCGGCCCCCATCATCGCGGCCAGGGCAACGGTTACGGTCCCTGCTATGGTTACGGCGACGGCGGCTGCTGGGAAGGCGGCTGGGGACATCACGGCCACGCCCGTGGCTGGGGTTACCGGGCCATGTCGGACGCGCAGCGTGCCAAGTTCGACAAGATCATGGAAGAATTCGCTCCCCGCATGGAGCAGCTGCGCGACAGCATCTACGTCAAGCGCCAGGAACTGCGGGCTTTGGAAAACGCTACCAACCCCGATGTGAAGGCCGTGCGTGAGGCCGCTACCGAAATGACCCGTCTGCGCAACGAGATGGCCGACCTGCATGATGCCCTGGGCGACAAGCTGGCTGCCGAAGTGGGCGTGCCGGAAGGCTTCAAGGATGCCCCCCGCGGTCCTCGTGGCCCCCGCGGTGATCGCGGCCCCGCCATGGATTGCCCTCGTGGCGACGGCCCCCGCGGTGACGCCAGCTACTACGACGGTCCCCATCGCGGCCACTACTAAGAGCTGATCCCTGCCAACGGCAGAAAGAAATATCTGGCCGGAAGCTCCTCCTCCTTCCGGCCAGGCTCCCGAAAACAGCAACCTCCTTTGACAGGCACCTTTAACCAGAGCTCCCGCTCTACAAAATGCAGTCCTCTGGAACTTCTACCCCGGCCGGGGATTCCCCTGGCCCCGGCCGGACCTTCCTGAGAAAGACAGATTTTACTCCTGAGATCGCCCCTCCCCGCCTTAGGCGGACAACATATCCGGCAGGGCAATCCCCCTTGGTCCTGCCGGGGCTCACAAGAGCATCCTCCTCCTTCACCATAACCTCTAACCATCAGAACATCCTCCCTCTTTGGCCGGCTGCTCCTCCCCCTGGGCAGCCGGTCGTCTTTTTTGTCCGCTGTCCGGCGCTCGTCCGGTCTGTCTTTCTTTTCTCCGACGGCATGGTCTGTCCAAGGTGGGGAGGGGCGGAGCAGGCCCGTACCGTGGTCCATGCGGCCCGCTCTGCCGGGCACGAGACAGGGGAGAGTTTTTTCCCCTTCCGAGTCCCGGTCTTCGAGGGCGCGGCAGCTCTCCGGCCTGTCCGGTCACGGAGCCCCGGCCATCAGGGAAGAACGGCCTTCGTGTGCGGCGCTCTGCGATGCGCCCGCTGTCCGGCAGGCTTTGGCAGGCCCGGTGTCGCCGCCTTGCTCCGTCCGTACGCTCACCGCTCTTGGCCAGGATGCTCGTGCAGCCCGGCCATCACAGATGGCACGGCGCACGTCTGCTCGCGGAAATTCGCCGTTCCTCTCTTCCTCATCCTTCTTTCTTATCATGGAGACGCCGAGCGCTGTCCGCCTGCTGTGCGGCAGGGGAGCGGCAAGGCTCACACGGGCCGCATCGCCCGCGGTAATCCGGCGGCACAAAAAAAGACGCCCACCGGCATGGAGACCGGCGGACGTCTGGAGTCGTTTTACGGATGCGGCGCGCGGGATCAGAACAGCTTGTAGAGCAGGGAAGAGATGGCCACGCAACCGGCGGCCAGCACGAAGGCATTGCTCCACTGGCCACGGTAGCGGCTCATGGCCGGGATCTTGTGCACGGCGTACATGGGCATGATGAACAGGATCATGGCGATGACCGGGCCGCTGAGGGATTCGATGATGTCCAGGATGCCGGGATTGAGCCAGCCGGCCAGCCAGAGGGTCACGAAGAAGAACAGGGCGATGCCGGTGCGCACGCTGCGCGAGGTGGCCGTGGCTTCGGGGTTGGAGGACATCTGGATCAGGATGCCGTGCAGGCCTTCGCGGGCGCCCAGATAGTGGCCGAAGAAGGAGCTGCCGATGGCCAGGAAGGCGATGAGCGGGCCGAACCAGGAGATGAAGGGATTGTCGAACTGGTTGGCCAGATAGGAGAGCACGGGGATGTTCTGGGCCTTGGCCTCCACCAGCTGGGCGGGGCTGAGGCTGAGCACGCAGCTGAAGACGAAGGCCATGACGAAGAGCACCAGGATACAGGCCGTGCCGCGCAGGGTCTGGGAGGCCTTCTGTTCGGCCATGTCGCCGTAATGGCGGCGCTGGGCCAGGGCAAAGGACGAGATGGCGGGCGAATGGTTGAAGGCGAAGACCAGCACCGGCAGGGTGAGCCAGAGGGTGCCCAGGAAGCTGCCGGCATCAGGCATCTGGCCCAGCGAGGAGGTGTTCCAGTGCGGGATGAGATAGAGCGACAGGCAGAAGAGGATGCCGCATAGGGGGTAGACCAGCCACTCGTTGAATTTGAGCATGAAGTTCTCGCCCACCAGGATGACGGCCATCAGGGCCGCCACCAGCACGCCGGAAAGCAGCAGGCGCGGCGGCGCGGCCATCTGCAGCTGGTTGACGATGAAGGATTCCACCGTGTTGGTGATGCCCACGGCATAGATGAGCAGGATGGGATAGATGGCGAAGAAATAGAGCAGGGTGATGAGCTTGCCTGCGGAAAGGCCGAAGTGTTCCTCCACCACGGCGGTGATGTCGCTGTCGGCGCGGGAGGAGGACAGCACGAAGCGGGCCAGGCCCCGGTGGGCGAAATAGGTCATGGGGCCCACCAGCAGGGTGATGACGACCAGGGGCCAGATGCCGGACATGCCCGCATTGATGGGCAGGAAGAGGATGCCCGCGCCCACCGCGGTGCCGAAGAGGTTGAGCATCCAGACGACGTCGAATTTCGTCCAGCGGCCGGAGGCGGCATGGCCGGTTTCAGGGGTCTGTGCCATGAAGGTTCCTTGAAGGTGAAAGGGTTGGAAAGGCAGGGGAACAGGTCCCGGGCCCGTGGCAGGGCCCTGTGCGGGGCGTCCGGCAGCGGCGGATGCCGTCCCTGTTCCTGTCCGGGGACGGAAGGGGCCGCCTTCGCCGGATGGACGAAGACGGCCCCGCGGGAGCGCACGGCTCCCGATCAGCATTCCACCAGGCTGACGGCCAGGCCGCCTTCGCTGGTTTCCTTGAATTTGGCGTTCATCTCGCGGCCGGTCTCGTTCATGGCCATGATGACGGCGTCCAGGCTGACCATATGCTGCGAGGACTTCTCGCAGGTGGCCAGCAGGCAGGCATTGTAGGCCTTGATGGCACCCACGGCGTTGCGCTCGATGCAGGGGATCTGCACATAGCCGCCCACGGGGTCGCAGGTCAGGCCCAGATGGTGTTCCAGGGCCACTTCGGCGGCGTTCTCCACCACATCCACGGCATAACCGCGCGCATGGGCCAGCATGGCGGCGGCCATGCTGGAGGCCACGCCCACTTCGCCCTGGCAGCCGACTTCGGCGCCGGAGATCGACGAGTTGGTTTTGGCGACGTTGCCGAACAGTCCGCCCGTGGCCAGGGCACGCAGGATGCGCAGACGCGAAAAGTTGCGCGTGTTCACCAGATGATAGAGTACTGCAGGCATGACGGCGCTCGATCCGCAGGTCGGAGCCGTGACGACGGTGCCGCCCGAAGCGTTTTCCTCGGCTGTGGCGAGGGCGTAGGCATACAGCTTGGCGCGGGAGCGCAACGAGTCGGTGTAGCTCTCGGCCTTGACCAGGTAGGTGCTGGCCTTGCGGGAAACTTTGAGTCCACCCGGAAGGACTCCTTCGGCAGTCAGACCCCGCACGATGGTTTCGCACATGGCGGTCCAGATCTCATCGAGATAATCCCAAATTCCGGGGCCTTCGCACTCTTCGACATACTCCCAGAAGGTTTGCCCCTCGCGGTTGCACCACTCCAGAATCTCGGAAATATGGGTCATGGGATAGATGTTGGCAGGAGGATTCTTGGCGGTTTCCTCGTTGGCCAGAGCGCCCCCGCCGACGCTGTAAATCACCCATTCGTCCACGGGTTTTTCCGCTTTGAAGGCTTCGAAACGCATGCCGTTGGGGTGGAACGGCAGGGAGATGTCGGGACGCCAGACGATTTCGGTCGGAGCCACGGGCTCCAGCACGGAGAGGATCGCCACGTCGGTCATGTGCCCTTTGCCGGTAGCTGCCAGCGATCCGTACAGCGTTACCTTGTACCGGTCGGCATCGGAAGCCCGTTTGACGAATGCTTCGGCTGCCTTCTTGGGACCCATCGTATGACTGCTCGAGGGTCCGGTACCGATTTTATAGAGTTCCTTGAGTGATTCCATAGTAATTAGTCTTAATAGAACAAATATAGTGAAAACCGCGAGAAATCGAGAACTTGCCCATAGTTTTTCCGAGGCGCATCCTATCTTCTACAAAGATAATGAAGGGTAAGAGATAAGCCAAACTTGTTTAAGCTCTTTTGCTTCTCTTTGCAGATAATATGATCTGTATCGTTCGGAGGTTGATCTGCTGAAAATTGTGGTGTTATGCTTTTGGCTTAAAGCTATTTTTAAGAAATTTTGTTTATATTTGTATATCTGAAATTTTTAATATCATTTGCCTATGAATAGATAACGATAATAGCTTTTTTGATTTCCCGTACCGTTCACGCACGAAAAGTGTCGGTACATACATATAAAAGCGTTAGCTTTATTTCTTGCTTCTGAAACTTCGACAATTTCAAAAGTACGTCAAGAGTAAAGTGTGAACGCTCACGCACCAGCGTGGGCTTTACTCATTTATTTGACGTACAGGTAGTCGAAGACCTCAGAAGCAAATAATAAGTTCTGTCCCACGCTTTTTTATATTTCTATTTCAACCTGTAAATAAACCATACCGAGGGGACACGGAATTATTTATGCTAAACAATGAAACCGTTTATTACATTGATTTGCGTCGGGTTGTTGATGAGTTCTTGTGCCTCTATTTTCTGTGGTTCGAAAGCCAAAGTTACTTTTGACGGAGAGATTTCCGAAGAGGCTACTCTGACAATCGATGGGCTTAAACACACCAATGTCACTTTTCCCTATACGACAAAAATACGAAGAGGTTTCGACGAAACAGTCGTAAAGATCGAATCACCGAACTATACGGCCTCCCCGATCATTATAAACAAAAACTTTAACGCCGTATCGGTTATAAATCTGCTCGATGTTCTCGGCTGGGGTATCGACGCTGCGACGGGCGCTATCACTAAGCCCGAATTCAAATTCTATCAGATCGATTTTCAACCCAAAGAGGCGAAGACGAAGGCATCGTCGGTGGATTAGACGTAACTTTTCGCCCATTTTTCCATAAGTCATTTTCAGACCGCAGCCACCATAGGCTGCGGTCTGAAAACTTTAGGGCGGTCGGTGCTATCTCCGGCTGAAAAAACGTTTCTGTCGGGGGGCTCGGTGAAGACAGTTATGTCCGGGAAGCGATTTCATTGGTATTTTTCCGGCTATCGTTATCGTCCTGCTGCGGTCGTCCGAATTGGAAACGAATCCGGGGCAGGAAAGGGGGATAAAGATTCAGGCGGGAACGGTCTTTCGATCGTTACCCGCCTGATTTGCGGTCGGAGAAGTCCCGGATCGCTCCGCGGATTTCGACAACTGCATGGCCTTCGTAACGTCGGCATCGATGCCGACGGACGGCGCCTGCTATTTTACTGCATTAACTATTGCTTCGAATGCCTTCGGCTCGTTCATTGCCAGATCGGCCAGAACCTTGCGGTTGAGGACGATGCCCTTGGCGTTGAGTTTGCCGATAAATTGCGAATAGGTCATTCCCTGCGCGCGGACGGCTGCGTTGATACGCATGATCCACAGGCTGCGGAATGTTCTCTTCTTGAGCTGGCGGTGTGCGTAAGCATACTGCAAACCCTTCTCGACCGTGTTTTTGGCTACGGTCCATACGTTTCCCCTTGAACCAAAGTTACCCTTGGCAAGTTTCAAAACTTTTTTTCTCCTTGCGCGTGACGCAACAGCGTTGACTGAACGTGGCATAGTAAATAAGTTTTTGACGGACTGTCAGCGACGTGATTCTCTCACGTTCTTCGGGGCTGATTTGTCCCTTGATTAATAAAATTGCGAATCCGGCCCGATGAATTATTTCACCAGCAGATTCTTGATCTTTGCCTCATCGGCAGCGGAAACGGTGCCCGAATAGCACAGGTTACGCTTTTGTTTAGTCGATTTTTTGGTCAGGATGTGACTGTGATAAGCGTGTTTGCGCTTGATCTTTCCTGTGCCGGTGAAAGAAAAACGCTTCTTTGCAGCGGCATTGGTTTTCATTTTAGGCATGTCGGTAATAGTTAGTTTAGTTATACATAGCCCACAAAGATACGAAAAGTTTTTTATTCTGTCATTCTGCCGGGGTGAAAAAGTTATCTGTATGGCGGTTATGGGTAAAAATCGGGACTCTTGAGAAGAGGCGGGCGGAGCCGTACGAATATCCCGGGGATCTGCGGGGGTGCCGGCGAAGGGCATCGGATATATGCCGGTCCGTATCGTGTGCCGCCTGGAAAGTATTCGTTTCCGGTTTTATCGGCGGGAGAACCCGTTGGGTATTCTGGCGGATATTTTCGTAAGCCTGGCCGGTGACGACGAGGATTTTGCCGGTCTTTTTTCTTGGCTGCGGATTCAAATTTCGTATATTTGCATTTTAATAATATATTTTGATGTACCGATTGGCACGGGTTCGAAACCTACCGATATTTCGACTTTTCTTCGAACTCCCTTGCGAGGTGTTGTGGGGGTAGGCCGCATTGAAAAAGGGCCGCGGAGTTGTGACCGATCGCCGAAATCGGCAGGAAAGCGGTCGTGGTACAGGGATGAATAGTTGCCTATCGAAATTGAACGATGACGGGTATGGAAAATACGATGATATGGGATTTTGTCTGGCGTCTGGTGCTGGCTGCGATATTCGGAACGATAATCGGTCTGGACCGGGAGTACCGGGAGAAAGAGGCGGGTTTCAGAACCCATTTTCTCGTTTCGCTGGGGAGTGCGCTCATGATGATCGTTTCGCAGTACGGCTTTTCGGAGATTTTGACGCATGACGGTGTGTCGCTCGATCCGAGCCGTATCGCGGCGCAGGTGGTGAGCGGTATCGGTTTCATCGGGGCCGGTACGATCATCTTCAACCACCAGATCGTGCGGGGACTGACGACGGCTGCGAGTCTGTGGGCTACGGCCGGTATCGGTTTGACCGCAGGCGCCGGAATGTCGTGGCTGGCTCTTGCCGCAACGATCCTGACGCTCGTCGCGCTGGAGGGGTTGAGTCTGGTTTTCCGTTCGCTCGGATCGCGCCGGATGGTGGTCGTATTTTCGGCATCGGACCGGACCGGTGTAGCGGACACGCTGGACCGGATACGGACGGACGGTTATATGGTCGTGTCGTACGAAGTCGTGCCGCAGGTCGTGGGCGGCGATGGAATAACCTACCGGGTTACGATGGTGGTCAAGGCCAAACCCGGCAGTGACAACAATCAATTGTTGGCTCTGTTGCGGGAAAACACGGACATAATAGTAGAAAGAATCGCGTAATAATTTTGTATATATATGGGACGAAACTCTCGGGGGTTTTTAACGGGTATAACAACCTGGTGGCGTAAAAAGATAATCGCGGTGAGGCATTCGTTTTACCGCAAACGGCTGGTGCGGCGATTGACCAATCTCGCCCCGTCGATCCTTTCGCTGGATTGTGTGGGCGGTGTTATGGCGCACGACCTGCGGCTGCGTTTCAATTCCCCGACGGTCAATCTGTTCTTCGAATCCTGCGGGGATTTTATCGACTATGTGGCGGATTTGCGCTATTATTCGCAGGCGGAACTGTGCGAATGTCCCTATGCGTACGAGGGGGCGCGTCGCTATCCCGTCGGTATGCTGAAAGGAAACGGCACGCTGCCCGATATAAAGATCCATTTTCTGCATTACCGCTCTTTCGAAGAGGCCCGGGAAAAATGGCTCGAGCGCAGCGGTCGTCTTGATTTCGACAACCTGTGCGTAGTCATGCAGGCGGCGAAGCTCGATGAGGGCCTTTTGGAGCGTTTCGAACGGCTGCCGATACCGCGCAAAGTGATCCTGGCCTACGAAACATTGCCGTTGCAAAGCCCGTCGATTTTCAAGATGCGTTCGTTGGATTCTTTCGTGCCGGGCCGGATCTTGGATTATAACGGTCTGTCGGGACGGCGTTATCTCGACGATTTCGATTACGTCGCGTTTCTCAACGACGGAACGATTCGGGCGCAAAATTGCCCCCCCCGCAGAAATTCCGCGCCTGATTCCGAGGTATGGTTTTGCAGGTAATTCCTTCGGTAAGGAGGCTGTCGTAATGAGTTTTTGTTTGTTCTGAAACAGCGCGAAAATTCATGGTTTTTCAGGAGAGCAGGGCGAGGAAATGTAATTTTCCCCATCTGTTCTTTTTCAGTTGTTTACTTGCTGCGCCCGCTTCATACGATGATTCGATCGTCTATAATGAATGATTCAAAATGGGGATTGGAGTGAAGAACCAGTACCGATTGGTTGCTGAAATATAACGACAAAGAATCTCTTGCACTGGAAATGTTCGCATCTGTTATTTGTTGCTGCAACAGACATAATAATCCCGGATCTTCGGTGACGGGATAAATCTCTTCGTACACATGGGTTCTCCCGTTGCGGGAGAATGAAAACGATCCCATAATCTGAATATTTCCATTTTCCTAGAACAATCCGATTTGATTGATCGAATAACAGACCTGTTCGATGGTTTTTCCCTTCAGCCGTTCCGGACTGAAATCATCAGGAATAAGATACATAACGATTGGTTTAAGGAGAGGTAGGGTCGGCATTTCAGTCCATTTTGCAGGGCTGTTTGTCGTGGTAGCGGTCGGTCGTTATAAGACGGACGTTTTCTGCTTCAGCTATTTTACCTATATTGGGCCGGAACCTCATAATTCTTATTCTGTAATTTTTGGGATGCTGGCTTTTGGGTGCGATGACGGTCCGGAGAATTCGGTTGTGGAGATCGACGTGTCGGAGATCTCAGTTTTTATCGGGTTTTCGGGTTATTGCCAATATCGATATACGATCTTCAGAAATTTTTCCCGGGACATGTCTTGGGGATTCGTGCCCGGGACCCCTTCCGGTATCGGTTCGTCCATTGCTGCGAAATGGTCGATCCAGAATTGCGGCAACCGACCGTCGGCCGTGCGGAAATTCATCGGCCGGGCTGTGAAAAGATGTTCGCTTTTGGGGCCGGTCAAATAACATTCCCAAACCAGTTCGCTGCAATACATTTTGCCGTTATGGGGTAGAAAGGAGTCGTCGTAGGGTTGGCCCAGATACTTTTTGGCTTCGCCGATCGCCCGGGTCGCCAGCTCCCTGCGTTCGGGAAGAGTTATGCGGGCTATCGCTGCAGCCGGACGGCCTTCGATTGTAGCGGACGAATCGAGGAATTTTTGCAGCGGAGTCATCGTCACCCCAGGCTCGGACTTTGCTTCCAGCACATAAATACCGTCCGGTTCGACCGTGATGATTCCTACATGGGTGAACGAAAGATCGGACTCCCCGCCTGTCGCATCGGCGATGGCTTCCGTCATTCCGCCGGCGATCCCGACCTGGAAGATCAAATCTCCCGATTCCGGGTGAAATTCCTGCTGATAGCAGGAGGTCAGCAGGAAAAATATACCTATAATATATATAAGCGTTTTCATCGGAACATTATAAGTTAAGGGTGATCGCGCAGTCAAAGGCAGTAAAAAGAGAGGGTGCAGTCGTGCGGGCATGCACGCAAAGATTGCCGAGTCACATCCTATCTTCTGCAAAGATAGTGAAAAGCGGGGGCGAGCCAAATTTATTTGAGCATACAACCGTAGCTTGTTCTTCCGAAGATAGCGAAAGATGGAGTAGAGTGAGGCAACTTGCCAACTTGCATGTAAGGATTGTCGAATCTCCTTCTATTGCCTTTCGAGATAAGAGTAATTTTCAGAGTATTTATCGTTGGACAGTTATATATTTTTAGCTGTCACGACTGTTTTGTCGCTGATTTTGGCGGCAACTTATAGTTTGGGCAAGCTAAATCTCTTTCGGAAGGGAGGATGTCGGGCAGCTTCAGGGTGAAGGAAGGGCGGTATGTCGAGATATAAATCAGGTATTGCTGTGGAGGTATTTGGTTAATTTTCGTTTGCGTAGTGAGTTTTTGTGGTTGTTGTCCATATTTTTTTGCTGAATTTGGTGGAATAACCGGTGTGCCTGCGTACAAACGGGAAGAATGAATCGAAAATTATTGGGAGAAACCACCGAATTTTGTAGCTGCCGTTTGTGATGATATTTATATTGAACGGCAGGAACAACAGCATTGGGGGTGAGAAAAGCTGGAAAAACTTTGTCGGAAATATTTCTGAAGGAGTGGTAAAGCCAGAATTTTTGTGTTTATTTATTCCTTGAGGAGTGAAATGGCGGGGATTGTTGTCGGGGATTTCGAGCGGATTTGTCTTTCCCGACCTTGTGTTCTTATTTTGCTCGAACGTGTGTTTTCCATCTATTTTCGGGCTGGATGGAGTGGAGGCAGGTTTTGCACCTGAAAAAGTTTTCGATGTAATATGTTGATGTTTAGTCAAGTGTGACGATTCGGCGAAAATAGTGTGAAAAAAGAGTGAAAAATATTTGGATAATTAGAGCAAATGCCCTTATCTTTGCAACCGCTTTGAGAGAGAAACACAACTCACAGCGACAAGTTCTGAAAAAGTTTTTTTTGAAATTTTCTTCTCGAAAAATTTGGAAGTTTGAAAAAAGTGCTTTACCTTTGCACTCACTTTCCGACTGAAAAATGAGAGGAGAGAAGGAGAGCTCGAAAGAGGCGATCCGATGAAAAACAGAATCGTTCTAAATAGAAATATATAGAACAACGTTCTTTGAAGATATTGAGCAGCAAGTTTTTATCCACTCTCATACGAGAGTGATTTCAAACAATACCTTTGAGATTGGAGCTAAGATTTAACAAAAACATTTTATACAATGGAGAGTTTGATCCTGGCTCAGGATGAACGCTAGCGGCAGGCTTA
>ENA-OROD01002820-OROD01002820.1-human-gut-metagenome-genome-assembly--contig:-NODE-2820-length-12204-cov-5.412791_pt1 | contig 12204 bp, 7 predicted proteins | sample MGYA00242123_ERZ509038 | MGnify/ENA primary metagenome ERZ509038 (study PRJEB26280, sample SAMEA2338719) | human gut metagenome | biome: human gut; feature: human-associated habitat; material: faeces... | reverse complement strand
TTTACTTATCCATCGCACACGACAAAGGGCTGTGTGCCCTTGTCAAGCGATGTAAGGGTAAAGCTTTACGACGCATCTAATGACTCTCTTGTTCTGGAAACTACTACCACGGTCGGAACTGTATTTAACACTACTGTAACATTCAGCAACCTCACCTCTTCAAAACAGTATTTCATTAAGTACGAAAATCTGGGGCAGCAGGATGTGAATATTACGGGAACGATTTCTGCGTAATTGCACTTGAAAGTTCTTAATTGCATAAGTAGGTGCAGAGCTAGGCTCTGCACCTACTTTGCTTTGTTATAAATTATCTTCTTTCAATGGAACGCTTACCATCAATTAGCACTCTTCCGCCAGATAATACCTACTGCATTGCCTTTTGTGTAAGGCGTAGGATTTTTCCTCACAGATACAGCCTTACTGCCAGCCTCTTTTTTATCAATGCACAACCGCTGTAAATGCTGCGCATATACTCCTCCCATATTTTGTGTCGTCAAAATGACAGCCATGAGCTGTGCCGACAGTATTTACCTCTTGCGCATATAGAACTTATGTTCTATTATAATGTTTGAGAAAACTGAGAGGAGGACGGATAGATGGGACGGCATATTCTACACGTAGATATGAACGCATTTTATGCATCCGTGGAATGTCAGCGTCGCCCTGAACTGCGGCAAAAGCCGGTGGCAGTCTGCGGTGATCCAGAAGCCCGTCACGGAATCGTCCTTACTGCCAACTATGTAGCAAAGCCACGAGGCGTCAAAACCGGCATGACCATCTGGCAGGCGAAGCAGCTTTGTCCCGATCTGGTGGTGCTGCCTGCCGATATGAGGGAGTATATCCGATTCAGTAAGATGGCTCGCGAGATTTACGAGAAATACACCGACCAGATCGAACCGTTTGGCCTTGATGAAAGCTGGTTGGATGTGACCGGCAGCGTCGGTCTGTTCGGTTCGGCCGTGAGTATTGCTGAAGAGATCAGCGAGCGGATCAAGTTTGAGTTGGGGATCACCGCCAGCATCGGCGTTTCCGACAATAAGATCACGGCGAAGCTGGGTAGTGACTATAAAAAGCCGGACGCCATCACCCGTATCGAGCGGGATAACTATAAAGAAATTGTCTATCCGCTGCCAGCATCCGATCTGCTCTATGTTGGTCCTGCCACAGAGCGCAAGCTGCGCGGTATTGGGATTTATACCATCGGGCAGCTTGCCGAGGCGTCGCCGAAGCTTTTGGAACACAAGCTGGGGAAAATGGGGCTGGTGCTGCACACTTTTGCCAACGGGCTTGATGTATCGCCTGTGCAGCGCAGTGATCATATCCGCGCCATAAAATCGGTGGGCAACAGTGCCACCACGCCGCGCGATCTGGTGAGCGACGATGATGTGCGTCTCATGCTGTATCTGTTGGCGGAAAGCGTCGCCTGCAGAATGCGGGAGCTGGCATCAAAGTGTACGGTGGTCGAAGTTGCTGTCCGGGATACGGAGCTGCATTGGTACTGCCGGCAAAAGAAACTGGCAGTTCCCACCTGCTCCAGTGCGGAGATCGCGGAGGTGGCCTTTGACTTGTTTCGCCGCAGCTATCTGTGGACGCTGCCGGTACGCAGCATTGGTGTGCGCGGCGCCGATCTGGTAGATGCGACTATTGGTATACAAACGTCGCTTTTTGATAACGATAGGCGTCGGAGCGCGTGGGAACAAATCGACGTAGCCGTGGACAGGCTGCGGCAGCGATATGGCTATATGAGTGTGCGCCGCGCCATCACCATGTCTGACCCGGCATTGGGCTGCATCAATCCCAAGGATGACCATACCGTGCATCCGATAGGCTACTTCGCAGGATAGGGGGAATATCCATGGAACTTGAAAAGAAGTATGTGCCGGTGACGGTGCATTTTGACGCCAACGGGAAGATGCGTCCTATCGAGATCGAGTTTGACGAAATACGCAGATATCATATCGACAAGATACTGGACGTGCGCCGCGCAGCCTGCCAAAGTGTAGGCGGCGTGGGAGAGAGATATACCTGCCGCATACGGGGCAGGGAGAGTTATCTCTGGTTTAAAAAAGGCCGCTGGTTCGTAGCAGCGAAGGATGGAAAATAAGAAGGAGGCTGCCGGCGTTGCCGACAGCCTCCCTTGCGTAGAGAAAACTACTTACCAATACTTGGGATACTTGCTGGTGCTTTGCTGATGCTTTGCATACTCCCACCAGGGAACTTGGGTGGCAAAGTCCGTCAGCTTGTCCCAGAACTGATCGGCCAGCGTTCCCTTGTCCACGTAGACCGTGACAGTATAGGTCTTGCTGCTGCCATCCTCCATGGCGGCGGTGTAGGTCACGGCATTGGTGAAGTCCACCGTTTCACCGCTGCCAGGTGTCAGGGACTTGACACCGTTTGTGGCGATAACCGGGGTCAGCTTCGTCACATCTGTGCCGCGGGGCAGTGTGATGGTAATGGTATTGGTGGTGTTGTTCACCGCACCGACCACACCGCTGATGGAGAAGCTGGTGATGCCCTTGGCCGTCGTTGTGGCCGTCTCCCACTTGCAGGTGATAGACACATCGCCCGCAGGCATGGTAAAGCGTCCGTTGGTGATGGTTTTGGTTTCGCCGCCCGCTATTGCCAGCGTATAGGTCAGAGAACCAGACACCATCTGATAACCGCTGTCGGGCGTTACGGTAACGATAATTTCGTCGCCCGCGTTGGCCTTGGTGCGGTTAGTGGTGATCGTACCACCCTTGGGTGCGCTTATCGAGATCTTATACGCGCCGGTATCCGGCGTATCGGTGCCACTGCCATAGGCGGGGATCTCCACCTTCAGGGCAGTGCTCTCGCCTCCGGCTGCACCCACAACAACGATGTAGATGTCACGGGCGCCCTCGGTCAGATTGCTGAGGGTGATGGTCGTCTCGCCTGCGCTGGCTGTACCATGGGTGGTGGATTTCATGATCTCATCCGCCGTGGGAGCCGCCGCGCCGTGGGTCACTACCTTGTAGAAGTAGTTGCCCGCCTCGCTGGAGGTAAATTTCACCGTTGCGGCAGTCTTACTGGTGCGGGTGGCAGAGCCACCGGACAGGGTGGGAGCGTTGGGGGCGGTGTACTTGATCTCAATCGTGTACTCCTTCGTGCTGTCATCCTCGGCGGTAACGGTGAACTTGACCGGCGAGTTTATGGACATATTGCACATTACGTCGCCGTTGCTCCACCTGTACCCGCCATTCGTCGCATCATCATAACCATCCTTCATCTTCACGGTAGCCGATTCCGGATAAGTCAGCTTCAGGTATTTCATACCGATGCTGTTCAACACGGCCTTATCCGTATCAGAAGGCAGGGTAAAGGTGATTTCGGTTTCACTGATTTCCGCTCTTGCAAACGGCGTGGTGTCACCGGTCTGGTTCAGCAGAACAGCGGCGGTAATATCCTTCTCACTGCTCTTGGCCTTGGTAATGATGATCGTGTACGCCTGGGTGTTGCCCTTTTCCGCTGTTACCGTAAAGGTCGCAGCCTTATCCAGCTCCATACCGCAGGCGGCGCCTTCCGTCCAATCCTTGTCAGGATCCCCTTCCTTGGTGACCGTGGCTAAATCGGAGATCGTCAGCTTCAGGATCTTCTCACTCAGCTTGCTGGTGTTTGTACCAGCGGGCAAGGTGATGGTGAACGTGCTGCCCGACCGGGATACCGCAGCGCCGGGAACATCCAGTTCTACTGCGGTCAGGGCATTTTCCGTGCTGGCCTGCTCGGGATCGACCTTGAAGAATGCCTTGGCGGTGATGCTCTTGCCGGTGTCAGGCATGATGAAGGTGGCAACGTTGTTGACATCCTCTGCAACGGTGTATGTCACATCCTTGTTATCGGCATCCTTGACCTCCCAGCGCTCCAGCATATAGCGTGAGCCGGGGGCAGCAGTGAGAATGACGCTCTGGCCCTCGTAAACGGGATATTGAGAGGCGCCGGTGTTCTCACCCACGGTGACTGTAGCTCTGCCCATAATCGAGTCATTTACATCGGCGGTCACTTTGGCGAACTTTTTCCCGCGCAGGACTGCGGTAAACACATAGTCGCCGCCCGCCTCCAGTGTAAGCTCCGCACTGCCATCCTCGTTGCGCGTGATTTTGCTCTCGTCAACGGGAGTACCGTTGCTGGTGATTTCCCATTTATCCAGTACATAACCGTCTGCAATTGAGTAGGCTCTAAGCGTTACGCTGGCACCAGCAACGAGGCAGTCGCGCTTATCACTGTAATAGCAGGCGCTGCCGCTGCCGCTGCCAAGCTGGACATCGCACCTGAGTGTGGCCTGCACACTAGAGTCACTTGATTTAAGCTGGATCGGTATACCAGAAAGTTCAGTCTCCGCTTGGATGGTAACGTCGTTTTCCGGCATGGTGAAAGTAAAACTTCTCTCTGTCGTTGTAAATTCGCCCAATCCTGAAATGTTCCATTTTTTCAGGACATGCTGTCGTATACCTATTGAGTCAGTAATGACACCAGCGCCCTTATCATAATGGACGCTGCCCAGAGGTGTAACTTCGTCAATAGCAAATACGCCAAAATTCACAGTGACCTGCTCTCCAGCAACAGCCTTTGTGATCGTCTTGCCGGAGGCATCCGTGAATTTCTCTGTATACAGCCAGCCATTTGTTATGTTGCCGCTTCCGTCAAGAGTTGTAAAACCACGAAGTCCTTGCTTATCATGCTTGAGTTCAAAAGGAATACCCGGAATCATGATTTCCAGCGGAGCACTGGCTGTTCCAGATGCATCAACACCCACAATATACAGATACTTGGTTTTACAATCCGTCATACCGCTGACAGTGATCGTGTTGGTCGTAGCCATCGTACCCGTATTTGTGTTAGCCGAAGTGGTGTCTACCACAGGTGCGGTTTGCTGCTCGTCATACAAGGCATAGTAGTAATTGCCTGCTGCGGAAGCGTTGAACTTCACACTGGCCTCTTCTTTACTGGTACGCGTTGCGGAACCGGAGCTGAGTGTCAATTCCTCACCAGTTTCGCCGGTGTACTGTAGGGCTTGCACATTATAATGATAGCGTACTTTATCGGCTGTCTGTATGTAATAGTAAGCCTTGTTATGAAACTCAAAATTATTAGCTACAGATAGATTAACCAGATTGAAAAACTGCACCGTATCGGTATCAGCAGCACCCTTCACTGTTACAAGGTCGTTGCTTGTTTGGAAAGTAAACCCATAATCTGTACCACCATAGCTTTCAAGCTTATCGTTCTCTGTAGGAAGATTGTCCACATAGAACGTGATGGTTCCGGCATCATAGGTTGTATATTTTTTTGAAGTACTTACAGCACACTTCGTCAAGCTTTCAGCATGCTCAATTTTAACATCTTTTACTGTGAAGGCAAAATCTTCGCGAAGGCCTATGGGAACAAAGTACGGCTTCGTTGCTTCGTCGTTTGTCGGCGTTCCTACACTGGTTAGATGTGGCCATTCCGGTTCTGCCGCATATGCTTCTGGCGCAGTTATTACAAAGAAGCTCATGGCCATGAGCAGGCAAAGGAGCAGGGATACCGCTCTTTGCCATCTTATTGTATTCATGGCGCTCTCCTTTCTGCTTTAATTGAATTTGTGTCCGTAGCTGGTCTGATGATCGGCTACGTCGCTGTTTTCTGCCACCGCACCCCAAAGCTGCTGGGAAATACTTCGCTCAAAGATAACGGTGACGGTATAACTTGTGCTTTCCGCGCCCAGCGTTACGGTATAGGTCAGCGGACTGGTAAGGTTCACGACTTCACCGGACACCGGACTGACCACAGCTCCCGCAGGGACGGTAACGACCGGCGCTACCGCCGTGACGTTCGTTCCCGCCGGCAGTGTGACGGTAATAATGCCGGCACTTTGGTCGATCACACCATCCACACCCAAAACGGAGAAGCCTGTGATCTTCGCTGTGCTGATCGAGGGCGTATCATCATCGCCTCCGCTGCTCTTTGCAGAGATCGGCTGACCGCTCTTGTTCAGCACAGTAACGGTGTAGGTGCGGCTTGCCAAATCATTGTCGCCACCAAGCGTGAACGTGGCTGCATTGGCAAAGTCCACCGCGATACCGGAGGTCGGCGAGCAGCTTCTGCCGGTAAATTCGATGTCCGTGACCAGCTTGGTGCTGGTCAGCTTGGAATCGTCCACACCGGAGACGGTGATGGTGTTCTTGGCATGATCAATGACGCCATTGTACCACTCGCCGCCAGCCTGCACACGGAAGCTGGTGATCTCTGCCTGCGCCTTGGATACGACCTTAATACGGTAGGTATTCTGTACCGTCTTATCGCCGGAGGTCACGGTGAAGGTCTTCCAGTCAGAGAAGTCCATCGCCTTCTTTCCGTCCAAAGACGGGTCGGAGGTCGCTTTGTAAGAGAGGCTGGCACTGAGATACATCTTCGAGGTATCCACACCGGCGTTCACCGTAAGCAGAATCTCCGTTGCCCCATCGGATGCCTTGGTGACTTTCTTCTCCAGTATGTCCGTTGCGTTCAGCACGCTGTTTTGCAGCTTGATGCTGTTGACATCCAGCTCGGCGCCGGAAGCCTCCACATCGCCGTGGGTAACGGTGACATTATAGGTCTTGGTGGTCTTTCCGTCCTCAGCCATCACGGTAAAGGGTTGCTTGATGCCCTCTACGAAAGTCACGGGAAGGCTCGGCGCAAGCAGCGTCGCTCCCTCCGCCATCGTCACGGTTGGGGTCAGGTTCGTCAAGGGCATACCGTTGGGCACTGTAACAGTGATGGTGTTCTCGCCGCCTTCACCGCCCTCGGTGATAACGCCTGGCTTGCCCTCGATCTCAAAGCCGGTGATGGAAGCATCCTTAGACAGCTGCCGGGCAAAGGGAAAGCGCCGGTTATACAGCGAATACGGATGTCCAGTACCTCCCGCCTCCAGGAAGTTCAGATACCATTGGCTGGCATAGCACCCCTGATAGGTCGCCATGGCGTTATTTATGACGCCGGTGGTGTGGTGGAAGTAACCGCTGGGATTTACAAAGCTGTCCACCCAGTTTTGGATCACGCTCTTCCCCTGTCCGTCGGAGAAGCGGGGATCGGTGTGGCAGTCGATGCCCATAGCGGAAAGCGCACAAATGACCTGAGCTGCCGTTTCACTGTTGACAGCACCCCATGCCTTGAAGGAGTAGTCCGCACTCATTCTGGTGATGATAATGCTTACGCCTTCCTCTAGCTTTGCGCGTACCCGTTCACCATAAACCTCGTCATTGGCATACGGCGCGATGGACTGCATGAGCATAGCGACCATATCCGTGTCAAAGCCATCAGACAGATAGACGTGATTAAGGATCACATTCATAAAGGCATCCCGCGTCCAGATCGCGTTGTCAGGGACCGTGTAATTACCCATATCCAATGAGATCAGGCCGAAAATAGGGCCGTTTATGGTGTACGTTCCCGCGTAGTTATACATGGTCGCTGCAAGGTTGTCCACCTCGTTGCCCTTGCTGTCAGTAAACGGCTGACCGTCGTTGTACTGCGCAAGGTTAGAGCAGTCAAATCCTCGTGCTGTCAACATCATGATGGTGCGGGCAATGTTGGTCATTGCCACACTTGTGGTGGTGTCCAGATCGCTGATCTGCCCGGCAAGGTCATAACCACCATCGTAGTTTGCCAGCTTTCCCTGATAGAAGCCGAGGTTCATCCACTCCCAGTCATCATCCGCCGTGCTGGAGTATCTGGTGATGATCTTGTTGACAACGCTTTGCAGGTCGTCCTTATACTCGTTTTCGGCTACCGCACCGGTAAAGGAAACATTGACATTGTAGGTGCTCGTATTCCCGTTTTCCGCCGTAACAACGTAGGTGACGGTCTTCGAGAAATCCTGCTTTACACCGGACGCGGGAGAAACCGTGGCAAACGGAGATACCTCAATCACAGGTGCGAAGGAGGTCGCTGTTCCCGCGGGCAGTTCCATGGTGATCTCGCCCGTATTGTTGTTGATAACGCCCTGCACCGAGCCATAGCGGAAGGACAGAATATTGTTGCCCTTTGCGGCAGGAGTGCGTGTGATCTTGACTGTCCACGTCCGATCGACGCCGTTCTGGGCCGCGATCACATACTCGTTGTCACCCTCGCTCAGTCTGTCGGGTACACTTTTCTGTTTCGCAAACTCCGAGATCGCGATCTCCGGCTGCACAGAGGCAAGATCCGTTGCGTAGGGGATGGTGATCTCCACAACGCCGGTATCTGCATTGATCGTGCCGATCGCATCACCGATGCTGTAAGACTCGATGGCGTTCTGAGAAGACGCCTCTGCCGTTATGGTGACGGTATAGGATCTTTCAAGCTCATAGGTGCGGTTATAGACAGTAAGCGTTTGTGTTTTGCCGCCGCTGAAATCAAACGTGCCGCTGTCCATATTGGTATGCGTACCCGTATGCGTAATAGTAGGACTGATCGCGGTAAGGTCTGTCCCCACCGGCAGATTGAGGGTGATCGTTCCGTTTTCCTCGTCGATCTTGCCGTATCTGATCACACCGTCCGCCGTTGTTACTGAAAAAGCACTTGCGACCGTATAGGGATCACCCTCTTCGACCACGACATTCCAGTAGGCAGACAGATCTGCGCCCATGTCAAAGCCGTATTCCTCAATAGTAGAAACGCCGTCATAGACAATGCCGGCTGTTTTTTCCCACGGAGTAATGTTATATACAACTCTGCCACTCTTCAACGAGCCTGCTACCTGTGAGATCTTGAGCCAATCGGACAATTCAATGGTAGGTGCAGGCAGCTTGGCAAAATCCGTGCCTTGCGGAAAACGAATGGTAACCGTCTTGCTTGCCGTATCAACTACGCCCACGGAATCCCCCACCGCGTACCGATCAATGGCCGGTTCCGTGATGCGGTTATTTTCTACAAAATCAAGGTAGTACGGCGCGGCGACCTCAACCAGTGCCTGATAATAGTCCTTGCTGTATCTTCGCAGGTATCCACCGGTATATGTGTTATACGCATCATACTCCAGTACTTTGCGCATGACATCTTCCGCGTCGGCACTGTTCCAATCGTGGTACTCAAGAAGCACCATACCACCCTGAGGATAGTTTTCGGCACTCCCTGCAACTGCAAAGCCAATGCTCCGTGCGGTCTGATAGAGCATATTGAACTGCACGGGCTGATAGTCGCCCACAGCAAGAGAACCGCTGTTGCGAGCCTGATACATCGCCTCCAGCTTGGCGCTGTACGCTCTGAACAGGTTCGTCAGCGGCTCCACCAGATAGTCGATGATCTCATTGACCTCTTCATCTGTATTCTTGCTATTATTTTGGGCAGGCTCCGCGATAATATAGAATGGATATTCGCGTCCGTCCGCAGCTGTGGCCGTATACAGGACCGGGGAGGAATGATCAGCAGGCAGGCTTTCCCGACAGGTAAACGTCGTGCTGGAAATCACGGTCTTCCCCTCGTAGTCACTATAAAAGCTGGCAGGGGAAAACGTAGCGCTTCCCCCTTCTGGAATTGCCACTCTCACCAGGGGACCGACACCGAAAGACATTGTTTCACGCGAATAGAGCCTGCCTTCGGTGTCCTTCAATGAAAAAAACTTACCGTAATCGGTGGCCTTTCCGCCAGTCCAGCCTACAAGGTAGGGCCATGTTGTGCTGGTCAGATCATCCGTTGTCCATGCGTATGTATTTGTAGGGAGAAGTATCAGCAGCGTCAGGCACAGCGCCAACAGATGCTTGAATAATTTGTTGGTTTTCATCTTCATCTTGGTTGATCTCCCAATTATGCTATTTGCCTGGGGGAGATCCAGACACATACAGCCCAGATCTCCCCTGTGGTGGGGGCGGCAGGATCACTGCCGCCCCATAGGATCAATTAGAAGTGGGGCGTGTAATCTACAGTCAGGAACCAAGTAAAGAGAGGCGCATTGCCAAGGGCGTAGTCAGCTGCGCCGACCATGGGCACCTTGCAAGTGGGCGTATATGCGCCATCCATGTAGCACCAGCCGGACATCTGGCCGGCAGAGAACTCGCCCAGACCATTCAGGGTCGCCAGATAGGTGTCGCTGCAGTTCGTGGTGCCAGTGAAATAAGTGCTCTGCGCGAAGGAAATGAAGTCCTTCATGACATCCATCACGCTGTCGGTAGCGGCGAACACTTTGCCCTTAGCGTAATAGGCGTTCAGTGCGGTTTCGATTTGCGCGACATTAGTCTCAAATTCATCGGCGTATTCGCTATCATTCAGCTCGTCGAAATTGATCGCATATGTGGATGCACTGACTCTGAAACTAGTTGTGGTGTCAAGCACAGCAGTGACAATATAGGAACGGGTCTGGCCGTTATATGCAACTGTCACAGTGGGTCTGTTCACGGTCAGGTCGATCGTTCCGTTAGAATAATTTCCGCCCAGAGTCGCAGCGGCATTCTTGCCAATATTTGCAGTAACGGAAGTCGAATCACCCAGCCAAGTATAGGTGCCAGAGATATAGTAAGCAACATTGGTGTCAGTCCAATTCGTACCGTTGTTCACATAGTAGGTGTTGCCCATGTAGTTGTTCTGAACAACAGAGCCATAGACATTGATGCCAGTAGTACTAGACCCCAACTGGCTCACCGTAATTGCAAGGGGATCAACGTCATTGGCGGAGAGGGCAATGTTCTTCTCGAAGCCAGCGGCCAGATAGTAGGTGTTGCTGCCAACGGTAACGGCATAGCGGGTGTTCAGCAGATTCAGCGTGTAGATGTATTCATTTCCGGTGGAAGAGGTCGCGGTAGCGCCGGCAACAGTAGGTACGGCACCAGTGGTCGTGATTGCCACGCGGGCAGACTGAAGGTTTTCCCAAGTCTTGGTCGCACCGAGCTTGGCACGGATGTACTTCACGCTGGAACCGGTGTTGTCATCGTACTGATAGTACGCATCCACGCCCTCCACGTTCACAGATGCGATCCCGTCGAGAGCGGTCACGGTCGTGCTGCTGGTAGGAGCAGTCGTTTCGGATGCGAACGCAACGACGCTGACAGAGAGCGCCATGGCAAGTGCCAGCACAAAAGCTAGCAGCTTATTGCAAGTTTTCTTCATAATAATTTCTCCTTAAATCTATTTTTCGAGCGTATCACTCGAAATTTATGATCTTGGCTGCTTCCTAGGGTTTTGCGTTTTGCCACTATATGCCCATTGGCATCACCTCCGTAAAATCAGAAAAGCAAACACTGAACTTCCTCTATTCTACAGTCAGATGGTAGCAGCGTGTCGTATCCATGGCGTCAGCCTTTAAGATAATTACCGGCACTTCTTCACTCAAATCCACAATGACATTGCTGCCATCCATCTGGACTATACAATTGCTATCCTCTGAAATCGACCAACCAGAGCCAAGCTCCAGCGTCAGTGTGACGTTCGTCTCGTCCTGAACCGCCGATTCCGGGATGAAAATGCTGAAACGTAATCCCGTTTCCTGCCCGCCATAATTCTTCCGCACATCAACACGGCACACTGTACCATTGACGCTTACAGAAGTTATCGCGTCCGTTGATGTACTATCTGCACCGGCAGGATCGTCCGCCTGCTTTCCGCAGGCTGCCAGCATTGATAACAGTGCCACAAGCACTATTAAGGCTATACAGGTCTTTTTCATTTTCCTAGCCCTCATTCCAGCTCAATCTGGAAGCTGTAGGTCTGGCTCAATTCACTGCTGGTGACTACCAGATCACGTTCTTCCAGTGCCAGATTTAAAATGAGCCGACCGCCCAACTCGTTCACGATGCAGGGGCTATCATCTATGGACAGTGCTGCATCCGGGGCAAGCTCTACATTTGCGGCACAGCTTTTGAAATCCGTGTCCGTCGGCAGCGTAATGGCGATCACATAGTGCGTCTCGCCATCCTCCGTGTGGGTCTGGATCTCCGCCGTGCTGTTGCCGATCACGAAGTTGCGGATCAGTGGCTCCTCATTGGCGGCATCCGCTTTCCCGCAGCCCGCCAGACACGGCAGGATACAAAGCACGGCCAGCACTACGCAGTATATCTTCTTCATATCGTTACCTCACTCAGAGCGGATGGCTTCGTTGGGGCTGATCAGCGTTGCCTTGCGTGCGGGGATCCATGCGGCGGCAATGGCCACGCAGCCGGAAAACACCACACCGCAGACCGCCAGCCACCAGGGAAGAACGCACCGCAGCTCCTGGGACGCGAAGATCACCGGTATGAGCCACTTGGCGATAAAGCTCAG
>ENA-OROD01002813-OROD01002813.1-human-gut-metagenome-genome-assembly--contig:-NODE-2813-length-12222-cov-10.415632_pt1 | contig 12222 bp, 9 predicted proteins | sample MGYA00242123_ERZ509038 | MGnify/ENA primary metagenome ERZ509038 (study PRJEB26280, sample SAMEA2338719) | human gut metagenome | biome: human gut; feature: human-associated habitat; material: faeces... | reverse complement strand
TCTTCTACTGCATCCCCTCCATGCCCATCATCCTGATCCTCGGCGCAGCCATGGATCAGCAGCGCGTGGAACCCGGAAAACGATTGATCTACCTAATGCTGATCCTCGGCATCCTCGGCTGGGCAGGCATCGCCCGTCTGGTCCGCGGCCAGATCCTCTCGCTGCGCGAGCAGGAATTCATGACCGCCACCGAGGCCTGCGGCATCAGCGTCCGCAGCCGTATCTTCAAGCACCTCATCCCCAATGTCATCCCGCAGCTGATCGTCAACTGCACGATGGGTCTCGGCTCCGTCATCATCATGGAGGCAACGCTCAGCTTCCTCGGTCTTGGCGTCAAGTTCCCGTTCGCCTCCTGGGGCAACATTATCAACGACGTTAAGGACACCCACGTTCTTACGACCTACTGGTTCATCTGGATCCCCGCGGGCCTTCTGCTCCTGCTCACCGTTCTCGCCTTCAACCTCGTTGGCGACGGTCTGCGCGATGCGTTCGACCCGAAGATGAAGCGCTAAGGAAGGAGGGCATTTGAATGGCTAAGAAAAACGACGGCTATTTGTCCGCAAAGGAATCCCGCCGCATTTCCAGAGAAAACCGCAAGATCACCAACCGGCTGGAAAAGCAGCACAAGCGCAAGAATGTTCCCGAGAGCGAGTACCTTACCACCATGAAGGACGCTTCGAACGTTCTCGAAATTGAAAATCTGCATACCTACTTCTTCACCGATGTCGGCACGGTCCACTCTGTTGACGGTATCACGTTCAGCGTTCCGGTCGGCAAGACGGTCGGCGTGGTGGGCGAATCGGGCTGCGGCAAGTCGGTCACCAGCCTCTCGATTATGCAGCTGCTGCAGCGCCCGCAGGGCCAGGTCGTGGAGGGCGAGATCCGCCTGAACCTCGGCGACAAGGCCTACGATGTGACCAAGGCGCCCGACGTTGTCATGCAGCACCTGCGCGGCAACATGATCTCCATGATCTTCCAGGAGCCGATGACCGCGCTGAATCCGGTCTTCCGTATCGGCGATCAGGTCGATGAGGTCATCGCCCTGCACAACGAGGAGGGCCACGACGAGCAGCAGATCCGGGAGCGCACCATCAAGCTGCTGGAGATGGTCGGCATCGCCAACAGCGAGGGCGTCTACAAGATGTTCCCGCACGAGCTCTCCGGCGGTATGCGCCAGCGCGTTATGATCGCCATGGCGCTTGCGTGCAGCCCCAAGCTCATCATTGCCGATGAGCCTACCACCGCGCTGGATGTGACCATTCAGGCGCAGATTCTCGACCTGCTGCGCAACCTGAAGGATCGCATCAACTCCTCCATCATGTTCATCACGCACGACCTCGGCGTTATCGCCGAAATGGCGGATTATGTGGTCGTCATGTACGCCGGCCGCATTGTTGAGCAGGGAACTGCGGAAGAGATTTTTGCGCATCCCGCCCACCCCTACACCATCGGTCTGATGGCCTCCAAGCCGGTCGTCGGCAAGCAGGTCGATAAGCTCTACTCCATCCCCGGCAAGGTTCCCAACCCCATCAATATGCCGGATTACTGTTACTTTAAGGATCGCTGCGAAATGTGCGTGAACGGCTGCGAGGGCGAGTATCCGCACGAGATCTCCCTCTCCCCCACGCATAAGGTCAGCTGCTACCGCTACTACGCGGAAAACCGGAATAAGGAGGGGGAATAATCCATGGCAGATCATAAAGTCAATCCGTTTGAGGATCCCAATTTTACCCCCGTGGAGTATGACCCGCAGTATATCCTTCAGGTCAACCACCTGAAGAAGTATTTCCCCATCAAGAGCGGCATAATCGCTCACACCGTTGGCCATGTCAAGGCGGTGGACGGCGTCACGTTCAATCTCAAGCGCGGCACGACCATGGGTCTCGTTGGCGAGTCCGGCTGCGGCAAGACGACGACCGGCCGCACCATCCTCCGCCTGTACGACAGCAAGACTGCCGGTCAGGTCCTTTTCAACGGGCAGGAGGTCTACGATCTCTCCCATAAGGATCTGCGCGCGCTGCGCACCAAGATGCAGATCATCTTCCAGGATCCGTTCTCCTCGCTTTCCCCGCGTATGCCGGTCGGCGAGATCATCGGAGAAGCCGTGCGCGAGCATAACCTCGTCCCCAAGGAAGAGTTCAACGACTATATCGACCAGGTCATGGACAACTGCGGCCTTCAGCCCTTCCACAAGGATCGCTACCCGCACGAGTTCTCCGGCGGCCAGCGCCAGCGTATCTGCATTGCACGCGCGCTCGCGCTCAATCCCGAGTTCATTGTCTGCGACGAGCCGGTCTCCGCGCTCGATGTGTCCATTCAGGCGCAGATCATCAACCTGCTCAACGAGCTGCAGGATCAGTACAAGCTGACGTATCTCTTCATCAGCCACGATCTGTCCGTGGTTGAGCATATCTCCGACACGGTCGGCGTCATGTATCTCGGCAACCTGGTGGAATACGGCGCGAAAGCGGACATCTTCCGTAATCCGCTCCACCCCTACACGAAGGCGCTCTTCTCCGCCATTCCCGTGCCTGACCCGACGGTCAAGATGAACCGCATCGTGCTGGAAGGCTCCATTCCCTCGCCCGCCAACCCGCCCAAGGGCTGCAAGTTCCACACCCGCTGCGCCAACTGCATGGCCTGCTGCAAGGAGGAGGCACCCGTCCAGCGCGAGATCGAGCCGGGCCACTTCGTGTGCTGCCACCTCTACGATAAATGAGACGGAACGAGCGCATCTACGAGGATGACGACGGCCGCACCGTAGCCGACATGAGCGGCATCGAGCCGCAGCCGATGCTCATTCCCCGCATTTACAAACGACGCGACCGCGCGGATTTCCGCGAGCCGGACGCCCCCGACGCGAACGACCGTCCGTGGGATACGAGCGGCGAGCTGAACCGCGAGGAGCGCAACGCCGCCATCGGCGGCGCGCTGAAGGCAGGTCTTCTGATCGGACTTACCTTCCTTGTTGCCGGTGCGCTGGCGATCATCGCAATGCAGACCATGTGGTCGTAATACGAACAAAAGAGGGATCACCGTCAAGGTGATCCCTCTTTTTGCGCCTTCTGAGGCGCTGTGGGAGCATTTGAACTTACGGGGTATTTCTCTCTCCTTATCGGCCCGCTGTTCCGCGACGCGCAGCGCTCACTATGCGGCCTGCCGCGTCTTATCCTGAGCGCACAGGTCATCTTTCGGCCGATACGGAAAGAGCGGACAAAAAAAGAGCACCCAACACGGGGTGTCCCAATAAGAAAACATTGTTGGGTTTGAAAGAAACGGTATAGCTTCGGCTATGCCGTTTCTTCATTTTGCCGGATATCGAATACCCTGGACATTTCCAAGATACCGATGCCCTTGTAGTAAATATCGACTTCCTGTTTGCGGTTGGTTTTGCTGTGGGGATCGGTGGCTGCGTGTACGACGATCTTCTCCACAAACTCATGCAGGATATGGGGTGTCAGTTCCGGGATTTCTGTGTACTTTCGGACAATGGACAGAAACCGTTCCACATTGGCACACTTGCTTTCCTCCTCCTGGATTTCTTCCCGGAGGCTGTTTGCTTGGGTCTGCAAGGCTGCCTGCTCTGCTTCATAGTCAGCGGACAGTTTCTTGAACCGTTCGTCTGTCAGTTTGCCCGTGATATTGTCCTCATACAAATGCTTGAAGATTCTATCCAGCTCCGAAATCCGTTTCTCTGCATCGGTCAGGAGCTTCTTCTTTTTGGCAAGGCCCCTGCTTCTCTCCTTCTCGTCCATATCCATGACCATCTTCACAAACTGATCTTCCTGTTCCCTTGCATAGGAAACAACCTTACAGAGATTTTGCAGTATCAGTTCTTCCAGAATGACCGTCCGTATGGAATGGGTGGAGCCGCATATATCCCGGCTTTTCCGATACCCCGCACACAAATAATACTCCTGCTCCCGCCGGAAGCCGGTTGCCCTGCATTGGTACATGATTGAGCCGCAGTCAGCACAGAACATCATGCCGGAAAACATCCCCATCTCTCCCATTTTGGTTGGCCTGCGCCGGGTCTGCCGTGCCAGTCTTACCGCATCGGCAATGGATTCCGTCCAGATCGGTTCGTGGGTATTCTCAAAGATCACCCACTCACTTTCGGGATTCTGAATCTTCTTTTTGCTTTTGTAGGATTTCTTCGTGGTTTTGAAGTTTACTGTGTGCCCCAGATATTCCCGCCAGCGGTCAAGGATATGGGCAACTGTCGAAGCATTCCAGCCATAGGGATCATCCTGCGGTTTTACATTGCAGTTGATACCCTTACTTTCGTAGTAAGCGGCAGGGGTAAGGATCTTCCGCTGCTTCAACAGCCTTGCGATTTGAGAAGGCCCGTATCCGTCCATCACATACAGACCAATATCATAAACCACATTGGCTGCATCGTTGTCCCGTACCCATTGCTTCGGATTGGCAGGGTCTTTCATATACCCGTAAGGTGCATTGGTGGTCAGGTGTTCTCCCGCATTTCCTTTGACCTTCATAACGGCCCGGATCTTCTTACTTGTGTCCTTGGCGTACCACTCGTTGATGATGTTCCGAAACGGGGTAAACTCGTTGTCGCCCTGCTTACTGTCCACTCCATCGTTGACAGCAATAAAGTGAACATCGTGCTCCGGGAACATGATCTCAGTATACATTCCCACTTGCAGGTAGTCACGGCCCAGACGGGACATATCCTTGATAATGACCTGCTTGACAATACCTGCTTCAATGTCCGCAATCATTTCCTGGAACCCAGGGCGGTTAAAGGTGGTGCCGGAGATGCCATCGTCAATATAAAAACGGATATTCTTCCAGCCATGGTCAAGGGCATACTTCTGTAAAATCTTCTTTTGATTGATTATGGAATTACTGTCGCCCTGCAATTCATCGTCACGGGATAAGCGGCAGTAGAGGGCAGTAACGGCCTCTGTGCTCATGACGGCATAAGGAAATTGCAGCACGGCAGCGGTGTTTGACTGATCGTACATAATAACCTCCAATCTTTCAGCCAAACACGGTATGAAGTTCAATTACATTCTACCGTGCTGTTTTGGATTTGTCAGCCTGTTGGAGGATATTTTGTTTCCGGGGATCGTCTCAGTTCGTCTTTGATAAGCCGCTGCACCTTATCCTTGACGGTATCTGTTTGCCGGATCGGGAAAGTAGGAATTGACCGTAAAGGTGGTGTTTCCGATCCGCACCTTGCTTCGCAAGGGCGGGGCATATTTCTTTCGGTTGTCGGTATCATTTTTCATAAAATCAGGGCCTCCCTTCACCTATTACTGGTGCTGGGAGGCCCTGTTTTGGCCATTATTTACGAAAGAAATCACAAGAAATTTCCAATACGAAATTAGGGAGATAAAACGAAAAAGAAACGATTAGCAAGCACAGCAAGTGAGTACCCACTTGCTCTATACTTGCTCGTAGAGCAAGCACAGTAAGTGTAGCCACACTCAAAATTGGCATGCCTCCCAAACCCTAATTTTGATAGTTTATGTTTTTATTATTGCAGATGTTTCTAATATGTGCTATCATAATATACAGAAGGGACTATTTTGAAAATATAAAACTTTTATTTTATATTTTCAAAAATAAGTTTTAATTTAGCAAGGAGTACCCTGATGACTATTTCTGAACAGATAAAAGTTCTATGCGTGCGTTCCAATATTAGTGTAGCGGAATTAGCAAGACGCATGGGAACTACACCCCAAAATTTCAACTCAAAAATGAAACGAGAAAGCTTTACTGTTTCCGATTTAGAGTATTTGGCCGAAACGGTTGGGTGCTCTTTTGAGCGACACTTTGTCCTTCCGGATGGCGAGAAGGTTTGATAGGAGAATAAAAATGAATATGTTACATTTTAAGAATAATCTGCAAAATCGTGATGTGATATCTCTTTTCTCTGGTGCAATGGGTCTTGATATAGGCCTTGCAAAGGCAGGACTTAATATTGCTATTGGGCAGGATTTTGATGCCGCATGTGTTGCAACCATGCGAGCAAACGGTCATAAAGTTTTAAGCGGAGATATCCGTGACATTGATCCGGCGGATTTACTTGAACAAGTGGGATTGGCTCCTGGCGAACCATTCTTGATTTGTGGTGGTCCACCATGTCAACCGTTCTCAACTGCAGGAAAGAGATTAGGCATCAATGATCCCCGAGGAAGCCTTTTTATGGACTTCATTCGAATGATTGATTATATCCGTCCACGATTCTTCATTATGGAAAATGTGAAAGGGATTATGTCTGCTCCTTTGAAACATGTTCCTCTTGCAGAACGAGATAAAAATGATCCAGAGCAGCGACTGGGCACTGTTTTGGATGTTATTCTATCCGAATTCCAAAAACTTGGTTACAAAACCGTGTACGGCGTATTGGATGCTGTAAATTATGGTGTCCCTCAATTCAGAGAACGATTTGTTTTGATTGGAAGTCGTGATAATGAAGATATTTTCATGCCAATTCCAACGCATTTTCAAATGCATCAGGATGCATCCTATCGCTGGCAAACATTGGGAGATACCATACGGGATTTAGAGCATGATTGTGGTGAGTGTGCTGCTTTTGGCGAAGATCGGTTATCTTTTCTAAAACTCGTTCCCGAGGGTGGGAACTGGCGCGACCTCCCCGTCGATTTGAAGCAAATGGCTATGGGAGGTGCTTTTGAATCGGGCGGGGGTAAAGTAGGTTTTTACCGTAGGCTATCTTATAATCAGCCCTCTCCTACATTGGTTACATCACCCGTACAAAAGGCAACTATGATGTGTCATCCCACGCAAAATCGCCCTTTGAGCATACGAGAATATGCTCGAATCCAGCAGTTCCCTGATGATTGGATTTTCATGGGAACAAGTGCAGAGAAATATCGACAAATCGGTAACGCTGTCCCGGTTGGCCTTTCTGAAGCATTAGGCAAAGCTGTCCTATCTGTTGCGGATCAAACTGCTGCAATTCAAACAAAAAGATTCAGAGGAACAGATATCCACCAAAAACTTAAGATTGCGCTTGAAATAGGAGGAAGTTGCTATGTCCATAAATGATTCTTACAACGAAGAAGCTATTGTAGAGGCTATTGCCGTTGCATTGGATAATTTCTACACCAACCTGATTAAGAAAGTGGACAGTTTGAATATTAAAGCTGTAATGAAGCGCAAAAACCCGTATCTTTTCCGAGCCAAAGCCATGAATGGTGCGGCTCAAATAATTGATGCAATCCTTGCTGCTTTCGTATCTTCTTCCGAGGAAACGATTTTTGGTAATGTGTTTTTTGAACCTATTGCCACAGCAGCAGCTCAGGGTCAAAAAGCATTAGCCGAGGGTGTTGACATTATGGTAGAACGCGATAACACCATTTATGCTATTGCGGTAAAATCGGGAACAAGCGTTTTCAATGCTGATAGCCGCAAAAAGCAGGAGCAAAACTTTATGGCCGCAAGCAAATTGGCCCAGCAGGCAAAAAAACGTTTTGTTCCTATTGTTGGATATGGCTATGGCAAGAAGAAGACTTCTAATCGTGGTTTGCCTAAATTCTACATGGAGCTGGCAGGAAAAGATTTCTGGACTGAATTAACAGGTGACGAAGAATTTTATATTAAGCTAATTCGTTATATGGATAAATTACCGGAGAAGTATGTGGAAGATTTTGACGCCTCTTATCAGAAGGCCTCGAATCGCTTGGTTCGGGAATTTACACAACAGTTTTGCTTTGATGATGGAAGTATTGACTGGGAGAAACTTGTTGAGTTTAATTCCGGGAATTAACTTATAGGAGGAAGCGGCTATGCGGGAAGCCCTTAAAAATGCTGTACAAAGTGCTATTCTGTTTGAATGCCAGTTGCCACACCAAGAGAGTGGCTTAGGCAAGTCGTGCCTTTCCTCTCAAAATGACATTTGCTTTAATAACACAGACCCCCAAGAGATTGCAAAAGTTATATATAATGGCATTGTAGAGTTTGCATTAAATGAATACGAAATCAATTATGATGATTTGGAGCGCGAGCAAAGAAGGGCCATTCTTAGCCGAATCCGGTACAATCCTACTGCAGATAACTCTGCTAAATTGAAATATGGCTTTTATGGTGAGGTATTATTGGATTTGATTTTGCGGGTATTTCTCCAAACAAGTGTCGTTGCTGCGCGGGGATATTTTTACTCACCCATTGAAAATAGTGAGGCTAAAGGCTTTGATGCTTTCCATTTGTTGGAGCGCGACGGAAATATCGATCTATGGTTTGGGGAAGCAAAATTCTATTTGCGGTACAAGGATGCAATAACCCCTGTAATGGAGAAGTTGGGAACCTCGTTATCAGATGGTTATTTGAATCGGAATTTGATAGCAATCATAAATGAACGGGATCACCTCTCTGTACATAATACCCAGCTGAATAGCCTGTTGGACTCTTGGTTTGAAAATCCCAGTATCAATTTGGCACAGGAAATGCAGAACCGGGGGATACGGTTAATCTACCCAATATTCATCGCTTATGAAAAAGCTAACAGAGATGCATATCATCAAAGCATTAAAAAGTGTATCGATCATATTGCCGCAGAATATGCACGGATCGGCATTAGCATTCCCGCTACATTCGATTATCGACTTTTCTTCATCTTCTTACCGCTGTCAGAAGTCAAGCAAATCAAGGAGAGTGTGATTCAATGGATAGATTCACAAGAACCGCTGATATAATTAAGGCGTATTACAGTTATAAACAAACAGCGGACTCTGCTACATTTGTCAAAAAAGTGTGCAGTTTCTTTGACTTTATCAAGGACGAAAGTTTGTCTGATGCTGATTTGAATTTGCTCTTATTTTTAGCAAATGAAGCTGGTATTCCTCAATACTATGATCTGCTAAAATCAAAGTTCACGAATGCCGAGATTGGTGATGAAAGTATCAATTCACTTACCATGAGTGCTTTGTTCCATGATGCTAGTCTGATTAGGGGTGATAGTAAACTGCATCGTTATCAAAAACATGTTCTTGATAGCTTTGTGGCCACGCAGCGAAACCGTTATGTTTTAACTGCACCTACATCCTTTGGAAAAACTTTCTTGGTCTACGAGATTATCCAAAAGATGCAATATCAGAATGTACTTTTGATCTTTCCTGCAATAAGCCTATTATCCGAAAACTATGCTCGCCTCTGTAGTTGGGAAGCCTTTAGTGACTATGCCATTCACTCATTAAGTGAAGAAGAATTTGATATTACTCAGAAGAATATATTCATTTTTACTCCCGAGCGTTTTTTGTCCTTTATGGATTCACATCAGCACCTTCACTTCAATTTTGCTTTTATTGATGAAGTCTATAAAATTGATAACAGCTTTGTTATCGATCAGGAAACATCGGGAGAAAATGAGCGTGATACAGCTTATCGTCTGGCATTAGAATTTATTTGCAACCTAACAGACAATATGTTACTGGCAGGTCCGTATATGGCTCTGCCGACAGCAGAAACAGAACTACATAAATCCTTTAATGATTTTGCTCGCGATAATGGTTTTGTTTTCTTGCGATATAATCAATTTGAAATCGTCTCAAAAGAATATACAACAGTTAAAAGCAGACAGCAATACATCATCGACAATATTCCGGTTGAAATCGGTTCAGCGAGTAAAACGCAGAAGATTGCCAATATTATTCTGGCGTTAAGTTCACCCACAGAAAACACTATAATTTATTGTAATCGAAAATCTGACACAGAATCGTATGCCAGACAGTTGTTAAACAACCAAGAACTCATTTCCATATTTCAGGAGAGATGTTCAGCGGTAGATGCACCTGTTTATGAAATATTTTTGGAGCATTTACAGAATACTTTTGGAGACGACTGGATTGTATTGAAAGCATTAAAAGGAAGAATAGGAATTCATCACAGCCTTGTGCCCAAATATATTCAAAAAGAAATCATCAGTTTATTTAACTGTGGTGCATTGATTTGCCTCTTTTCGACCACTACAATTACCGAGGGTGTTAATACATCAGCTAAAAATATAATCATTACCTCGGGTAAAAAAGGTACAAAAAACCTTAGACAATTTGATGCCAAAAATATCGCTGGCCGAGCAGGTCGTTTCCAGCAACATTATTCAGGAAGAGTTATCGACTTAAATAATGGCTTTGAGGATATCGTTAACAGAGAGCCAGAATTGTTGGAACACAAAAATTATGATATCAACGCCCCAAAGACAGATGTTGACTACCAAATTACAAAGGATCAGTATTTGTCTGGGGCGGATCTTCTAGAGAAAGAATCGATATCTTTACGAGTTGAGGCATCAGGAATTCCAACCAATGTTTTTAACAGCTTTAGAGTTGTTGGGCCCAAGGACAAACTGTTGCTTTATGAACGAATAGAGAGTATGCCCTGGTGGACTATTGAAGAAATTAAGCGAGTTTCTACCAAATTGGCACGAACTAACGCCAGAAGTTTGCATTGGAGTGGTTTTCAAACTATTCTTAATCTGATATTCCCTGTTGTGCGGGAAGAAAAGCTTAAGCAACTTATTAGTTTCCGAGTAGGAGATCAACAACAGTATTCTTTAGTAACTGTACTATTAAGCTCATATCTTGAAGGTGGATTTATGTCGATGGTTGATTATTATACTACCCGTCGAAACCCGCCTAAAACCAAAGATGAAGCAATACGAACAGTTGCTGATTTTGTCTATAATGTTTTCAAATACCATTTGGTAAAATATCTTGGCTTATTTGATGTTTTCTTTAGATACCGGGTTTCGGTTCTTGAAAATGTTGATATGGATAGTGTCCCTGGATTGGGCCTGCTGATGCAGAAGCTTGAGTACAATGCACTTTCTCCTACTGCGCGCAAAGTAAGCGACTATGGTGTTCCTTTTAAGCTTATTGATTGCTATGATAGCCAAGCAGAATATGATAAGGAACAGTTTGATGCTTACGAGAAACGAGTTGACGAGCAAGTAAGCAGACTATTCCAATAAGCAAATAGGTACGTATCAAGGACTACTGAAACATATTTTGTGAATTAGCAAATCCACAAAATATAGTAAAGGGTTAAGATAAACGGCTCCGCCGCCCTTGACAATTTCCTGTGTCCTTGCTGTATGGTAGTCAAGAGGGCGCAAGCGGATAAAACGCTTGCGCCCTCAAATGATTATGTTTGTTACCTCTAATGCAGATTTCAAGGGGTGCCCAGATTTAAGGCTCCCTTTGGAACACCATAAATGGACACATTTGGCCCAAAAGTAGGCAGATAATACGATCACACTCCCCGCCCCATAAAAAGGTGAGACAAGGGAAGAACCCCTCGATTTTCAACCGTTATTGCTGCACTTTTTCGATGGATCCCGAAAAAAGCCATAGTGCATAACGGATCGATACATGCCTGTTATATAAAAATACAGTTTTGTTCTTTCATCTTCGCATCCTATCTAATCCTCTATCTGTATTTTCGTTCATAGGAACGGATAAGGATAGGATTGATATATCTATATTTGATTATTTAGTATTTAATATATAAGTATTTAATTGTGCGGGATTTCCCTGTACAGGATTTCCCTGCTTAGGTTACAATGCCTTTTTGAGGCAATTTGAAAAGTGTTGATTTTTTGAATTTTATCCTTCTGTAAGCTACCGAACATAGGAGCATGAGAAAAGATATGCCCCCACCTTAATTCGGGTCACACAGAGCCGCAGAACGCCCGAAACGAACGCAAAACACCACATCTTCTCGGACAGTACAGGAAAAGAGTGCCGATACTTGCGTATCAGCACCCTTTTTTCCTGTCAGTATTTGATTTTGAACTTTCCACACCGCGTTTGTACCTATGAAAACATTGATTTACTGACGATTGCTCATTGTTTTCTTATTAGGTACGCACACAGGGTGCTCTTTTTCAAAAGCTTGTCGCTTAGCCGAACAGGGACATCAGGACGCCTGCGGCGATGGCGGAACCGATAACACCGGCAACGTTCGGGCCCATGGCGTGCATGAGCAGGAAGTTGGCGGGGTTCTCCTTCTGGCCGACGACCTGGGAAACACGCGCGGCCATCGGAACGGCGGAAACACCGGCGGAACCGATCAGCGGGTTGATCTTCTCCTTCAGGAAGAGGTTCATGAGCTTGGCCAGCAGCACGCCGCCCGCGGTACCGAAACCGAACGCGACGATACCCATTGCCATGATCTCGAGGGTCTGAACGGAGAGGAAGGTGGTCGCCGTGGCGGTAGCGCCGACGGTGAAGC
>ENA-OROD01002809-OROD01002809.1-human-gut-metagenome-genome-assembly--contig:-NODE-2809-length-12241-cov-5.483177_pt1 | contig 12241 bp, 18 predicted proteins | sample MGYA00242123_ERZ509038 | MGnify/ENA primary metagenome ERZ509038 (study PRJEB26280, sample SAMEA2338719) | human gut metagenome | biome: human gut; feature: human-associated habitat; material: faeces... | reverse complement strand
GATGACAACGGCATCCTCGGTCGGAGCTGGAGATAAACCGGCTGAAGGATTACCCTGCTTGGATGGTGTTGGAACTGCACTGGTTGAATCTGGCGCACCTGCAACAACACACTCCACAACATTTGGAGCCTGGAACTTCTTCTTGTACCACTTTTCAAATACATGATAAGGAACTCCATTGGATTCGAAAAATTGATTTACCGAAATGCCTGATGGTACCGCCTCCGCTTTATAGCGTTGCCACAGGCTCTCAAGATTTTTACTACTTATTGCCATACTTATAACATTTAATGTTTAACATGGCGCAAAGGTAGCACTTATTGTTCAAACCGCCAAAATAGGGGTTGGATGCTTACATTTTACGGATGGATAAGCAACTGCTTCAAAATCAAATGAATACAATAAAGAATCTGCAATAGATGCTGAAAGCAGATATTCACTTTCATTTCCAGCTTGAACTTTTTTACTAAATTCATGCTCAACAAATTCAGCAATGTTCAACACATCTAAATCACCAGAAAATTTTGCAAGAAAATTAGCTTTTATATTCTCCAACAACTTATTATTTGATACACCATCAAAAGAATTTGCTGACATAATGCAGGCAACACGTATATCATCAGTTATTAGCCATTGTGTAGAAGTAATTTTTTCTCTACCAGCAGCCAGAATCCCTTCTCTAAATAATGATGAACATTCTGCGACACAGATAGCCCTTGCATTTTCCAAATGTCTTTCATCATCTGACAAAACACCATAAAATATGGTTTGGTTTGGCAAACTTGCACGTGTGCAGTTTTACAAAGACTCGCTGTCTTGTAACTAACTTCTGTTTGTGTTCTATAGCCGTCACCTCTTCTTGCTCTGACTATAGTAAAACCTTTGGAAGCAACAGATCCAACTATCGGAAACCTTAAATATCTTACAAGCTCTTTTATCTGCTGGACATTTTCACTTATCATTGGTATTTTTTGCAATTCCGAAATAACCAACTTCGTTTGCTCTATTGCATCCATAATAACCCAAATATAAGAAAGTATTCTTATCGATAGCTTTACTCAAATCACTACCAATCTCATAGCAAGCCAAGAAATCGGTGTAGCCTATTTTTGGAATAAAGTTACCAATATTAATTGACTTTAAAATAACTTTTTAATCTCAGTATCGACAATTATTTGTCAGCAAGCGCATCGCTCTCAATTACATCAAATATTCTCTTTGCTTTCATATATGCTGTAAGAGCTGGAGACAGAAACATATCTCCCATTGGATGACTTGTCAAATCTTCAAAGACCTGACGTGTTAAGCCAGATTTTTTAACCAGAGTTATGAATTCATCCGCTGTTATAAGTTTCTCACAGAGTTGCAGAAATCCTTGATTCACTATCTCAAGCTGATAACCAACCATAACCCTTGCATCCTTTTCTGTATCAGAAAGACTACAACCCGAAAATAATTCATATTTGCTGCGAGGATCCATAAATTTTGGAGCCGTTATTTTTGCAACTATCAATTGATAAATCCAATGAAGGAAGAAAGCTGTAGCTAATCCTATTAAGTATGCAGCAAAAGCATATAGTGCAACTTGCTTATCGATCAGGGACAAAAGAAAATCCATGCATCCACCTCCCAGTAATAAAACCATGGAATCTCTTAATACTTTAGGGTTATACTCTTTGTATTTTCGTACAAAGTAAACCACAAGCCATCCTATCACTGCTCCGAGCAGAAATACTGAAACAAAGACTAGTCGTAACATCATATTATCATTTCTACCCTTTATATCTTTCCCAATCCATCACACAGAAGGGGCTGCCGTAATCTTCGTAGGATTCCAGCTGGGCTATCTTTGACATGCCGGCATCGAGGTAAGCTACATCTTCGATTGCGACCTTGCCAGATTTGATTTCTGAAATGATGGACTTCAAGATATCGGAGCAGGTATAGTCGGGACAATACATGTCATCGAAATAACAGAAGTGCTCATCTTTCACGAAGTGATAAGAAAGGGATTCTAAGATTTCCAAGAATGTCTCGAAGGCTTTGCGATAATTGCCTTTCGACATATCTTCCTTAATCATTTTCTCGTATGGCAAGAGGAGATTGGATATCATATTACAATCCATGTCTATATTACGAGGATCGAAGATTGACTCTATCTCTCTTTTCAAAGGAGATAACTCTATATCGGTTCGTAAGGCTGATTGCTCAACCCTACGAAGAATGTATTTCATCTTTTCTGAAGGCATAGTTTATGATTTTATAATGTTTCTTGTCCCCATAATGGGGTGCGGGAGCTACCTAAAAAGAAGGTTGCTCCTGGCTTTATTGAGAAATAAGATTTCATATTTTTGTTCCTCATTGCAGTATCGCTCTGCACTTGTCGTCGCTCGAATGAGGAATATTGTTTTTATTCTACTTTTGATAGGATTACCTCAGGAGAGGTGCCCATCAGGGTTATGGCGGAAATCTTATGACCGCCATTGGCATTTAATGAATGACCACAGTGATAGAGGCTGTCATCTATGATAAGCCAGCGGTCATGAGACTCGTTACTCCATTTTCTGATATCTATATGATTATCGGGGAATAGGCGGTCATGCTCCTCCATCAAGCGTTGCATTCCTTGACCTACTCCAACCGTGTAAATTGTAGCTGTTACATTTGACTTACGGACATCAAGTACACTTAGAGTTAGCGATGAAACATAGCCATCTATGATGATTACTCGATGATTAGCAGAACGAACCAGGTTCTCCAAAGCAACTCTTACTGTGTAGAAATCGCCTTCGAAGAAGACCATCTCTGCAGGAGGTGTCGAAGTCCGAATAAAGAAATCAAGCTGCTGTTGCTGCTTAGCCTGGATATCCTTTATTCGTTGCATCTCATCATGCTGCAACATAAGTTTGCTATCAATACGTTGCTCCATTTGTAGCATCTGCTGATGTACAGCATATCCACGAAGAAGATATTCCTTCAAGACGTTGTTAGCCCATTGACGAAAGCGAATACCTTGATGACTATTTACACGAAAGCCGACTGATATAATCATATCAAGATTATAGTAATCCATATTACGTGTAACCATACGATTGCCTTCTTTTCTAACTGTTCGGAATTTCCGAACAGTTGCCGACTGCACCAATTCTCCTTGCTGATAAATATTAGTAATGTGCTCACTAATATTAGCTTTACTAGAACCAAAAAGTTCCACCATTTGAGCTTGCGTAAGCCATACCGTATCTTCTTCTATTTTTACTTGAAGAGAAATACTTTCATCTGGTTGGTAAAGTACTATCTGTGAATCATCAGCCATAGGCTGTATATTATTGTCGTTTGCCATAATCATACATTTTTATTGCTAATATAGCGACAAAAGTACGATTTTATTTCGTAATCACCCCCAATCGGCACCTTGGTATCATCTACGATGTACATGTAAACATGGGTGTAGAAGCTTTTCTTACCTGACTGGTAACGGTAAATGACCTCGATACTGTCTTTATGATAGACGAGGGTCTAGGAGCTACCTAAGAAAAAGGTTGCTCCTAGCTTGATTGATAAAAAGGGTTTCTACAAATTCTTTATCATTCTTAAACTTTCTTGAACTGCGAGGTCTTTCGAATTTCTTTCATAAACCCTATTCCTCCATTGATGCCATGAAACTTTCTAAGCTATCTACTCGAACTACTCCCGCATCATGACCACTCTCAGCCTCTTTCATTGCTGCCAAAGTTTCTGCGTTTGGAACATCTTCCAAAGCAGCACTCCTTGAAACAGGGGAGTCTGAAACTATTTTAACGCCTCTCATAAGAGAGAGGACATTCTTTAATTGCTCCAACAAAGATGGACTATCTACCTGTAATGTTAACTGTGCCATAACTTCTATATTTATTTCGACTCCCCTGTCCCCCTCTTGCGAAGAGGGGGTCCTTAACCCACTCCCAAGCCCTCGCCCTTTCCAAAAGGGTAAGGGATGTAACCGCCCTACTCGGTGCTCAGAACCGCTACGCTATAAGGTTGGCGGGGCATCAAAGCCCTCGCCAAATTGTGCGGGATGGGACCGCCTTCCTATTATCTTGCTAAAGGTGCTGGGTACTACCCCTATTTTAAAACAACATTAGGCTATGTTCTTTAAGACTTCCAAAAATTTAGGGAGTTCTGAAAGAGGAAGGATACCTTCTTTCTCTATCTCTCCATAATTGACATCATATACTATTCTATCACTAAGAATAGACAAACAGGCGTCTCCTTTGGAGGTCTTCCATTGCATTAATATATAGCCATTGGTATTTGGGAATATTGCTAATCCTTGAAGTAACGATTCGCTACAGCATGCAACAACCTTCAGAGAATAATCACACGCTTCTGATGATAAAGAAGGTGAACCGGCGTAATCCCAATTTGCTGGCAAATCTCGAAGTTCAAGAATACGCTTCTCAAGTCGTTGTCTTAACGAAAGACTTGGCTTCTTTTTCAAGTGTTGCTTCAATAATCGCAAAGCTTCTGCCATAGCATCAGTCACACTGATATTATTCTGCTCTGCTATCGTTGCATAGCCTTGATATAATGTATTATCGAGTACCAATGTTGCCATAAGCGTAATATTCTAATTATTGGCTGCAAATATAAGGGTTTTCTGTGAAACTACCAAATTTTTGGAGGAGTTTTTGATTCTTGCTCTAATCTCCCACAGATTTGGCTTTACTTCCCACTGGTCAGTGGGTCCGGTGGACAAATCTCCCTTCGGCCGCCGATTTTCAATTCACGGATTTGCACAGATACTCTCGTTGCAGCAACGGTTCTCACTAAGCTTCGCAGCAATAGATATTTCTCTGCACGCGAATTACGCATTTTTTCGGAACACGAATTGCACGAATTACACGAATAAGGTATATCACCAATACAGCGTCCCCACTATATTATAAGTAGTTACACCTATCAGTTTTTTTGAAAAATGTTATATTTGTTCCTCATTGCAGTATCGCTCTGCGCTTGTCGCCACTCGAATGAGGAATATTGTTTTATACTACTTTTGAGAGGATTACCTCAGGGGAGGTGCCCATCAGAGGCAGTATGTTCCAAAATGGAACTAACTTCTTCAAATGATTCCAAATCTCTTCTTTTCCTTATTAGTAAGAGTTTCAGTTGTTTTAAGTACCTCAAAGATTCCTTGGAGATCTTGGGAGGTCAAAGTTCCAAAATACTCTCCTTCCATCAATTTCTTTAATGGGATAGAAAAGAGCATGCCACAATCAACAAAACTATCATACTTCAAGAATTCAGGATAATCTGTTTGATGAAGAAGATATTGGGCTGAAAGAAAAGAATCGGAATAAGCTGCCTTAGGACTCATTTTTGTATTAACCAATACTGAACCATAACATACTTTTTTCACTTTATCTACTCCGATAATTACTAACTTCTTTGGTTTCTGCTTTCTTCCATCCTTGAAGACCAAGCCTTCTTCTATTGAAATAACTGTTCGTACCAACGAACCTATTTCTAATTTATCTTCGGTAACCTTACGAAGATTATCAAGATAGGATTTCTGCAACTCCCTTAAATCCATGATAATGCTTTTTGAACTGATTGGCGGTCACGAATTACGCATAGCATGTCTTTGCTTGCTCCTGCCGCAGCTGCCATATCATACATGGTTATCTTGGAGTCCTCACCTGTCTTGTCAGCCTGACGTTTTGCACGTTTCCAAGCTCTGTCTTCATGTGACTTATCGGATAGGTCAAAGGATTCTACATCCTTGCACTTTTCAATCCATTTATTCAACATCTTCACATCAGCTACAGACAGTTCATCCATATCGCATTCCGCATTCTTGGAAGCAAGAACAAGTTGATGACCATCCTGAGAGATGGCTATATTCAATGAATCTGCAAAATCCTTTAATTCTGGCGAAGAAAGGTCTGCCTTGCCTTCAATACCACGCAACACCTTATAGGTTAAAGCAGGTACAGGACCATGCTTTCTTGCAACAAAGGTATCGTACATGATTGGCAATCCATACTCTTTCAACTGATCTTGCTGCGCAAAATACATTACCTTAAAGAGATGAATATAATCAACTCCTTCTGGGAATGCTTTCAGTATATAAAGCACTACTGCCTTTATTTTCAAAATCTGTTCTATTGTCTTCATTATTGTATCTCCTTTTTGACTGCAAATATAAGGGTTTTCTGTGAAACTACCAAATTTTTGGGGTGTTTTTTCAACTCCGCCCAATTACTTGTGGAAATCTACGGTGATATCGAATGGTGAATCGAAATCGTTCAGCATCTCGGTCTTCTTTCTTGATTATTCCTTATCTTTTTTATCTCATCAGCAGGTTTCTCCACCAATTTTTGCTCAGCCTGGCTGGCAGTGGGCGCAATGAGATTGTTTCCGCCATGAATATTGAAGATAGCATGAGGATCCTGACACTCCTTGATTTGATCGATGAGGCCATGATACTCCTTGGACATCATCTTGCATAGCAGACATTGCACTCGGGAGACGTCGGCAAAGTGATTCTCATTCATGAACTCCTGTGCCTTCTGTATCATGTACAAATTTTTATCCTCCATACTAAACTAACCATCTAGAATCAATAAAAGCCAATTTTCAGCAGCAATTGACCATAATCCGCAAGTTTTGCGAGTTGAAAATCCTATAGTTGTACGACTGTAAAGCTTCAGTTGTACGACTATACATACTATAGTTGTACAACTCTGGAGTTATAGTCGTACAACTATAGGGGTCATAGTCGTAAGACTATAGATTTTCAAGAGACCAAGTATCTTTTTCAATTTTTACACACTGCTGATTATCAGTAACTTACTAAGCCTCAACATAATTTCAATTCTACAAATTGAATTTGGATTCATTGAAAATTCTGAAATTATGGAGTGCGTAAAAGTGCCTTTTGTCAGTATTTTTCCCTCACGCTACTTCATTGGTGATCATTTCCACTTATACCAGGCTTCATTGATATACTTGCGGATATTACTGATGCCTGTAGTAACCTGAGGTGCCAAGGGCTGTAAGACTTCGATGAACTCCTGCTTCACCATAATATCTTGGTCAACCTTTACATCTGTATCATTCACCATATCCATCACCACCCGTGCCATTTCCTTGGCATTGGTGCATGCAGAGAGCTTGGCTACATATTCTGCTAATGCTTCCACATTATTAATATATAAGGAGAGACGGGTTGTTTCGGGTGAGAGAACAGGCTCTTGACTTGTGGTCTTCGCCTTCATCATCTCCTCTATGTACTTGTCGCCATAAAAGTTTTGCTCAGCCTTGATAGCATTGGGCAGAATCTGGTTGTTACCGCCAGAGATATTAAAGATGATATTTGCCTTGCTGGTATCTTCCATTGCTATGATTTTTATTAAAAGTGAGCGTATAGTGAATGAGCAGTAAACAGATGGTGAACGTCAGTGAAGGAGTTTGATTTCACCTCCGAAATGTTGTATCTTCGCAACGTCAATCAGAACAAACGGAATTGCAAATCTCTTTGGACTGACGATGACTGAACTTTAGTATTAATCTTTTAAATGTTTCAATTATGAGTAAAAGCTACAAAGTTGCAAAGAAGACCATTAACATGGGTGAGAAGAAGGGTCAGACTCTCTTTTCTGTTAGACCTTACAGTTACGGAACCTTGACCACCGAGGAGGTTGCTAACCAAATCGCAGTGGAGTCTACAGCTACTCCTGCAGACGTAAAGGCGGTACTCGACCGCTATGCTTACTACGTGAAGGAGAACCTGAAGAAGGGTTACGACATCGAGTTGCTTGGATTCGGCAAGCTCTTCATCCGCTTCATTACCGGCAAAGCCGTAGAAGATGAGAGTAAGGCGAACGCTAAACTCGTCAAGAGTCTCGTTCCTGCCTTCCGTCCTTCTTTCACCAAGTTGCAGAATGGTACTCGTCTCTACAACCTGATTCCTGATTCCATCGAACTCGTCAAGTACGGTGAAGAGAAGAAGGATAAGACCACTGGTGGTGAGAGTACTGGCGGAGAGACTACTGGCGACGGTTCCGGCACCGAGGCTGGCGGAACTGGTTCCGACAACGGTGACGGATTGGAATAGTCTCCAACTCTGGCAGTGCCTTACCTCTCTGAAAGGGAGGCACTGCTAAACTCTGATAACTTATTGTTTCATTTAAATATTGTTGATTATGAAAATGTTTCGTTCTAACTCTGAATCAAATCCAAACAAGATTTCCTGGACTCAAATCGTGAATGCCATCGTACAGGCGCTGATTGCTGCTCTCACGGCACTGGGAGTAAGCTCGTGCGCCTTATAGGAATGTTGAGTGTTGAATGTTGAATGTTGAATTATTCCTATGACGAAAGATACATTTCCAATGAACATTGGCGGGGGGAAGGTACGCTCTGAGCGCATGCTCCTCGCCAAAGTGGAGAACGGCAAGAACATGATGTCTGCTGACTCTGTGAGATTTCTGGTACTGCATTGCTCGGCTAGCCGATGCAATCAGGACTATAGTGTGGAACAGCTGCGCCGCGACCATAAGGCTCGTGGGTTTTATGACATCGGCTACCACTTCTACATCCGTAAGGATGGTACGATGACGCAGCACCGTAAGCTGCTGGAGGTGGGGGCTCATGCCCGACCTTATAATAGATGCTCTATCGGCATCTGCTATGAGGGAGGGCTCGATGAGCAAGGCAAGCCTTGCAACACCATGACCACTGAGCAGGAAACGAGACTCATCGATCTTTTCAGGAATCTGAAGATTCTCTTTCCGAAAGCGAAGATTGTGGGGCATCGGGATTTGCCGGGGACTACTCCCAAAGAGTGTCCGTGTTTGGATGCGGTCAGCTGGGCTGCTCATCATCATCTCGATTAATACTCTGTTACTGGCGAGGTACTTTTCCTCGTCAGTACCACTTGCTTAATATCTGACATTTCCATATACTCTATTCGATTTTTTGCAAGTATGCTTTAGGAATATATCCTGTCGTAACAGCACACAACCCCTTGATACTCACATAAAGTTTATGATCTTTTTTGATACGGACGACATAGCCTTCCGCTCCTTTCAAAGGACCTTCAATGACTCGGAACTTGTCGCCTTTGGTAAACTTGGGATTATACTCATCGTAAAAATCCAGTCCTTCAACACCAGAAGTTGCTACAATATTGAAGATTTTCACTTCACGTTCTGAAATTTTAGAAGGTTCTTTCAAGTTCTCAGAATTTTTGCCACGATAGAGCATCACTTTATTGAGAAAATTGCGTTCAATCTCTTCGGCATCTGTTCTCGTAGTACGGAAAAGAATGAGAGATGGCATAATAGGAACTTCCTTCACCAGACTCTTTTTCTTATTCTTGTCCCAATATTCTTGTTTTACATCATAAATATGCTCTATCCCTTTGGCAACGAAATATGCCTTGATAGGCTTTCCTTTCCCAAAAAATATCTTGAATGCGTACCAACTCTCCTCGTTGTCTGCTTGTATCATTGTTTATTTTTTTCTATTTTGACTAGGGTGTACTTCTCATTCCCCCGTGTCGTGAAATCATGTTTCAAAACACTTGGCAAGAAAGGGTTGGTTAGTCTATTTCCAATAACGGAAACCTCTAAGCACAGACGTACTCCTGATCCAAGAGCATGATAGTCTGCAACCCTTGGAATGATTAGCTGTCCGATTCCTTTGTCCTCAAAATCCTTCCCTCAATCACTCCCGTTCTTCTGAATCTCTATATAAGAGACACAGAAAACCGAAAAACATTCGTTCAATCAACGACTTAGGAAATTATGTACGAAAAGAAGCGTAAAAAAAATGTTGATTTTCGTAGAACGATATTAATTTTTTAACACCCATAATTTGCTTGTTTCCAATAATTTTCGTAATTTTGCGGTAAGATTCTGTGTCTCTTATATAAAGATTCAGAAAAATTGGTTCATTTTGGTTCATTTTACAAAATCCCTCTTTTTATTCTTTTTTGCAGCTTATAGGGCAGCCAGTATTTTGGCGTTGGCATCATCTTCCAGTCCCTCCTCACCACCAATTACCGCAAGCCGATAATTGATGGGAAAATCAGAGATGACAGATACACCTGATACAATTGCCTCTAAACGAACAAAGGGGAACAACCAGTCTTTGGTTGTTCCCCTTTGTTCGTTGTATTCATTCTGATTACATCACATGATTGTCAAAATGGCTTTGCATGCAAATCATCCCGTCCTTCCTTGTTGATAAAGCGAGCTGCACTCGGCAATTTGAAAGCGAGCTTTCATTGCACTCACTGGCATCGCTTTTTCCCATTAAAGAAGGTATTTTTTCGAATCCCTCCGTCTCCCTTTCCAAAGGGAGCTCCACATCCTAACCAAGCCTTCCCTTCTCAGAAAGGAAGGATGTAACCGCCCTCCGGTGCTCAGAACCGCTACGCTCTAAGGTTGGCGGACCATCAAAGGTCTTCGCCAGGTTGTGCGGGATGGGACCGCCTGATATTGTTTTATGTCAGCCTATCTTTCTTAAAAGGGCATTACCATTAAATCATTAAATATAGGACTATCTTGTAGAATTATATCAATATCATTATTTATATTTTTGACTATTATTGAATCTTTCGTCAACTCTACAACTTCACCTAAATCTTTATCATGTTTCATATCGAAAAGCCGATCACCGACTTTCACTTTTTTACCATTTGGCAAAGAAACATCAATGATAGGACTTCCTAAAGGAGTGAAAACTGATCTTCTGCGAATACCACGATGAACATCTTCTCCTAATTCTCGAATTGCTTGAAGTATAAGAGTACTTTCATCCGACAGTTTATGACCTTCTGGCAATGTTGCAGGATTCTCTATTGACAATAATTTCAACAACGAATTTAGCTCGTGTTCGCCCATATCACTCGTTTCCTTTAATGCCTTAACCAAATCATCGATAGCTTTATTTACCAAATCTATTCTTAGAGAAGAATCATACTGAAAAGAACGAAGACCACTTATATCAAATGGACGGTCAGTTTTATCATCAATCATCAAAACAGTTTTCTTATTGAAAGCTTGACGAAACCCCAATTCATAAAACACATTAGGATTACGGGCACTTAAGTCACAGATTGCCATTTCACACTCCAATACATTTTTCAATATATCTGCTATAATTACATTTGCTTTAGCTGTCCCATCTGCACGAATAACTTCATAACCAGCCTTTTGACATGCAGGTGCTATAATATACTCATAGACTCTATCGAAATGTCCTTTTAGATAGCCATCCACATCACTTATGGGCATTATTATAAAACATCTCTTCTGTTCCTGCCCTATTGTTTTTCCTTCAGAATTAGCCATATTCTACCTATTTAAATTTTCAACATAATATTTCATATTGAAATCAGTATTTCTAAGACATGCACATGCACCAGCAGAGACGATATGTGCTTCTGTATAGTTATAATTATACTTGCCTTGTTCGTTTAAAACAGGTTTTTGAGCAAAGATAAGAGCATTTTCTACCAAATCACGGTCTTCATCTAAAGGAGCACAAGAGTAACACAACTCTTGACCTTGCAAAAGCAGTGAGGAGAATTCAGAATACTTTTCATGATTATTATGTCTATCATGAATGTTATCTGCTTGACCGATATATATTATATCAACCAACTCAACAGAATTACTTTGAGCATTATAAATGCACCTATATACAAAATAAATTCCAGAATAGGAAGGAAGCCCACCTTTATTGATGTCTCTCCAATACCCTTCAAAGTTTAGTTTATATTCTTTCATAATCAATGAATAATTGTATATATCACCAATACTGCATCCCCACTATATTGCAAGTAGTTACACCTATCAGTTTTTTATATATTGTATCATTATTGTAGAAGATAAGCTGCACTCGGCAATTTGAAAACCAGCTTTCATTGCACTCATTTGCATTATCTTTAGAGTGAAGGATTGCTAAGCACACAATTTCGTAAATCACCGTTAGAACGTAACTGCTGATTTTCAGCAGTTAGCACATCCAACATTTTTCCCAAAAAACATATTATTAATTGGTATTGCCAAAGCTACCATTTAGGCAGCCTTGACATTCTCCGTATATCACCATTACAGCGTACCCACTATATTATAGTGTCAGAAGCATTCCCCTATACAAGCTAAAGGAACTTTTGCTCTTCTATCATCAGTTGTAACTACTCAGCACCCCTATGGGCATGAGTAATCGTCTTACTGTTGTACTACAG
>ENA-OROD01002800-OROD01002800.1-human-gut-metagenome-genome-assembly--contig:-NODE-2800-length-12278-cov-8.769942_pt1 | contig 12278 bp, 13 predicted proteins | sample MGYA00242123_ERZ509038 | MGnify/ENA primary metagenome ERZ509038 (study PRJEB26280, sample SAMEA2338719) | human gut metagenome | biome: human gut; feature: human-associated habitat; material: faeces... | reverse complement strand
AGGGCGGGCTTAGAGCCCGCGTCCCTAGCCACCCGTTTTACGGGTGGGGGCGACTTGTGGGAGAAGCTTTTCGTAAGAATGCTTTGACAAGGCTATATGCGGTCTTTATAATAATAGGTATATTTGGATAAAAGGCAGCTGCGCAGGTTATTTTGACAGCAGGAGTGGAGGAGCTATGGAAAAGGAAATGGTCATCGTACTTGACTTTGGAGGGCAGTACAATCAGTTGATTGCCCGCAGGGTCAGAGAATGTAATGTTTATTGTGAGGTTCAACCGTACAGCATGAGCCTTGAAAAAATCAAGGAATTAAATCCGAAGGGAATTATTTTTACGGGTGGACCAAACAGCGTATATGGGGAAGACTCTCCAAAATGCTCCAAGGAGATTTTCGAGCTTGGCATTCCCATTTTGGGAATTTGTTATGGATCGCAGCTTCTTGCTTATCTGCTTGGAGGCAGTGTAAAGACAGCGCCGGTCAGCGAGTACGGAAAGACAGAGGTTGAGGTAGATCAGACATCTGCACTTTTTGAGGATGTATCACTTAAGACAATCTGTTGGATGAGCCATACAGATTATATCGAAAAAGCTCCTGCAGACTTCAAGGTAACAGCGCATACTCCTGTATGCCCGGTTGCGGCAATGGAGAATACAGAAAGAAAGCTTTACGCAGTGCAGTTTCATCCCGAGGTTATGCATACCAAGGAGGGCATGAAAATGCTTTCCAATTTTGTTTATAAGGTTTGCCGCTGCAAGGGAGATTGGAGAATGGATTCCTTTGTAGAGACAACCATAGCGCAGATCCGTGAGAAGGTTGGAGATGGAAAGGTGCTTTGTGCGCTTTCCGGAGGTGTGGATTCATCTGTGGCAGCAGTGCTTCTTGCAAAGGCGGTAGGAAAACAGCTTACCTGCGTGTTTGTAGATCATGGTTTGCTTCGCAAGAATGAAGGTGATGAAGTAGAAGCCGTGTTTGGACCTGAAGGCCCGTATGATCTTAATTTCATCCGGGTTAATGCACAGGAACGTTTCTATGGAAAGCTTGCAGGGGTAGAAGAGCCGGAACGCAAGCGTAAGATCATTGGAGAAGAATTTATTCGTGTATTTGAAGAGGAAGCCAAGAAGATCGGCAGGGTTGATTTTTTAGTGCAGGGAACGATTTATCCGGACGTGATCGAAAGTGGTCTGGGAAAGAGCGCTGTAATCAAGTCCCATCACAATGTAGGCGGACTTCCTGATTATGTTGATTTTAAGGAGATCATTGAACCGCTTAGAATGCTGTTTAAGGATGAGGTGCGTAGGGCAGGACTCGAGCTAGGAATTCCGGAAAATCTGGTTTATCGTCAGCCATTCCCCGGCCCAGGACTTGGCATCCGTATTATTGGAGAGGTTACTGCGGAAAAGGTACGCATTGTACAGGATGCCGATGCGATCTACCGAGAGGAGATTGCAAAAGCAGGTGTGGACAAGGGCCTTGGACAGTATTTTGCAGCGCTTACCAACATGCGTAGTGTAGGCGTTATGGGTGATGAGAGAACTTATGATTATGCAGTAGCTTTGCGTGCTGTCACTACTTCTGATTTTATGACGGCGGAGGCTGCACAGATCCCCTGGGAGGTACTGGGAACGGTGGCCAGCAGGATTGTAAATGAGGTGAAGGGTGTAAATCGTGTTATGTACGATTGTACTGGAAAACCACCGGCGACGATTGAACTGGAATAAATCGAGTTGCTTAAAAAAGCCAGTGTTTATGCGGGTTTCAGCGATTTCGATTAGTCTTTTGATAACAAATTGATAACAGTCATAGCAAGTGCCATTATTCTTGTTATCCAGTGGTTTATGGGTAACGGAACAATTAACAGGTGGCTTGCAGACTAAAGTTCGGAGCTTGGCTCTGAACAAATTCCATATTATAAACTAAGCCCTTAGCTGTGGTTAATAACCATAGTTAAGGGCTTTTTTGTCGTTGCCAAAGCATCTGTAGGGAGCTGCCAGTGGCAGGTCCTGTAGGTGCTTATTTATCTTTCAAGTGGTCTTTGAATGCTTCCACGAGAGCGTCACTTAATTCCTGTGATGGAACTTTTGCCCAACGCTGTGTGGTGTCGAACTCTGGATAATGGTAACGCCAGTTATCGTATTCTTCTCTGTTGATTTCTTCGGAAGATAGCTTGTCTGCCTGTTCTTTCCAAGCATACAGCATTTTGAGGAGTTCATATGCTTCTCTGCCTTTGTCCTTGTTGACCTTTAAGCATACCTCTCCGTCTGCTTCACTGACAGTAAGACCGTAAATATCTTCAAGGGTAAACAGAGTGTGCATAAGACCGATATAGCTGTCTATGTCAGGAACATCAAGAGCCTGTGGAGAAACATCAAGCACCTGTGCCAATGCATTTGTAAGGTCTGCTTTCGGTTTGCGTGTACCAGTTTCGTACTGTGCCAAACGCACATCAGCACTCTTTTCTGGAAAACCGATTGCTGTACCGAGATACTTTTGTGTCATACCACGCATTAGTCTGAAAAAATGTATTCTTTCGCTGATAGCCATAATGATACGCTCCTTTTATATTTAGTGAAATAAGTATAGCAGAAATGTTTAGTGGAAGTCAAGAAAAACCGAAACAAAAATGTTTAATATTTTCTTTGCAACCACTTGACAATAGCAAATATGTTTAGTAAAATAAATTACGAATTAAACAAATATGCTTAATGCGACAACTGAATGACCGTCCGAAAAGCCAAACCGCCAAGACCTCGTCGGAGCAAGTTCCGTATCGTTCGCTTGTGTGCAAGCACAAAAGCTCATTCGCTGCACTGCTCCTCCTCTTCCCCAAAAGTCTCCGACTTTTCGGGAACCCCTATACGAGCGAGCGCCTGATGTACTGCGGTGCATTGGGACAGCACAGCGCCTGCCGACAAGCAGGAGTGCCTGTTGGAACTTTAACACGGAGAAAGCGGCAAGCAAAAAATTATTTTAAGAAAGGAAGAAAAAGGATATGGAAAACAGATTTATCCGAGCCGAAGATGTGGCTCAGGAACTAAACGTATCAAAACCTTATGCATATAAACTCATCAGACAATTAAATGAGGAATTGAAAGCAAAGGGCTTTATTACGATTGCAGGGCGTGTAAATCGCCAGTATTTTTACGAAAGGCTCTACGGAGCAGGAAAGGGGGAAATGTAAATGCCGGTATTTAAGAATGAAGATAACGGTACTTGGTATGTGATGGCAAGGTATGTGAACTGGAAAGGGGAACGCAAGCAGAAATGCAAGCGTGGCTTTGCTACCAAACGAGAAGCACAGGAATGGGAAAGAATGTTCAAATTGCAGACTTCTTCAGACCTTGATATGAGTTTTGAAGCCTTTACGGAGCTTTATATCAATGATGTGAAGAACCGTTTGAAGGAAAACACGTGGCTTACCAAAGAGCATATCATACGCACAAAGATACTTCCGTATTTCGGGAAACTGAAAATCAGCGAGATTTCCACAAAGGAGATTATTACTTGGCAGAATGAAATGCTTGCCTATCGTGATGAGAAGAAAAAGCCTTATTCACAGACGTATCTGAAAACGCTGCACAATCAGTTGTCCGCCATTTTCAATCACGCTGTCCGCTACTATGAACTGCGTTCCAATCCTGCGGCAAAGGTGGGAAATATGGGACGTGAGGAACACAAGGAAATGCTGTTCTGGACAAAGGAAGAATACAAGAAATTCTCTTTTGAGATGATGGACAAGCCTGTTTCCTTTTATGCGTTTGAAATGCTTTACTGGTGCGGTATCCGAGAGGGCGAGCTGTTAGCTTTGACTCCGGCAGATTTCAACTTTGATAAGGAAACAGTCACAATCAATAAATCCTATCAGCGTTTGAAAGGGCAGGATGTGATTACTTCTCCGAAAACGAAAAAGAGCAACCGCACGATTAAAATGCCGAAGTTTCTGTGTGAGGAAATGAAAGAATATCTCGGTATGCTTTACGGATTGAAGAAGAAAGACCGTATCTTTACGGTGACGAAAAGCTATCTTCATCACGAGATGGACAGAGGGGCAAAGGCGGCAGGCGTGAAGCGTATCCGCATTCACGATCTCCGTCACAGCCACATTTCACTCTTGATTGATATGGGCTTTTCTGCGGTGGCGATTGCTGACCGAGTTGGTCACGAAAGTATTGATATTACTTATCAGTACGCACACCTCTTTCCGTCAAAGCAGATTGAGATGGCAGAAAAATTAGATGATTTAGGGAAAGGAGATTTTGAAAATGTCAGCTAAGAACAGAGATAACAAAAATCGTTGGAGGAATATCACAGTAGGGTTTCGAGTATCGCCCGAAGAAAACGAACTCATTAACAGAGCTGTAGCTCTATCAGGATTGCCAAAACAGGAGTATTGTTACCGCCGTTGCTTAAATCAGGATGTGGTGGTACAGGGCAATCCGAGAGTGTATAAGGCGTTGAAAACGGAATTTGCCACAGTCCTTGCGGAACTGAAAAGGATTGAAGCAGGAAAAGGTGTGGATGATGAACTGCTGAGTGTAATAGAACTGATTTCCATTATTCTCGGCGGTTTGAAAGGAGAGGATGCGAATGGAGAATAAAAAAGAAATGACTATTCCAAATGTATCTGCGGCAACAGATGCGGAACAGTCACTTTCCAAATGTACTGACAATAGTATAGTCAATCAGGATACGGATTTCAAGGGGTACGAGCAATCTTTTGAAGAAATGCAAAGGGAAATACTCAGACAGTTAGACCCTTCCTATCTGAAAACAGTATCAATGACAACGCTGTATGATACGGTGTTTGAGGTTCAGACACCACTTATCGACGGTCTGCTCCAAAGGGGAACTTACCTTTTCGTAGGTTCCCCGAAAGTGGGAAAGAGCTTTATGATGGCACAGCTTGCCTATCATATCAGCACAGGCACACCGCTTTGGGAGTATAAGGTGCGTAAGGCAACGGTGCTTTATTTTGCCCTTGAAGATGATTACCCACGTTTGCAGAAGCGATTGTTTCAGATGTTCGGTGCAAAGGAGACAGGCAATCTGTATTTCGCAACGGAATGTAAAACGGTCAATGGCGGACTGGAAGAACAGATAAGAGGGTTTATGAGGGAACACCCAGACACAGGCTTGATTATCATAGACACCTTAAAGCGTGTGCGTGAAGCAGGCGGAGCAGATTACAGCTACGCAAGTGATTATGATGTTGTGGCAAGGCTGAAAGCGTTGGCAGACAGTTACAAGGTTTCAATGCTTATTGTTCATCATACACGCAAACAAAAATCGGAAGATATATTCGATATGATTTCAGGCACGAATGGTCTGATGGGTGCGGCAGACGGTGCATTTGTTCTCAGTAAGGACAAGCGTACTTCCAACAATGCCACACTTGATGTTGCTGGCAGAGACCAGCAGGATATGAAAATCCATCTTGTAAGGGACAGCGAGCGATTGGTGTGGAACTTTGCAAAATCGGAAACGGAGATGTGGAAAGAACCGCCCGAACCTCTGCTTGAGAAGATAGCGGATACGCTCTTTTCGGAAAGTGACAGATGGGAAGGAACTGCTTCGGAACTTTGCGAAAGGCTTGCGGTGGATATAAAGCCGAATGTACTTTCTTTAAGGCTCAGTATCAACGCAAGCAGGCTGTTTCGTGATTACGGTATCCGTTATCAGAACAGCCGCACACACGACGGAAGAAAGGTTTCACTTTGGAAAGAAACCGAGCAGACGGCGTGACAAACGGTGTCAAAGGTGTCAATGTTTTTGAGAGCAGCACGCTGTGAAAAACATTGTCACCATCGTCACACTTTGACACCGGATAAAGTTTAGGGGAGTGTGCAGAGAGTGCCTTTTCAAAGGCGGCTCTTTGGTCTCGCCTGCTGGCTCGGTCGGTTCGCAGGCGTGTGTGCCACCGGCACACGCTCACCCCTCGGAGAGCCTTCGGAGAACGCAAAACCTGTTTACAGGTCGCATTTTTGATGGGTGTACCCGTCAAAAGTGCTTTTGCGTTACTTTTGACAAAAGTAACAAAACCTGAGAATGTTGAAATTTACAGATGGGAGATGAAAAAATGCAGAGAACGATAAGTGCAATGGTCGGTAAAGGCTCGGTCAATCACAATAGCCGAAAGTTCCGAGCAGAAAATGTAGACGGAACTCGTACTCATCTCAATATCGACTACTGCAATGAAAATATAAAGACAGTTTATCACGAATTGTTTGATGAAGCATTGGAAAGATACAATGCCAAGCAGATAAGGTCAGACCGAAAGATAAAAGATTATTATGAAAAAATCCGAAGTTCCAAGCAGGAAAAACCGTTCCACGAAATCATTTTACAGGTGGGCGGTAAGGGAAATATGAACGCCGATACGGAAAACGGAGAACTGGCAAAGCAGATTTTAGATGAATACTATCAGGGTTTTCAGGAGCGAAATCCACAGCTTCGGGTGTTCTCGGCTCATCTGCATATGGATGAAGCTACACCACATCTGCACATAGATTTTGTACCTTTTACCACAGGCAGCAAGCGTGGACTTGATACAAGAGTGTCACTAAAGCAGGCTCTTGCAACGCAAGGTTTTAAGGGCGGCAGTCGTGGCGATACGGAGTGGTCGCAATGGATACAGTCCGAAAAAGAACAGCTTGCGGCGGTGATGGAACGTTATGGGATTGAGTGGGAACATTTAGGCACACACGAAAAACATCTTTCTGTTTTGGATTATAAAAAGCAGGAAAGAGAAAAAGAAGTGGCGGCATTAGGTGCGAAAATCGAGCAGAAACAGATTGAATTTGATGTGTTGTCGGAACGAGTATTGAACTATGATAAGGCAAAAGACGAGCTGTCAAATCTTGAAATAGAGCTTGATACTGCACCGAAATATCAGTTGCCAGAACCAGAGAAATTTATGACTGCAAAGGCATATAAAACCAAAATGGCAGAGCCGGTTGTAAGGAAATTGAAGCAACTTGTCAAAACGGTGCTTGCCCGCTGCTTTGAGGGGTGGGACAACTATCATAGGCTGAATACAGCGAATGCACAGTTATACCGCACCAATCAGCGTTTGGAGAAAGTCAATGAAAGATTGACCGAAGAAAACAAAATCCTAAAAGCAGAAAATAAAGATTACAGCCTGCTCCGTAAGGTTTTTGGTCGCAAACAGATAGATGATTTGTTGGAGCAGGCAAGAACAGTTAAAGGTCGCAAGCGTGATAATACACGATCACGATAGACAAAAATCACAGGAGGAAAAGGAAAATGACAAAGACAATTTTTGAAGAAATGGGCGGAACTTATAGACAGGTGGGTGATTATTTATTGCCGAACATCACAGTACCAGCCGAAGAAGAAATAGAGCCGATTGGTTTATGGGGGAAACGACATGCAAGGCATTTAAAGGAACACTATAAAGTGTTATATATGAACCTGCTGACAAGCGGAAAGCTGCATAGTTATCTTGCAGAAGTCGATAAGCAAGCAGAGGATATGTTTCTTCGACTGGTAAAGGAATATGCCGACAGACAAGATGTGACGGAACAATTAAAGAAAGATAATCCCTACGAATGGATTGGAAGAATGAATAATATTCAGGCTTGTGTGAGGGAAGTTGTAGGAACGGAGTTGATTTACACATAAGCGTTTTACGGTATGGTGCTCCTGCGTTTGCTGGAGTGCTGTGGTTGTGGTTGTAAAGAGGTTGTGAAAGATTGAATTTCGTAATGGTTGGATGTATAATTAGGAAGTGAAAATTTTAATTTGCACTTCCATAAGGTGAAATGTATTGACACAAAAAATACAGTATGATAGTATTGCCATTAGAAGAAAGAAAGGCACATTTTGTGTAAGGTGAGGAAATGATTAATAGATAATTTGATTTAAGTAAGACACATATAGTTATTGAGCCTGTAGAGAATAGGTTTGTTTTGTGTACGCTTAAGTTGGATTATCGCAAGAGGCATTTCCTTTGTTTTCCTTTTGGAAAAGAAATAAGGGTCTATTTAGCGAGTCTATTTTTGCGTATGCAAAAAAGACTCGTTTTTGTGTGTTCAAAATAATAATTGGCTCAGACTTCGAAAAGGAGAAACTTTAATGTTGCAGATAAAAAAATTAAATTTAACACATAAAAAAGACCTGAGAATAATTCTTAATGATTTCAACCTTGTGCTAAATGATGGAGATAAGGCAGTTATTATTGGAGAAGAGGGAAATGGGAAATCGACATTAATGAAGTGGATATACAATCCGTCGCTTGTAGAAAACTATATAGAAGCAGATGGGGAAAGGATAATGGGACACGAACGTCTTGGTTATCTTCCGCAGGAGATGCTCGATGAAGATAAGGAAAAAACAATATACGAATATTTTTCTGAAGAGGAAATATTCTGGGAGAAAACGCCTAAAGAATTGTCTGTTATTGCGGGAAAATTTGGAATGAAAAATGATTTTTTCTACAGTAACCAGACAATGGGTAGTCTTTCAGGAGGCGAAAAAGTCAAGACACAACTTATGAGGCTTTTCATTCGCGATGTTTCTGTGCTGTTGTTGGACGAACCTTCCAATGACATCGACATTGCGACGCTTACATTACTGGAAAAAATCATAAATGACTGGAAGCACATTGTGCTTTTTATTTCACACGATGAAACGCTGATAGAGCGTACTGCCAACATGGTGATACATATCGAGCAGATTATACGAAAAACAAAGGCGAGATATACCGTGGCAAAGCTTCCCTATAGACGCTATGTGGAAGAACGGCTTCATAAATTTGAAATCCAAAAACAGCGGGCACTGAGTGACCGTAGGGAGAAAAAGATTCGCGATGAAAAATATCAAAGAGTTATGCAGAGTGTACAAGGTGCATTAAGAAGTTGTACCAGACAAGCACCGTCTGTTGCCAAAAACTTAAAGGACAAAATGCATACGGTTAAGGCAATGGAACGAAGATTTGAAAAAGAAGATGAAAATATGACTCAGATGCCGGAACAGGAAGAAGCAATCTTTGTCAAATTAGGGGATGAAAACTCACACATTCCCGCAGGAAAAACGGTCATAGAATATGAACTTTCAAAGCTTGTGACTCCGGATGGCAAAAGAATTTTAGCAGAAGGAATTCATTTAAAAATAAAAGGTTCAGAAAAAATCTGTATGATAGGAGCCAACGGGGCAGGAAAAACGACTCTTCTAAAAAAGATAGCGGAAGAACTCCTAAATCGGAATGACATTAAAGCAGAATATATGCCTCAAACTTATGAAGACCTGCTGGATTTGGATGTTACACCGGTTGATTACCTTGATAAAACAGGAGATAAAGAAGAGCGTACAAGAATTAGAACATACCTTGGTTCACTTAAATACACACCAGATGAAATGGAGCATCCGATTCGGGAGTTATCAGGCGGACAAAAGGCGAAAGTGCTTCTCTTGAGGATGAGCTTAAGTGGTGCAAATGTTCTTATTCTGGATGAACCGACAAGAAATTTTTCACCATTGTCCGGTCCGGTAATAAGAAAAATGCTCCGAGAATTTCCGGGGGCTGTCATTAGCATTTCTCACGATAGAAAGTATATTGAAGAGGTGTGCGATAAAATATATCAGCTAAATCCTAATGGATTACAGCTAATTGGTGATTGATAACAAAAAGGATGAAAGACTGACAAATTTCAGGCTTTTAGTGAGTTGGAAAGCATACAAAGATTTGAATTTGGAGGATAGATTATGGTACGTACAGAAGATGCATGTGAAATTATAAAATATGCTTTGCAAAACGAAATTAAAGTATATTTAGATGGCGGATGGGGTGTTGATGCACTTCTTAAAAGAGAATCAAGAATACACAATGATATTGATTTGTTTGTTGAACTGAAACATTATCATGATTATATTTATGTGATTAAGCAGCATGGATTTGAGGAAGTAAATACTGATTATACAACGGATGGTCATACTGTCTGGAAAGATGATAAACAAAGAATCATTGATTTACATTGTTTTGAATTTACAGATGACGGAATTGTTTATGAGGGAGATATATTTCCATCAAAAACTTTTTCCGGTATTGGAAAAGTTGGAGATATAACTGTTTCTTGTATTGAACCATTGAGTCAGGTAATGCTTCATTTGGGATATGAACACGATAAAAATGATGTGCATGATGTGATGCTGTTGTGTGAAACATTTCAAATAGCAATACCAGATGAATATAAGGAAAAGTAAAATTTCAGTTTTGTGTTGAATCTCTAAGCAAAATAGCTTATAATTTGACATGCTACATATAGTTATTATCCACAGTTATCGAGTAGGTGTTATCAATGCCGATAACAAAATGATAACATTAGCTCGTATAGGCAGGATAATATGGATATATCAAATAATCAAAAGAACGAGAAACATTACAGAGAATAATTCCTAAACAAAAAGCGTTAGTCTTTGTAGAGTTTGAGTAATTTTCAAAAGCTCGCAAAGCCTAGTAAAATGGGCATTTGCGAGCTTGTTTTTTGCCTTGTGGTACTATTTTGACTTATAGGACAAAATGTGTTGATGAAAACCGTCTTCAACTCTTGAAAATCAAGGGTTGGAGACGGTTTAATCTTTTCTAAAATAGAAACAATGGAGTGAAGGTTAGATGAATCAAGTGAATTGTCCTATTTGTGGTAAAAAATGTGTGAAGTCTGGAAAGACAAAAGCTGGTTCGCAACGCTGGCTTTGCATAAATTGTAAATTATCAATAACGCATAGAATAGATAACGAGGCCAAGGAGCTGCAAATCTTTCTGGATTGGCTGTTTGGAAAAAAGCTCAATTGACAATGCCGGGAGAAGGAAGATCATTTAGAAGAAAGACAGCAAAGTTTTGGGATATATGGACTATGCCATCAAAGATAGCAGAGCCCAGGGAAGAGTTATTCCTTGATGGTATATACCTTGGTCGGAAAGCATGCATTTTGATTTGCTGTGATGAGAAAAACGTGTTGGGCTGGTATCTGTGCCGTTATGAGCATGCAGGAGCCTGGATTGCTTTGATGAAACGTATTGCTGAGCCAAGAGTGGTGGTGTCTGATGGAGGCACCGGATTTGCCAAAGCTCTCAGAAAGGTTTGGCCAAAAGCAAAGCATCAAGGTATATTGTTATATGGATAAGTTAGTCGATATGATTGACAATGATAATTCTTACACTCGGACAAGAGGGCTTACTCTGATTGCCTATAACGCTAAATGGGATAAAGATAATAAAATTGATGAAATCATTGACGAATATTTAAAGCATATAGAAGATGTTAAGCCGATAACGACAAGACAGAGTATAAAATTACTGCCTATGATAGACAAAAATAAGCCGGAATTAAAAGCAGATATTGTATCGGCACTACAAAAAGCAGATATATCTATTTATGCAGACAGTATGCAACCATTGGTCTATAGGGATATTCATAATTCTTTGTCAGAGATAGAAAAACTATAAATTCATTGGGATTTTAAGGAGCGTGGAGTAATGGATAACTGGTTTACAATAGATAAAATTGGTGCAAATACATATATTATCAGTGAATACCGCTATTGGGAAGAAACGCATTGCTATCTGTTGAATGGAAATACTCGAAGTTTGCTTATTGATACGGGGCCTGGCATTTCCAATATCTATGAGGAAGTGCTGAGACTTACTGATAAGCCAATTATGGCAGTAGCCACGCATATTCACTGGGATCATATTGGAGGGCATAAGTATTTCTCGGATTTTATACTCATGCTGATGAATTGGATTGGCTGAATGGTAAATTCCCTTTATCAGTCGAAACAATAAGAGAGATGGTCGTAGACCGCTGAGATTTACTCGAGGGTTTTTGCATGAGCGATTATGAATTGTTTCAGGGTATGCCAACAAAAGTTTTGACAGACCATGACATCATTGATATTGGCAGTAGGGAAATTGAAGTGCTGTATACTCCCAGACACTCTCCGGGGCATTTGTGCTTTTGGGAAAAGAGCGGGGGATATTTATTTACTGGCGATTTGGCTTATAAAGATATTCTGTTTGCTTATTATCCGTCTATTGACCCGGAAGCATATCTTGATTCCTTGGAAAAAGTTGCGGCATTGCCTGTAAAGGAAGTATTTCTTGTACACCATTCATTAGATATAAAGCCGGAAATCCTAATTCGTATGCGGGAAGCGTTTAGAAATCTCAAGGCAGACGGAAAACTTCATCATGGAAGTGGGACATTTAATTGGGGGTCGGATAGACCCTGTTGAGTGCGTTGGAGTTTCTCAACAGAGAAACGG
>ENA-OROD01002799-OROD01002799.1-human-gut-metagenome-genome-assembly--contig:-NODE-2799-length-12280-cov-4.337751_pt1 | contig 12280 bp, 13 predicted proteins | sample MGYA00242123_ERZ509038 | MGnify/ENA primary metagenome ERZ509038 (study PRJEB26280, sample SAMEA2338719) | human gut metagenome | biome: human gut; feature: human-associated habitat; material: faeces... | reverse complement strand
GTTCGCCGTCCACCTCTGCAAACGCGATGCCGTTGCCGGTAAGCTTCTGCATGATGAAGCCTTCGCCGCCGAAAAAGCCCGCGCCCAGCTTTTGGTTGACGTGCATCGATAGCTGCACCCCCGCCTCCGAGGCAAGGAACGCGCTCTTTTGCAGGATAAAGCTCTTTCCCGGCGTGACCTCCAACGGAAGGATCTGGCCGGGGAAGCTCGAGCCGAAGGTGATCATTCCTTCGCCCCGCGCCGTGTAAATGTTCTGGAACATGCTCTCGCCGGTAAGGGCTTTGGAAAACATCTTTCCAATGCCGCCGCCACCGGTGGTGGTCATCTCCATGTTCGGCGTCATCCACACCATGGATCCCTTTTCGGTAATCATGCTCTCGCCGCTGTTGAGTCTGCACACTACAACGGGGAATGCGCCTCCTTTGAGTTCGTATTGCATAGGGGTACCTCTCTTTCTCGCTTTTGCAGGTCTCATTTATGCTTTCTCCGGCGTTCCGCCCGAGAGCGGCGCGCCGTTCGTCCCCTCATCAGGGCCGGGGGGAACCGCAGTATTCGCAGAATTTGCCCTGATTGTTGCCGCCGCAGGCGGGGCAGGTCCAGGGGCCTGCCGTGTTTGCCGTGCTTTCACTCGTGACGGGCGTTTCCTGCGCGTCATTGGCGGCCTCTCCGCCGCTGCGCGCCTGATCGAGCGCCTGGCAGATCTCTTCGCCCATCTGCCGGTACTTGCGGTACTCTGCGCAGTCCTCCGGGTCGACGCGGCTGGGGATGATCGCCTTGGAGCGCTCCATCGTGCGGCCTGCCGGCGCGCGGCTCATCGGTGCGCGCTGCGGCAGCTGCTGGGGCTCATAGTCCACAGAGCTTGCGTTGAGAGAGAAGCGCATCTCGTCAAAGTAGGGGTGGCGGACAGAGATGACAAGATAAAAGTCGTAGGAATACTCATAGCGGGGCGGAACGTAGCTCACTTCCTTGCCGTCCGATCCCTCGCGTGTCAGCTCCGTGCGGCTCTCGTCAATGTCCATGCGGCAGCCGGTGATGGCATCGAGATCCAGAATGTCGGGGTTGGCGTCTGCAAGATCCCGCGCGCGGGTGACGGTGAACCAGCGGCGCTCCTCGTCGAGCAGCACCTTCCAGTCTTCGCCGAACGAGCGGGTGATACAAAACTGCGCGGCCTTGCCCCGGTTTTCCTCGCGGTAGGCGAGCTGGCCTTTGATGTCCGCCACCGTGGAGCGGCGGCGGTCGCCGAACCACGGCGAGAGCTTTTTCGCGCAGTCCTTGCAGAGATTGCCGTCCTCTAATTTGCGGTTGCCGAGAAGACCGATCTTCTCGCCGCAAATGTCGCAGTACTTCTTATCAAACAATCCCATGGTAGTAGCTTCCTCCTGATATTTCCTGCTGCGGCGCGATTCGCGGCACAGCGGGTGCATTTATATGTCTACCGCGTGATCCGCCGGGGCGCTTCCTGCTCTTCCTGCGGCTTCGGGCCGTCATTGAAGATATTGGCGGCCATGGCGAGCGTGACCACAGCGCCGATGGGGATCGCGATGCAGTACAACAGGAAGTGGAAGGGATTGCCATCCGGCGGCAGCTTGTAGTCGCCCTTTGGCGTGCGGTAGACCTCGATGGTTTCCTCGTCGCCTGTGTAGGCCCGGTGGAAGACGGTGTCCTTTGCGTAATAGCTCTTCCCGTCGACGACGAAGCGGAGCTTCACGCGGAATTCATAGTAATCGCTGTCGTCATCGGTCACATCCTCATAGTCGACCACCACGGCGGTGACGCGGCGGATATCGTCGGAATTCCGGTAGTTCCTTTTTTCGATCCTGCCGGAGACGATGCCGTAGATGCCGCTCACGAGCAGAGCGAGGCCGAGCAGCAGGCCCATGACGGTGCAGAACACATCCTTGAGCATGTTTCCGGTGTCTGAATTCATAGCCATTGCAAATTCCTCCTGCAAATCCGCGGCTGCCGCGGCCGGCGGCGCTTATTCCTGCGTTTTGAGAAGCGTCACCGTTTCCTCACTACTGTCCGGACGGATCAGCTTGAACACCAGCGCGCCGCTGCCGCCGTCCCATGCGTCGTGGCAGAAATCCGCGATTTTGCCGAGCGCCGTCCCGTCCGGGGCGATGAGCGCATAGCTGTCGAGCCGAAACTCCGTCCAGGCGACCTTGCCCGGCTGGAGATAGGTGAAGTACAGCGGGGATGTTAAGACGGTTTCACCGTCTACGCTGAGCGCGATCCCGCTTTCCTCGCCGATGACCGCCTGCCGGCGGCCGTCCGCGCTTTCCCACGTTCCCTCCAGCACAGGCCAGAGTGCGTCGTTGTCCACATAGGTGTGATCGCCGTCCAGCGGAAGAATAACATCCGGATTTTCCATGCCGCCGCCTCCGTCCATGATCCGATCTGTGACAAAGTGTTTATAAAGCCCGGAAAGGGAGACGCCCACGAGCGTTCCCGCCAGAAAGACCCAAATCATCCTACGCCTCATCCAACGATATCTCCATCGTCAAAGGGATCGCCGCACTCGGGGCAGAACTTGGGGGGATGCTTGGGGTCGGCAGGCTCCCAACCGCACTTGTCACATTTATACTGGGGGACGCCGGCGGGCTTTTTCGCGCCGCACTCAGAGCAGAATTTGCCCTTGTTCACCGCGCCGCAGGCGCACGTCCAGCCGTCGTCCGCGGCAGCGGGCTTGGGGCTGCCGCACTCGGGGCAGAACTTCCCCGTGGCAGTCGCGCCGCAGGTGCACTGCCAGCTGTCGCCCACGGGCTTGGGCTCGGGCTTTTTGCTGCCGCAGTTGGGGCAGAAGTTGCCGGTGATGCCGCTCTGGCCACAGGCGCACGTCCAGCCTGCCGCAGCGGGGGCTGCCTGCTGCTGCGCCCCCATCTGATAGAGGCTCTGCGCGTTCACGCCGCCGGCCTGCCCTGCCATGTTCATGCCCATGAAGGCCATGGCCGGGCCGGCATTCTGGTTGTTAGCCGCAGCCTGCATGGCACTGGCCTGCGCGCCGACCAGATGCGCCGCCGCTCTTGTCGGATCCATAAAGGCTGCATTGCGCTGCAGTTCCTTGAGCATGGCCTCGTCTTCCTCGCTCGCTTTGACGGACGAAACACCGAAGGAAACGATCTCAAGGCCGCGCAGATTGCGCCATTTCGACGAGAGTACGTCGTTAAGCGCGTCTGCCATCTCCATTGTGTGTCCTGGGAGTGCGGAATAGCGGATGCCCTGCTCGGAGATCTTGGCAAAAGCGGGCTGCAGCGCGGTCAACAGTTCGGTCTTAAGCTGGCTTTCGAGACGGTCGCGGGTGTAATCCCCGCTGACATTGCCGCAGACATTCGTATAGAACAGAATTGGGTCGCAGATGCGGTAGCTGTACTCGCCAAAGCATCGGATGGCGATATCGATGTCGATACCGGCGCGCTGATCAACCACACGGAACGGGACGGGAGAGGGCGTGCCATATTTGTTGCCGATGAGTTCCTTCGTGTTGAAGTAATACACGCGCTGATCCTTGGGTGCCTCGCCGCCGAAGGTGAAGCGCTTGCCGATGTTCTTGAAGGTGTCGAGAATGTTTTTGCCTAACTTGCCGTAAAACAGGGACGGCTCGGTTGAGGCGTCATATTTGAATTCGCCCGGCTCCGCGCAGAACTCCGTGACCTTGCCCTGATCGACAATGACCATGCACTGGCCGTCGGCGACGGCGATCACTGAACCGTTGGAGATGATATTGTCTGAACCTCTGGTGTTGCTGCTGCGGCCGGAGCTGCGCTTCTGACCCTTGACGGCCATGACGTTTTCCGGAAGAGAATCACAATAGAAATACTCAAGCCACTGATCGGCCATTACGCCGCCCGCAGCGCCGAGTGCTGCTTTGATAAGTCCCATTTTGATTACGCTCCTTTTCTGATCTTTGATAAACGGAATAGTCTGAAGGTTTTATACCAGTGTTTTCAGGATACCATAGTTTGACGTGTTCGGCAATCAATTTGTTCCAAATTCATGAAAAATCACAAATTTGCGCAGAAAAAACCGAATGGGCAGAAAAGAAAAAGTGACCATAGGCAAGGAATCTTGAATTTGATATTATTATATCGAATTATAGCGCTCTGTGCAAACGGCGTGCAGGCGCTTCATAAAAAAGGAAAAGGAGCCGGATCATGCAGTTTTTTCAGTGCGCCTGTTATCTTGCCGGACTTGGCGTTTTGAGTTTTGTGCTCGGACGGCTCGTTCCGAAGACGTGGTTTGACTACACACGCTTTCCCTCCCGCGCATACGCGTTTGAACGGGACGGGAAGGTCTACGAATCGCTGGGTATTGCGCGCTGGCAGAGCCGGGTACCGGACATGAGCAGACTGTTTCCAAGGCTTATGCCGCCCAAGAAAATGCCGCCCCGCCCAGATGCGCAGACGCTGCTTGTCATGATCCGCGAAACGTGTGCTGCAGAAGCGACGCATGCGCTTTTGCTGCTGGCCGGACTCGGGGTGCTTGCATTTTGGCCGGGTGTGTGGGGCATTGTGCTGTATCTGGTCTACGCGATTTTCGGAAATCTGGTTTTCATCATCATCCAGCGTTATAACCGCCCGCGCCTTGTTCGGCTTTACGAGCGGAAACGCGCAAAAAGGAGCAAAGAGGCATGAAGGTATTGATCCTCAGCTGCAACACCGGCGGCGGACATAATTCCTGCGCCAAAGCCATCGGCACGGAACTTTTGAAGCGCGGCCATACCTATGAGACGGACGACGCGCTTTTATATGTCTCTAAGGGCACGAGCCGCTTTGTGAGCAGCTGGCATGTGCGCTTTTATCGCTACTTCCCCAAGCTTTACAACAAAGGCTATCAATATGCCGAGGAACATCCAGCCTCGTTTGACGAGTCCTCCGCTGCCTGCCGCATTCTGCGGCGCGGGTGCAAGCGGCTGCGCGCGGCCATCGTGCAGGGCGGATATGACGCGGTGGTGTGCGTCCACCTGTTCCCGGCGCTGATGCTGACATTTATTCAGCAGGATTCTCCCCTGCGCATCAAAACCATGTTTATCGCCACGGACTACACTGCAAGCCCGTCGTGTGACCGCATGCGGCTGGACACCTGTGTCATCCCGGATATTGCGCTGACAGACACCTTTGTGAAAAACGGAGTCAATCCGGACACAATCGCGCCGCTTGGCATTCCGGTGCGCGCAGAACTTTACGCATGCCAGCCAAATCAGGAGGCAAAGCGTGCCGTCGGTCTTGATCCTTCGCACCGGCATCTTTTGATGATGACCGGCAGCATGGGCTGCGGACCGATGGAAGAGATCACACAGCTGCTTGCAAATTCGCTTCCGGCGGAGTATGATGTAACCGTGGCATGCAGCAGCAACAAGCAGCTTCTGCGGCGTATGGAGCGTAAATTCGCAGACAAGCCCAATATCCATATCCGCGGCTTCATCGGCAATGTGTCCGCTATGATGGACAGCGCCGATCTGTTCCTGACAAAGCCCGGCGGCATCAGTACGACCGAAGCTATGGTCAAAGGACTGCCGATGGTGCTGGTCAACGTAGTCGGCGGCTGTGAGACGCCGAATCTGGAATTCTTCGTCGCTCACGGCGGCGCCACGGCCGATACGCCGGAGGCGATTGCCGCACTCTGCAAGCAGCTGCTGGAGCATGATGAGGAGCGCCTGATCATGCGGCAGTCTCTGCTTGCCATGCACAAAGTCCCCGCCTCGCAGGCTATCTGCGACCGTCTGGAAGCATAAACCGGCGCACCGCGTGGGAGGCTAATGAAAAACAAGGAGGTCACACAAGTATGACAATCGTAACACTGGATAACTTTGATAAAGAAGTCATGCAGGCGCAAACGCCCGTTGTGGTAGATTTCTGGGCAAGCTGGTGCGGCCCGTGCATGATGCTCGCGCCTGTGATGGAGGCACTCGAACCGGAAGTTCCCGCCGTGAAATTCTGTAAGGTCAACGTTGATGACGAGCGTGATCTGGCTATGGAATTCCAGATTGAGTCCATCCCGACGCTGCTGTGCATCAAGGGCGGCAAGGTCGTGAAGCGTCTGGTCGGCTTCCGTGAGAAGGATGCGCTCAAGAAGGAGTTGGAGGCGCTGTGAAGGTACGGCTAAACGAAGACAAGGAGATCGTCGCCCGCATTAAGGAGGGCCTCAAGCGCACCGGTGGCTACTGCCCGTGCAGGCTTGCCCACACAGAGGAAAACAAGTGCATGTGCGAGGAGTTCCGCAACCAGATCAAGGATCCTAACTTTGAAGGCTACTGCCATTGTATGCTCTACTATAAGGAAAAATAAGCGCCGGCCCGGCGTCCGCACCTACGGACGCCGGGCCGAATTTATCGAGTTGAACTATGCTTTTATTATGGCTCTGTCTGCAATTCCACATTGCCGGAAACAGTTTCGGCGGTAATGTCGCAGGTTTCGTCTCCGCCGGAGATAAAGCGTTCGGTATCACGGTCGCCGCTGACGGTGCTGAAGTCCAGCGTATAGCGGCAGCTGCCTTTCGGCAAGGTGAGACGCAAATTGCCGCTGACGCTGTTGAAATCGATCTCATCCGGGTGCGCCGTGCAGCTGATGCGCACTTCACCGGAAACAGTTTCGCAGTCGATGGCGCTGCTGCCTGCCGGAAGCGCAGTCAGGGAGATATCCCCGCTGACGGTGCCAAAGTCATATTCTCTGGCCGGAAGTCCGGGGCCGGTAATCCCGCCGCTTGTAGTGCTGACAGCGAGCGTGTCCGCGCTGCCGCCCATCAGTTCCACATTGGCCGAGACCGTTTCGACTGTGATGCTTTTCAGTGTGGACTCGCTGGGCAGGAAAACAGTCAGCGCCTTCCGCGGCAGATCCGTGCTGCTGAAAAACCTTGATCTGCACGGCTGGATGATGAGCTTACCGTCACTGACCCTGTACCGCATGCGGTAATCCTCGTTATTGCCGGTATAATCCTCCTGAAAATTCACACCGTCCTCGTCCGATTCGACCAGATACACATCGCCGGTCAGCCAATGGATCTCAATCTCGTCGATGCCGGTCAGCAGCTCGGATGCGGCTACAGAATCTTCCGCGCTGCCGAAGCCAGAGCGGTCAAGCGTTTCATATTTGTTCGCGCTGTCATAGATATAACGTCCTCCCGCGCGCAGCACACCGAAGGCTGCCTGGCCCGCAAAGTTCAGCGCCAGAATCGCCGCGGCCACACCCACACAGATAAGCGCGATGGCCCAGCCGGGGAGCTTTTTCTTCCTGCCGCTCTGCGGCGCAGTGGATACCGCGTCCGGTGTAGGTGGCGCAGGAAAATCCCGCTTTTTGGGTTCTTCCGCCGCCTGCTTGTGCTCATACAGCTCCGATACGTCGCCGATGCCGCCGACGGCCTCGTCATATGCTTCCTGCTCCGATTTTCCGGCAGCGATCAGATCGTCGTACCGGTCGAGCGCATGCTGCAAAATCTCCTGCTGCACCTCCGCATTGCGGATGGTCAGCGCAGCATCGGAAAAAAGTCCTTCTACATAGATACTGATCTTCTCTCTCATGCTTCTCCCTCCAATAATGCGTTCAGAATGCGCACGCTTGCATCCCATTCCGCCCGCGCCTGCCGGTATAATTCCCGGCCCTTTTCTGTGATCTTATAATACTTCCGTCTGGCTCCGACGGCTTCATCACCCCAGTAGGAGGTAATGTATCTGCCGTCCTCCAGCCGCCGGAATGCGGTGTAGAGCGTAGCCTCCTTCAGGACAAATTCGCCGCCGGAGCAGGTTTCAATGGTTTTGTTGATCTCATAGCCGTAGCTGTCGCGGCGCAAAAGCTGCGCCAGAATCACCGCGTCCGTATGGCCGCGGATCACGTCTGCCCGAATGGTCACAGCGCCACCTCCTGTTCGGTGCGCTTAGTATAGCATGATATACCTCGCCTGTCAAGGTATATCACTTTTAAATTTTTCATGAGATATTCTCATGTATTGCATTCAAATTCAGCACTTGTCAGAAGCGCTGCAATATGCTATACTCCATTCAGCAAGATACGGAAGAAGGAACATCAGTATGCGCATTGTCATCAAAATCGGCACCTCCACCATCACGCATCCGACTGGCAGACTGAACATCCGCCAGATGGAAGCGCTCTGCAAGGTGCTCAGCGACCTCAAAAACGCAGGGAACGAAGTAATTCTTGTCTCCTCCGGCGCAATCGGGATGGGCGTGGGCAAGCTTCGGCTTGGAAAGAAGCCGACAGACGTGCCGACAAAACAGGCTGCCGCCGCTGTCGGCCAGTGCGAACTCATGTATACTTACGACAAGCTGTTCTCTGAATACCGCCACACCGTCGCGCAGATTCTGCTGACGGCAGACGACATTGCAGACCCTGTGCGGCATGAGAATTTCCAGAACACCATCCAACGTCTGCTGGAACTGGATGCCATCCCGATTGTCAACGAAAACGACACCGTCTCCGTTGCGGAATTCGGTATCGGCGACAACGACACGCTCTCAGCCATCGTCGCAACCAGCGTACATGCTGATCTTCTCGTTCTTCTATCGGATATCGACGGTCTGTACACCGCCGACCCGCATAAGGATCCAGACGCTGCGCGCATCGAACTTGTTCCCGAAATCACAGACGAAATTCTGCGTCTTGCCGATGGCAAGGGCTCCGAACTTGGGACCGGCGGCATGAAAACCAAGCTTTCCGCCGCGAAGATCGTCACAAAGGCCGGAACAGATATGATCATTGCCAACGGCGCAGAGGTTGAAAAGCTTTACGCGCTGCTCGACGGCAAATCCATCGGCACAAGATTTTTAGGAAGGAAGGCAAGCGTATGAAGACGCAGGAACTCTTACGGCATGCCAAGGCTGCCTGCCCGCAGCTTGCATGGCTGGGAAGCGAAAAAAAAAATCAGGCCATTTTGCGGATGGCCAATGCGATTGAAGCAAATGCAGATATGATTCTCGCCGCAAATGCAGAAGATCTGCGTGCAGCGCAGGGCGTCATTTCCGATGTCATGCTCGACCGTCTGCGTCTGACACGAAGCCGCATCGCCGCCATGGCAGATGGCATGCGGCAGGTTGCGAAGCTTCCCGACCCGGTCGGAGAAATTCTGGCAGAGGTAACACGGCCCAACGGGCTTGTGATCCGCAAGACTGCCGTCCCGATGGGTGTCGTGGCCATTATCTATGAAAGCCGCCCGAATGTCACCTCCGACGCAGCGGTTCTGGCACTCAAAAGCGGAAACGTCTGTGTTTTGCGCGGTGGGAAGGAAGCGTATCGTTCCGCTGCAGCCATTGTCGCAGCCATGCACGAGGGCCTGCGGGCGGCCGACCTGCCGGAAGCTTTTGTGAATCTGGTATCGGACACCACGCGCCAAAGCGCACACGAACTTATGACGGCAAACGGACTGGTCGATCTGCTCATTCCGCGCGGCGGTGCGGGACTGATCCGCGCCTGCGTTGAATCAGCGACCGTTCCGTGCATCGAGACAGGCACCGGCATTTGCCATGTATATGTGGACAAAGCCGCTGATCTGGAAAAAGCGCTGAACATTATCGAAAATGCCAAAACAAGCCGTCCTTCCGTCTGCAACGCAGAGGAAGTCGTGATCGTTCACGCGGATATTGCCGGACAGTTCCTGCCCATGCTCAAAAAACGGCTGGTGGACGACCGTGCTGCGGCTGGCCTGCCGCTGGTCGAACTCCGGCTGGACGAAGCCGCGCAGAAGCTGATTCCCGGCACGCCTGCGGGGGAACGGGATTTTGACACCGAATTTCTGGATTATATCCTTGCTGTCAAGACCGTTTCTAGCGCGGACGAGGCAATCGCCCATATTGCCGCACATTCTACGCACCATTCCGACGCAATCATCACGGAAAACGCACAGACCGCGCAGCGCTTTACATGTTTGGTTGACAGTGCAGCAGTCTATGTGAATGCATCCACGCGTTTTACCGACGGCGGCGAGTTTGGCCTTGGCTGCGAGATGGGCATTTCCACACAGAAGCTTCATGCCAGAGGCCCCATGGGACTGCGGGAATTGACGACTTATAAATATATCGTAACAGGCAACGGACAGACCCGATAAGGAGGAACTTATGTCAACCTATCAACTTGGATTTATCGGAACAGGGAACATGGGCGGCGCGTTGGCGCAGGCTGCGGCAAAAAGCGGTGCAGACATGCTTCTGTCCAACCGCACGGCCGCGAAGGCAGAAGCACTGGCCGCAAAACTCGGCTGTGCAGCCGGGACGAATCTGGAGATCGCAGAATCTTGCAGCTACATCTTTCTCGGCGTCAAGCCGCAGATGCTCCCGGCACTGCTGGAGGAACTGAAAGCGCCACTTTTGGCTCGGAAGGACAGATTTGTGCTTGTCTCCATGGCAGCGGGCATTACGATTGAAACGATTCAAAAAATACTGGGACTCCCCTGCCCGGTTGTGCGCATCATGCCGAATCTGCCGGTCGCGCTTGGAAAGGGCGTGGTTCTAATTTCCCCGGATGATACCGTTACAGAGGAAGAAATATCTGCGCTGGAAAAAGCACTGCAGCCTGCCGGGCTTCTGATGCAGATGCCAGAAGACAAAATTGACGCAGGAAGCGCCGTCTCCGGCTGCGGCCCAGCGTTTGTATATCTGTTTCTGGACGCGCTGGCAAACGGCGGTGTAAGCTGCGGTCTGCCATACCCTCAGGCACTAGCGCTGGCCGCGCAGACCATGATCGGCGCGGCAGAGATGACGCTATCCTCCGGTAAGCACCCCGGAAAGCTTCAGTCTGAGGTATGCAGCCCCGGCGGAACTACGATTGCAGGCGTCCGCGCGCTGGAGCAGCACAGTGTCCGCGCCGCTGCCATGGACGCCGTGATTGCCGCCTACGAACGTACCTGCGAACTGGCAGCGCACTGAATTCGCACCTTAGGCCGGCTTCTGCCGTCCTTTTTTCTTAACCTTTTATAAATACAGTCTATGTTCGACATCAAAGATGTTGAAGGTTGCCAGTGTACCTTCGAATTGATCTCCACGCCCATTTCCATGTTCTTTCTCCCATTCCACCCAAGAACGAGGTGTACCAAACTTGATTCGTCCTTTTTCAAAGAATGGGCGTGCATCTTTTCGCTTATTGCACGGAAAATACCTGTCCCACTGGAAAAGCAAATCAACTTTTCGACTGCTATACTTGTATGCAAACAATTCCTGAAAGGGAAAATCAGATCTGCTCAAATATTTGGAATATTGTCTAAGCATCTGTCGCCAATTAGGCCGGGGCGACAATATAAGCGTTATCAAAACCCTGTTTCCGCTGTAGCTTTCCAATACCGGTTTTCTTAAAACAACTTACAATATTACGTAATTACAGATGGCCTCTGGACATCTGCTTTTGTCATGCGCAAAAAGGGCTGCTACCACAAAAATAGACCTTTTCGCTTACTTGTGGCAGCTGCCTTGCGCTTTGTGCAGTCTTATCTTAATGACATTGACCTCAAGTCCTACACAGACACAGCATACCACAACGAGGAACTAAAGTCACTCACAAGATACCGTTTTGATAAAGTTCTTGAACGGGCGAAGCTGAAGCAGTCTGTTTCACGCCTGGTCACGATTCTGTTCCCAGAACTGGAAAAGCTGGTTCCAACACTGCACATGGCATCCGTTTACGCACTTCTCAGTGAGTTTCCCGGCGCCAAACAGGTTGCCGAAGCGCACCTGACGCATTTGAAAGCAGTCTTATACGGCGCCTCCAAAGGCCGCTACGGGCGAGATATGGCAACAACGCTTCGAGACGCTGCCAGATGTTCTGTCGGCTCTGTCATGCCAGCCAAGTCTCTGGAATTGCAGCATACGATCCGCCTGATCCGCGAACTGGATGCCGAAATTGAAGACATCGAGACCGCGATCCAGTCCATGATGGATGAAATACAGTCCCCCATTACAACGATTCCGGGCATTGGTGTTCGCATGGGCGCTATGATCCTTGCCGAAATAGGAGACTTCACCCGCTTCGACTCGCCGGATAAGAGCCTCGCATACGCGGGGATGTCGCCATCTACTTACCAGTCCGGTCAGCTTTCTCTGTCTGGAGCCTACTCACACATGGAAAAGCGTGGCTCACGCTACCTGCGCTACGCTCTTTACAATGCCACAAAGTATGTCTGCCATTGGGACCCGACCTTCGCTGCTTACCTCGCTAAGAAGCGGGGCGAGGGAAAGCACTACAATGTTGCAATTTCTCATGCGGCAAAGAAATTGGTGCGTCTAATTTACGCGATGGAGAAATCCAAGCAGTCATATCGTAACGCTGCGTAAATCCATTCTTCTATA
>ENA-OROD01002798-OROD01002798.1-human-gut-metagenome-genome-assembly--contig:-NODE-2798-length-12281-cov-4.017340_pt1 | contig 12281 bp, 6 predicted proteins | sample MGYA00242123_ERZ509038 | MGnify/ENA primary metagenome ERZ509038 (study PRJEB26280, sample SAMEA2338719) | human gut metagenome | biome: human gut; feature: human-associated habitat; material: faeces... | reverse complement strand
CTGCTGCTTCATTTTCCTGCCACAATTCGGGCAGGCTTTATTGCTGGCTCCCATCCGCATCCTCCTTAGACGCCTCTTTAGGAAGGACATCCTTAAGGTAGATCTTTACCTCACGATAGACTGCATCGAATGGCGGCTTGTTGACGCCGCCCGCAAAACGAAACTTATCGTAAGAATGCCGCAAATCTTCTTTCCTTTGCAGGAATCCTTGAAAATCTCCAATGATCCTTTCGCTACATTTTAAGGTGCTGTATATCTTCTGAACATCAAATTCAAATACTTTTGAAATATAATAGAGATCCACCACATCCTTGATTCTTCGGAACACCTTATCTGTTGATACAACCGCGACCTTATCGGCTATCATCTGCAACGGTGAAACGCCGCGAAAACAGATCCCGTCAACCTCATAGATTTGCGTCGGTGTAATCGGTCTGTTTACATCCACATCCATTGTGAACAGGATTTCATCGGTGTTGCGGTCTACTAATTCAAAGCCAGCGGATCGCTTTTCGCCATACATTCGATAAAGGCGAACTTCATAGTCCATGCCGCCTCTATTGATTGCTCGCTGTAAGGATTCCACCATTTGCTCTGCGGTGGGAGGTGTGTCTGTGTTCCAATTTGCATCAATATCTACTGTATGACGGGTCTCATCTAAAAATCCGGCCTCAAACAAACAGGCTTTCAACACCATGGAGCCCTTAAAGCTGATAGGGATGCCGCTATCGTACACAGCTTTCATGACTGAGTACATAATTCTTTCTTCCGCTGTTACATTCAAAGCAAGCACCTCAGTTTTCGTAATATTCGATTGCATCGCTGGCCAAACGCTCAAACCTATCCTGATGTTCCGGCGCGACAAAGAGCCCGTCAAAGCTGTCTCCATTGGAATAGAAGTATTTGCTGACTGCTTCTGTAATGCCCTGCATATCTAAAATATTTTCATTTGCAAGGGCATCATATACCGTTCTGTTAAAATCCGTATATAACAATCCGTTCCGATTCTTGATATTTTGTGCGCCGATACGGTTTCCAAGCACGACCACGCCGTTAAACTTCATAACGGAGTCATCCCCATAGACCCACACGATATATTCATCGCTGCGGCCTCCGAAGTTTCCTTGACACATAAGCGCATTGTCTAACGCAAAGACAACGGGTTCTCCAATGCAGTCACGGACAGCTTGCAGCCAGGAGAGCGCGCCCACATAGCTGCTCCGAGACGGAAGATCCTTCTTTTGAGGGTCATACTTCGGCAGGGACAAGGTCTTACGGTTGGTCAGGTCCTCCTTGATGCGCTGCTCCAACAGATCAGCGACATATTCGGGAGGCTTACGCATCCCTGTCTCCCAATTTTGCACAGTGCGAAAGGGGATATGATACCTCGCGGAAAATTCGCTTTGGGTATCTCCAAGCTGTGCTCTCATTTCACGAATGTTCATATTCATCCTCCTTTCACCTGCATTATACACCCATTGAGTGTACCAGTCAACAGGGTTCCCAGATGTCCTACGGAATATTCATAAGCGCAATTATCGCTCCGGTTCAGATTGTTTTCTTTGCGCTACAGGCTTTTCCTTGCTGCGCTCCGGCTTGGCAAGCTGCTCCATTGCGGCATTGATCACGCACGAGTGATTGTCCACAGCGTAAACATCTGTGTGCCCGCCCATCTGCTTTTGGAGCGCCGCAAAGCGGCCTGCGGCCTGACGTGCCGGCAGATAAAACCGCTCATCTCCCGTGCGCTGCGCCATGGTGCAGGCCAGTACGAACATACAGCGGCCCTTGCCGTAGGTGTTTGTCCACTCCTTCAAAAAAGCAGGCAGCTTTCCATCGTTGTAGGCGTTGGTCGCGTCCTTCTCAAAGGCTCCCGCACAGGTCAGCGTCCGATCCCTGCTGGCCATCCACTCAAAGACCTCTCCGCGAACCACAGCCTCAGAACGGGTATTAGGATATATGGGCTGTGCGGGATCTCGATATTTTTCTTCGACTCTTTTCCGCAGAATATCATCCGCACAGCACGCAATGCTGTCTCGAAAGGCATCCATCTCATCCGTATCGCGGGAGAGCCAGTCTGTATAAAGCTGTGACAGGGGATGCTCAAACTCGTTCAGCACCGCAAGCTGCCGTTCGGAGAGGCTTGTTTCATCCTCAAAAAGCATCAGCAGATTATCACGGCAAGCGATCTCGTAGGCGTGAGAAATGATCTCATCAGGCGACTGCGTTTTCATCTCCGCAAGAAACGCCTCGTTTTCCTGCGACATTTTTTCGTATAATTTGGTTTCCAATTCGTCTTTTGTAGGCATGATGTTCTCCTTATAACTCAATAATACGGAAATCGCTCTCTTTTTCCATGATCTCGCTGCTCAATAATATCAATGGCATATCCGAGGCTGCCAGCCGTCTCAGCTTGCTAATGGAAAGCGGAGTTGGTGCTTCAAACAGGGCCACAATGCAGGCCCACAGGTCAACAACATGACAAAGGCAAACGATACGTTCCGAAGAAAAGGACTCTGCTGCTTCGGGCAGCATCGTGCGTAATTCTTTCATGAGGCTTTCCTGCTCTTTTAGCATCTGCTGATGTATCTGGCGTTCTAACCGTTCTTTTTCCTGCTTTCTTTCCAACCGTTTCATTGTAAACGATCCTCCATTTCAAAAATTATCTCGCCAGCCCCGCCCGCATCCGGTGGGCGTAATTGGCGACGCTGTATCGTTTCATATAGGCGTTTTCGCTGGGGGCCGGACTGCCTAAGTCCAGCCCCTCCATGCGGGGATCGTCGGTGCCGTCCAGTACCTCCTCCACCGGGATCACGCGAAGCCTGCCGGAGCATTTCAGCTCGCCGCCAAATACGCCAGCGGCACAGTGAAAGCCACGGTCACCGCACACCCAAAGCAGCTTCTTCCCGGCAGGAATATCTCCAAAGGGCTGCTTCAAAACAATAACGGAACGGGGTTCCGCCCCGGCCACCTCATAGTAGCCGGACTGCTCCGCCTTTTCGTATGCCTGGATCAATTTCTTGAATTTGTGCTGCGGCTCGATATAGAGCCAGCTTTCCTGATAACCCATAATTTCCTCCGTTTTCTATTGGTTTTACCGCTCCATCTGCGGTCTGCGGCGCTCCGGTGGCCTTTGATCCTCGTCCGGCTCGGCGTCTACGATCTCCGGCTCCTTGTGGTCTAAATTCAGCAGGGAATTCAATTCCTCCAGCCGTGCCGTTTTGGTGTTCAGCTCCGCCTCGCGGGGAAACGGCTTTTGTACCTCTGCCTTTGCGGTTTCCAACTGCGTTTGCAGATTGGAAAGCTGCTCCCGGCAAGCCTGCTCCTTGATGGGCAGTCCCTCCAGCGCATTGTCCATGCGCTGCAAATTGCCGAACACATCTGTTCCCAGCGTGACCGTGTGGCGGAGCTGCCCGATCATGGTCAGGCGGTACTCCCGCGCGAAGGTATCAAAGGACAGCTCCAGCGTCAGGCCGCGATAGCTGCCGATCTGTGTCGCCTCCGGGGAGAGCATCGTTTGGCACATGGTCAGCAGCGCCGCGCCCGCCTCTTTCTTGTCAGCGTAGGTGACGCCCGCCAGCGTGAGCGGAGAGAAACCGTCCGCGTTTGGGTGTGTGTTTCCCTTGACCGTGGCAATATCTGCGCCATACCCGGTGATCCGTGCCTGCGTTTCCGCGATTTGTTTTGGAAAGCCCTTGCTGATGGCGTCCTCCAGCGCGTATTTCTGAGAAAGATGGTTGGCTTTCAGCAGTTTCAGCTTGGACACCTCAATGTCGAGATCCATCTTTTCCTTGATCATGGGGTTGCCACTGGCCAGCGCCTTGATCTCGGCATAAGAAAGCGCCTGTTCGTCTACATCTTCGGCAGAGCGGACAGGCGATTTGCTGGTCATAATTTGCGATATAAATTTCTGCTTGGATTCTACCAACTGATACAAGTAGGCATCGAAGGTGCCCTCGGTGACATAGCTGTAAATGTCCACCTCCGGATTTTCGTTGCCCTGCCGGATAATGCGCCCCTCCCGCTGCTGAAGGTCGGACGGACGCCACGGACAATCCAGATGGTGCAAAGCGATGAGCTTTTGCTGACAGTTGGTGCCAGCGCCCATGCGCTGGGTGCTGCCCAGCAGGATACGCACCTGACCGCTCCGCACTTTGCCGAACAGATCTTTCTTCTGTACCTCGCTCTTGGCGTTGTGGATGAAGGCGATCTCGTTTTCGGGAATACCCAATTCCAGCAGTTTCGCGCGAATATCATCATAAACGCTGAAGGTGCCGTCATCCTTTGGGGTGGAGAGGTCGCAAAAAATCATTTGCGTGGAGCGTTGGTCTGCGGTGCGTTTCCAGATCTCAAACACATTTTCCGCGCACTTGGCGGCTTTGCTGTTGGGATCGCTGGGAAGCATGGGGTTGACCAGCCGCTGATCCAGCGCCAGCTTGCGGCCATCGTTGGTGATAAGCAGCATATTGTCCACGCTGCTGTCTACCATTCTGTTACGGACTTTTTCGGCGCGCTCCGCCAGCGACGCCACGATCTCTTTCTGATACTCGGAGGGTTTCAGGGCGATGTTGTGGTAACGCGCCTCCGGCACGGGCAGCTTGAGCATATCCGCCGTCTGGATGTCCGCCACATTTTTGAATACGCTCATCAGCTCCGGCAGGTTATAAAACTTGGCAAACCGCGTCTTGGCCCGGTAGCCGGTGCCCTCGGGAGACAGCTCGATGGCGGTGACGGTCTCGCCGTAGTTCGCCGCCCATGCGTCAAAGTGCTGCAAGCCCTGCTCCTGCAAGGCGTTCATTTGCAAATACCGCTGGATGGTGTAAAGCTCCACCATGCTGTTGGAAATGGGGGTGCCGGTGGCAAAGACAATGCCGCGCCCTCCGGTGATCTCGTCGAGGTAGCGGCACTTCATAAAGAGGTCTGAACTTTTCTGCGCCTCGGTCTGGGCAATACCGCCCACATTCCGCATTTTCGTGTAGAGAAAGAGGTTTTTGAAATAATGGCTCTCGTCAATGAAGATACGGTCAACGCCCAATTCTTCAAAGGTGACCACATCGTCCTTGCGGCTCTGGTCATTCAGCTTGTCGATCTTGGCTTGCAGGCCCTTCTTGGTTTTCTCCATCTGTTTGATGGTGAAGTTCTCGGCTTTTTCTCGCTTGGCTTCGGAAATGCCCATCATGATTTCGTCGATCTGCTGTTCCAGAATGGCCCGCTGGCGCTCTACGCTCATGGGGATCTTCTCGAACTGCGAATGCCCGATAATAACGGCGTCATAGTCGCCGGTGGCGATCCTACCACAGAATTTCTTGCGGTTTTTGGTTTCAAAATCCTTACGGGTAGCGACAAGGATGTTCGCTGCCGGATAGAGCTGCAAAAACTCAGTGGCCCACTGCTCTGTCAGGTGGTTGGGCACCACAAAGAGGGACTTCTGGCACAGGCCCAACCGCTTTGACTCCATCGCCGCTGCGACCATTTCAAAGGTTTTTCCCGCGCCCACCACATGGGCAAGCAGGGTATTTCCACCGTAGAGAATGTGGGCGATGGCGTTGACCTGGTGCTTGCGGAGCGTGATCTCCGGGTTCATGCCGCTGAAATTGATGTGACTGCCGTCGTACTCACGGGGTCGGTTGGAATTAAACAGGATATTGTAGGTCTTGCAGATGGCTTCACGCCGGTCAGGGTCTTTCCAAATCCATTCAGCAAATGCTTCTTTGATAAGCTCCTGCTTGCTCTGCGCGATGGCCGTCTCTTTCTTATTCAGAACGGCAATTCTGCGCCCTTCCTCATCGTATTGGTAATCAAAAATGCGGACATCCTTCAGGTTAAGTGTCGTTTCGATGATCTCATAGGCGTTGATGCGCTTGGTGCCGTAGGTGCTGATGGCCTTGACATTGCCGCGATCCTTGTTTTTGTCCTCGATGCGCCATTCACCGGTGATTTTAGAATAGTGGACCTTCATGCCCCATTGTGCGCTGCGGGGTGTACCCAGCGTTTCAAAAATAAATCGGCGGACATATTCCGTATCCAGCCATGTAGCGCCCAGCCGGACGGAGATCTCGCTGGCGGTGAGGTCGGTGGGCTGCACCTGCGCCAATGCCTCGGCGTTGATCTGATACTGCGGGTCCTGCTCCGCCTTGCCTTGGGCAACCGCCAATTTCTGACGCACATTGCCGGAAAGATACTCGTCCGCAGGCAGGTATTTCTCATGCCCGTCGTTCTCGCCGGTGTAAGCGGGGTTTAGGAACACCACGCCGGTCAACTCAGAAAACAGCGTTTCTTCGTCCTTGCCGGTGAGCCTGCTCATATAGTCCATATCCACATGAGCCTTTTCGCCAATGGACAGCGCCAGCGCCTCCACTGCCGTATCTACCTTTTCGGCGGGTTTGTGGCTGCGGATGGTGCGCTTGGTGAACAGGTCTGCCTTTCTTTTCAGGTTCCGGTCCTCGTCCAGAATTTCCAGTGAACACAGCAGGAAGTAGGAGCTGTCCTGGTCAAAGGCAATGGCATTGCCGCGGGAATTGATGAGTCCGTATTTCCGGGTGAAGGCATCGTAGAGGGTATTCAGCTTGGCTTGCTGCGCCTTGATTTCTTCATCGGGATAGTCCTCGGTCTGGTATTCCAACAGCGTCCGCACACAGTCCCGCAGCTCGATCATGCCGCGGATTCTGCTCTCTGCCGTCTTGGATACCTCCACCGGGTTCATGCGGCTGTTTTCCCGATAATAGATCTGACCGTTCACCAGTGTATAGGAGAAGTTGCGGACGGCAGGATCGGCCTCAATGGAATGGTCCTCGCCCTCCAGCTCATCCTCCCGGTCATAGGCGGCGATCTCGCCGTGGATATTTTGAACGGCCTCCGCCAGCAGTGCTTCCAACGGCTGCTCCGGGTACGGCTCACAGGTGGGCGTGGGGCCGAACGGCCCGGACACCATCTTCATCTCGCCCAGCACCATGTCGGGGTGGTCGATGAAGTAGCTGTTCATCTGGATGCCGTCCTCGTTGGTGGCAAGGTGTACCCATTCGGGTTCTATATCCACCATTCGTTCCCGCTTTTGGAGGAACAGAATGTCTGAAACCACCTTGGTGCCCGCCGCGGCCTTGAACGCATTGTTGGGCAGGCGAATCGCCCCCAGCAGCTCCGAGCGCTGCGCGATGTATTTTCGCGCGCTGGCGGTGCGCTTGTCCATGGTGTAGCTGGAGGTCACAACGGCGATGACGCCGCCCGGTCTGACCTGATCCAGTGCCTTGGCGATGAAATACTCATGGATGGGGAAATTCAGCCGGTCATAGCGTTTGTCCGGCACATGAAACTGGCCGAACGGCACATTGCCAATGGCAACATCGAAGAAATTGTCCGGGAAGGCGGTTTTCTCATAGCCCTGCACCGCAATACTGCTTTTCTGATAAAGCTGTCTGGCGATGCGGCCGGAGAGATCGTCCAGCTCCACGCCGTAGAGCTTGCTGCCGCTCATATTTTCCGGCAGCATACCGAAAAAATTGCCGATACCGCAGGACGGCTCCAGAATGTTGCCCTGCGTGAAGCCCATCTGCCCCAGGGCGGCATAGATGCCGCGGATGACCACAGGCGGCGTGTAGAACGCCGTGAGCGTGGATTCGCGGGCGGCGGTGTATTCGGCGTCGGTAAGCAGTTCTTTCAGTTCAGCGTAACGAGGATTTTTCTCGTCAAAGAAGTCCGCCAGACCGCCCCAGCCCACATACTGCGCCAGCACCGTCTGTTCCTCTGCTGTGGCGGCGCGATTCTCCGCCTCCACGGTTTTCAGGGTACGGATCGCGTCCAGATTGCGCTGAAAACGCTCCAGCGGTGCGCCCTCTCCGATGTGGTCATCGGTGATGCGGTAGTTGCTGCCGTTCGGGTCCAGCGGATAGGCAAGCGCGTTCTGCTTTTTCTTTTTCGGCGGGGTGAGCGCCGCAGGCGGCTTGTCCGTCTGCGGCTGCGGCGGGGCCAGCGCAGCGGGGTCCGCCTGCTCCACAATTTTCCGAACAAAGGAGATCGGTTCCGTGCGGAAGATGGGAAAGCCGACCTTTTGGACAAAGGTAATGTCCTGAAAGTTGACAACGCCGTGCGCAGTATCCACGCGATCCACAAGGAAGGTCCTGCCGTCGATCTCAAATACCGTTTCACCGGGAACAAGATTTTGTGCCGCAAATTCTGCGTCGGTGATTGCTGACTGCGTGGCAGGCTCGACCGGCTGCTCTGCGGCGGTGTCTTTGGTGCGCTCCACATAGAGCCATTCCGCCGCTTCCTTTTCGTTGACTGCCTTTCTGACCTGCTCCAGATAATCCTCGGCCTGCCACTCGCTGGGGAAGGTCTCACGGACGCCCTCGCTGTCAACATAAATTTCGTCCCGAATATCGTCCCAGACGGCGTAGCCGTCGTCCGTTTCGATCACGCTGAACCGCTCATAGGCGGGCGGCTGCTCTGCGGCAAGCCGCGCTGCATCCTCTGCGACCTGCTCCACAAAGCTGCGTTCCTGCTGAGGAGCATCATGCCGGTGGTTGAACAGGCTGAAAGTGCCGTCCACATATTCGGAAAGCTGCTCCTTTGCGCGGCGGACGGAATCATAGAAACGGTCACTCTCGTCCGTCCCATCCAGCCGGGAGGTCAACGCCGCCAGCATTTCCGCAGTCTTGCCCTTATCTTGCAGCTGCTCCTCGATCATGGGAAGCGCATCGTAATAATCCGCACCCTTGGGATAGGGACGCGGAACATCGTCCGGCGCATTGTAAAAACCGTTATAGACGGTTCGAGCCAACTGCCCACGCTCATATTCCGGGATTTTGGCGATAGCGTCCTCGCCGGGGAATCGTTTCTGCGCGATCAGGCGCTCATACTCCTTGACCACATTGGGGATGGTCAGATGGACGGTATCATATTTCTTAAAATTATAGTCGCGCTCATACTCCAGCCCTTTTGATGTTTTCGTGTGCTGGTATCCGGCACGGCCACCGCCACTGTACTCACCAAAGCTGCCCTTGATGAATTTCTGATGCTCCTCCGGCGTGTGGGGATAGCAGAAGTGGGAGTAGATCGTTAGGCGGCTTTCCGTGCCTTCATTCAAAAAGTGCTGGTCAATCTCGTCCTGCGTGATGAACATTTTGCATTGCCGCAGGAAATCAGGCTGGGCGTTAAAGTGCCGCTCCGGGTAGGGCAGACCGTCCAGCACAACACCGATGCGGTGGGTGTTATAGCCACTGACACGGAAACGCATGATGTCCGGGGCCGCGGCGTAGGCGTCAAGGAAATTGTGATATTCCTGCGCCAGCGTTTGCAGACCACCCTCTGTCTTTGCAAAGGCCACCATATCCTCGTCCAGCTCCGGGTAGCCCTTGTGCTGGTCATGGATGGTCAAAGTCTGCGGGAATAGTCCCTGCGCGCGGCCTTCTTCGTTTAGGTCACGGGCCGTCATCAAAAGCGCGTCCATCGCTTCGTGCAGTACCTTGTCCGGGGCCTGCGCCAGCTCGGACGCAGAGAGATAAGTCCCCGCCTCCAGCAGCTCCAAAATGCGGCCCGCCGCCAGTCCCCATGTGACCACGGTCTTGCTGTACCCGGTGCGGACGCTGTCCCCTTGGGCGAGGTGGATGCCGTCCTCCAGAAACCACACGGCGTATTTGCGGCCTTCGTATTCAATGCCGCGCCCGTTCGCCCTACCGAACTCCCGGCGCAGAAATGATATATTTTCCGGTTCAGGCCGCTCCCGCATATAGAACACTGCGATGCGCTCCGCACTGTTGGGTTCGTTGCCGCCCGTGCAGAGGGCCAGATCAATGACCTCCTGCGGCACCGTGCGGGCCGGGGCCAGAATGCCGGAGGGCGCATCTGCCGGAGCCTCGTACACCGGAGCGTCGCCGCCCATGTCGAATAGGGCAAGCTGCTCCGCGACGATTGGGGCATTTTGCAGGCCCAGCTTGATCTTGTACTCGCCGCGCTCGATCAGGCCCTCGGTCATTTCGGTGATGACCGACCATGAAAAAACGGACTCCGAGGTGCGGGAGAGATAGCTGCCCTCCCACATCAAAAGTCCGTCTTTCTCGGCATGGTAGCCTGTCCGAACACCGTCGGTCAGGACTTCCACCCATATGTCGTTGTAGCTGTTTTTGAGAAATTCCGTCCGTTCTGCAAGATTCTTGTGCGCCTGAAAGTATTCAAAGATCTCCTGCCGCTTGTGCTTGCGCCCGCCGTCATCCAGCAGATTCGCTTCAATGAGATGCATATCCAGAAAAGCGGGCAGTACTGCGGTATTTTGCTGTGCGGTGTCATGCTCCAGCGCAAAGGCTGCTGCCTGTTCCTGCGCCTTTTCGTCCGGGTAATCACCGTAGACACGGAGGCACTTGTGTGTTTCAGCATCATAGACGGCAGCGCCGTCGTATGCAAAACCGTCTTCCTCCATCGTACCGGCAACATAGCCCTGCGCTGCGGCCTCCGCTTCTTCCAGCGTTTGATAGTCCAGCTTATCGTCAAAGCCGTTTTCAAAATGGTGATAGGCTGCGACCTGATAGGGCTTGAACGGGCTATGGTCTGCTGCGTTTACCAGCTTCGGATAAGTTTCCTCTAAAAGCTCCTGATGCAGCCGGTTATGGAAGGCTGGCATATCAAAGTAGAGCTTTGCAAGCTGCAAATTGCCGCTTTCGTTGACAATGCGCCGGATTGCGTCTGCCCCTTCCATAATGGCATTTTCACGATCTGAATTGCGGCAGGCATTGACAAATGCTGTGTCTTTTACCAATGCAGCAGCAACCGTTTGCTTGTACTGCTCGAACAGTTCTTTTATGGTTGGTTGTGCCGCATCTATAACAGCAGAGGCAGGAAGTTCATCACTTCCTGCCTCTGTGGGTTCTTCGGTTGTCAGGCGTAGATCAGGTCGCTGAGCACCAGCTCCTCCGCGCTGTGCCGGAGATTGTTCATCAGACCCGTCCAGCGCAGGGGATCGGTCGCCTTCAGCTCCTCCGTCACGCCCTCGGTTCTCGCCATCTGCGCCACGGTCTGCTCCACCATCTTCCGCGCGGTCTGCTCGATCTCCGCCAGATGCTCCGTCAGCTTGCCGCTGGTCTTGAGGTTGGTGTAAAGCACCCTGCGGCGCTTCATCAGATATTCTCTCCGCAGCTCCGCGTACTTGCCCAGATGCACCTCCGGCGTCTGCGGCATCAGCAGGTTCGGCACCTGATAGCCGTTCTGCATCCTGTAAGTGACCTCCATGCTGTTCGCTCCTTTCATGGGGTGTTTCGTGTTGTTCTGTGCGGCCATCATAACCGATTCTCGTGCGGTTTGCAAAAAACTGATCCCGCTGCGCCTGCATGACCGTTCGGCTGATCTCCCGCAGCCCCATCTCCGCGATGTCGCTGGTGGCGATGCCCAGGGCGTTGATGGTGGGGGGCGTGTTGAATTCATAAACGTGGGCAAACTCATCGGGCGAAAAATAATCGTCCGCCCGCAGGCCCAGCCGGGTCATCAGCATATAGGCCACGCTGACCTCCAGCGCGTCCCGGTAGAACACCTCTAAATTGAGGTCATCCAGCTCCTCCAGCAGACTGTCCTCCCGGCACTCCCGCAGGTCTTGCAGGTAGTCCGTGAAGTTGTCCGCCACGGCATTGTGGCAGGCGGAACGCACCGCATCCGCCAGATTTTCTTTTTCGGCAAGGTTGCCGAAGGTGGCCTCCAGCGTTTCGATGACCTCCGGCTCAAAGGCCGGATGCATCGTCCAGATGGGCAGCGGACGGGCAAAACGGGACGCATGGGTGTCCGAAACATCAAAATAGAGCTTCAAGCAGTTTTGCCCGTCATCGCCAAATACGGCGATGCTCTTGGCCCCACGATTGACCCAGCGGCCAAACTGACGGTTCCAGCGCTCCATCTCAAGGACCGCCGTGGCGTCCGGGCGCTGGGCGTAGATCAGAATTTGATCATCGAAGGGGCATTTGTAATTGTAGCAGGCCGCGCGGAGAAAGCCCGTCCAGCTTTGATAGCTGCCGGTGACGCTCTGCACAGTCTGGTCATATAGCTCCGTAATAAGCTGAAATTTTGTAGGCAAGTTGGCACCTCCTATCTCTCCGGCTCCGCCCGCTTTTTTACTGCAAGCCGGTCATTCTTTTGCTGTTCTTTTTGGGCCTTTTCAAATGGCTTCCGCTGATAGCAATAAATATAAAACTGGTAATCACCTTTAACTGGCGTACAGCGAAGCATATACACATACCGCTGTGTTTTCGCCATGAATCCGCAAGAGGGAAGCAACGCACCCTTGATGGCGCAGATCTGCTCATACCGGTTGC
>ENA-OROD01002796-OROD01002796.1-human-gut-metagenome-genome-assembly--contig:-NODE-2796-length-12283-cov-3.603942_pt1 | contig 12283 bp, 10 predicted proteins | sample MGYA00242123_ERZ509038 | MGnify/ENA primary metagenome ERZ509038 (study PRJEB26280, sample SAMEA2338719) | human gut metagenome | biome: human gut; feature: human-associated habitat; material: faeces... | reverse complement strand
GCCGCGGATCATCTCCTGCAGCGCGCGCTGCATGCTCGGATAGCCCTCGTAGCCGAGCTGGGTCGCAAAGCGCACCACGGTCGATTCGCTCACACCGACCGTCGCGCCAAGCTTCGAGGCCGTCATAAACGCCACCTTGTCGTAGTGCTCCTCAATATACTTCGCGATCAACCTCTGACCTTTGGAAAACGATCTCGCATTTTGCTTAATGCGATTCGTAAGCTGGATATTCATGGGTGATTTCCTTTCTTTACGTTTCCTGACAGGAAATTTTACAGCACGAGTCGCTGTTTCCTGCAAAATTTCCTCCGTGCAAGCGCGGCCGCATACCTGTCCCTACGGACAGGGCACACGTATACACGGTATCATAATGTTTATTTTAGCCGATATTCCTGCAAAAATCAAGGGATATTTTCGCTGTTTTCTATGAATTTCAAACCGTTTTTGCAGGAAACGCATCCTTTCATGCAAAGGTATGTCCGTGCAGCACGGATATCTCTCTCCATTCTTTGCCATCCTTTACAAAAGAAGCTTGCAATTCCTTTCGTTTTGTTGTATCCTTATTCCGATTATTAATCGTTTAATTATGTTGATTTCCCACAACAGAATAAACGCACCCGTCTTTTGGAGGTCTTTTATGGAAAGTAAAACGCTCATTTCGTCCATTCGTGAAAATATCGGCAAGGTCATGGTCGGTTCCGAAGAAACCATCGACCTCTTGCTCACCGCGCTCATTGCCGAGGGTCACGTGCTCATCGAAGATGTGCCCGGCATGGGCAAAACCGTGCTCGCAAAGTCACTTGCAAAGTCCGTCAGTCTGGAGTTTAACCGCATCCAGTTCACGCCGGATGTGCTGCCGTCCGACATTGTGGGCTTTTCCATTTACAACAAGGACAGCGGCTGCTTTGAGTACAAGAGCGGCGTGGTGAGCAATACCAACCTGCTGCTTGGGGACGAGATCAACCGGACGTCCAGCAAAACCCAGTCCGCCCTGCTGGAAGCGATGGAAGAACGTCAGGTCACGGTGGACGGCACAACTTATCCGCTGCAAAAGCCCTTTGCGGTGATCGCGACCCAGAACAATGTAGGAACCGCAGGCACCCAACTGCTGCCTTATGCCCAGATGGACCGGTTCCTTGTCCGGCTTTCCATCGGTTATCCCGATTATGAGGCCCAGATGTCCATCCTCCGGGACCGCCAGAGCACAGATCCCATTGGTTCCGTGGCGCAGGTGGTCACCCGTGACGATGTGCTGCGGATGCAGGCGGAGGTGCGGGCCGTCACAGCAAAGGACAGTATTCTGGACTATATTACCCGTCTGGCCATGGCGTCCCGGGAGCATCCCATGGTGGAGGTAGGCATCAGCCCCCGGGGTACCCTGTTCCTTGACCGTATGGCCAAGGCCCATGCTTATCTGGAGGGCCGGGATTATGTGACAGGCGGCGATGTGCAGGCGGTGTTCCATGATGTCTGCACCCATCGGGTGATCCTCAACCAGAAATCCCGGCTGTCCGGCGGAACGGTCACACAGGTGCTGGACGAGCTGCTGGAAACGGTGGAAGTTCCGGACCGCAGACAGGCATGATGCGGAAACGGAGATTTGCTTACGGCGCATGGCTGCTGTTTGTCATTTTGCTGTATTTCTTTGAGAACAATACCGGCACCCGGACGATTTTGGCCGCTTCGGTTTTCCTGCCGGCTGCGTCGGTCCTCTGCGCGGTGCGTTCAGTCAGACGGGTAACGGTTCATCTATCTGTGCCGGACTGCTGCAAACAGGGAGATGCCGCGGAATGCTCCGTGCGGGCAGAGGGCCTTCTGCCCGGAGCGGTGCTGACGGCAGTGCTTCGAGGCCGCAGTCGCCTGACCGGGGAGGAAACGGCGGTGAAGCTCTCGGCCTCGCGGTTTGCGCCTGACGCGGCAGGTACGCTGCGTACCGCCCATTGCGGTACGGTCATACTTTCTCTCAGCGACGCGGCTGTGCAGGACTGGTTTGGCTTGTACCGCCGCCCCCTGACAGTTCGGAGCACCCGCTTCGTGACCGTCGAACCGCTGCTGTTTGACATGCAGATCTCCCTTGCGGAAAATGAAACGGTCACGGCGGACAGCGAGCGCTGGTCTTCCACCCATCCGGGGCACGATCCCAGTGAGACCTTCGGATTCCGTACATACGTCCCCGGCGATCCCATCCGGCAGATCCACTGGAAGCTTTCCCAAAAGACAGACTCCCTGATGGTGCGGGAACTGGGGCTTCCGGTAGCGGAGGAGGTCCTGCTGCTGTTGGATACCTCCACCACTGGGAAGGAAGATGCCGCGGATGCGCTGGACGCGGCCATGACAGCGCTGCTGTCCTTGTCCCGATCCTTGACAGAACAGGGGATCGCCCATTCTGTTGGCTGGAAAAACAGGGAATTAGAGGAGCTCTCTCTGTGCACGGTACGGGATCAGCAGGACTGTACAGCGGTGCGTGAGCAGATTTTGACTGCCGCTGCCGCACCGGATGCGGAAAGCATCTGCGACTGCTTCCGCAAATGGTCCGGGGATGTCTATGCGCATACCGTTGTCTGCGCGCCGTCTTTGCCCCGGGGCCTTTCCCTGCTGCAGGCGGGCAACCGTGTGACCGTGCTGCTGTCTGACGGCGGCGCACAGAGCTGCGACGGGGTGATGGTCATACCCTTTTCGCGGAAGAACATGGCGCAGGAATTGGAATATCTTGAAATTTAAGGAATGTTCATGAAACATCAAACGGTTGGGTTACAATTTGATTTTCAAAAAAGTGAGCGGGCAAAACCGTGGAAAACAGCACTCCCCATTGCCGGTGTGCCGCTGCTTGCGGCAGTGCTGCTTCTGGCCCTCAAGCCTGCCAGAGAAAGCCTGAAGTGCTTGTGCAATCTGGTGTTTGCGGCCAGCGAGGCGGTCAATGCCTATGCCTACGATTATTTTGAGGTTTCGGACGCGGCCAGCCCGGTTCTGGCATTGGGCCTGCTGGTGACGGCAGCGGCCGGTGTTCTCCTGCTTGCATACCTGCGCGGCAGCAAGATCGTTCCGCTTCTGGCGGCGTTGGCCCTGGCCGGCGGGGAGATCTGGTTCGGACTGACTCCTCCGGCGGCTGTCAATGTGCTGATTTTTGCGCTGCTGGCGCTGTTGGCCCTGCCTGTGGATACCCTGCGGGGCAGACTGGTATTTCTGCTGGCGGTCATGGCCGTTTTTCTGACGGTACAGCTCTTGGCTCCCGGTGTTCGCATAGGGGTGGAAGAAGCCTCTGAGCATGTGCGGGATCGGCTGGATGCTGCCGAACAGCTTGTTTCCGGTGCAGACTATACGCCGCAGCAGGAACCGCCCCAGACCGCCCGTGAGGAAAACCGGCTGGATACGGAAACCGCCGGAGAGACGTCCGGAGATACGCAGAATACGCAGGACTATCAGCATATTTATGAACAGGAACAGGAAATCAGCCGTCCCAAGCGCATCGACTATCTAAAAATCGCCGTGCTGACGATCCTGATTTTGGCCCTGCTGACGCTGCCCTTCCTACCGTTCGTCCTGTTTGACGCCCGGCGGCGCAAGGCAATGGAACGGCGGGCGGCGTTTGCCTCCCCTGACTGCGGGGAAGCGATCCGCGCCATGTTTTTGCATCTGACTGCCTATCTGGATCACTGTGGAAAAGGCGTTGGGAATCGCCCCTTCTCCCAATGGGGTGTTGCACTGTCCCAAACCGTTTCTCCGGAATACGCCGCGCAGTTCCGTCATGCCGCCGTGCTTTTTGAGGAGGCAGCATACAGTACCCATGCCATGGGGGAGGAACAGCGGGCCGAACTGCAAAGTCTTTTAACCGAAACGGAGCGGCTGCTGTATGACGGTGCGGACCGGAAAACAAAATTTCGCTTGAAGTATGTGGAGTGTCTCCACGCCTGAGAGGAAGCAAGAATGAAAAACACAAAGCTTTTATTGTTGACTGCGGTGCTGCTGCTGACCCTGACGGGCTGCCGTACCCGGACCACCGTGCCTGCGGATCCGATCCCCGATGAGAACGGCGAGGCGGCGGAGGACCAACTGGGACAGGCCGAACAGATTGAGGATGCGGAAGGCGATCCTGCGGCAGAAGGGAATGCCAGACCGGATGCGGATGCCCCGACCGCAACGGACCCGGATTCCGACCGAAAGACGTATGCGGAGGACGCAAATGCTGAGATCGTTCCCGGTGCGGACCAGTCCCTCATGCAGCAGGGGGACGGCGGAAAAACACCGGAGCATGATGCCAATGGAGGAGCTACCGGCGCAAAGGATGCGACCACCGGTGAGCTGACCGCAACGGAAACCGTTCCCGCTGACCAGGCAGGAAACACCGGCGCGGACGAAAGTGGTCAAACGGCAGAAACCGCTCTGCTTTATTATCAAACACTGCTGGAGGACCGTTTGAGCGGTCTCTTTGAGTGCCAGCGCTTCTATATTTACTGGGAGACGGCGGAGGACTACCACACTGTCCATAAATCATCTGATGAGCATCAGATCATCTCGAATGCCGGGGCGTATGACGTGTCCGCAAAGCTGCAAAATGACGCACTGATTGTGGATGACGGCTGGATCCAGCGTAAAGATCCCGGCGTGATCGTCAAGGTCGTGGAGCGCTCCGTCCTTGGCAGCGGAGTGTCGTCCACCCGACAGGCGGAAACGGTTTGCGGTGCGTTGAAAGCACGGGAGGGCTGGTCTGGGCTGGATGCCGTCCGGAATGGCCGGGTCATTTTGCTCTCCGAGGAGTTGCTTTCCGGTCAGGCCAGACGGACCGGCGCGGCGTTTTTGCTTGCCAAGGCCATGTATCCGAGCCTGTTCAGTGATACAGATGGGGGAGAGGCGCTACGTGCACTTACTCAGGAAGCATACGGCGCGCCTGCGTCCGGTACATTTATTTATGTAGGATGAAAGGAATGGTTTTGATATGACGATTCTTGTGATTGACGGTCAGGGCGGAAAGCTTGGAAAACGGCTGGTGGAAAGCATCAAAAAATCCTTCCCGCAGGTGGAGGTCATGGCCGTCGGGACCAACAGCGCCGCGTCAGAGAGCATGATGCGTGCCGGTGCGGACCGGGTGGCGACCGGTGAAAACCCGGTCATTGTTGCCAGCCGGACTGCCCAGATCATCGTTGGCCCTATGGGGATAGCCCTTGCCGACGCGCTGATGGGAGAGATCTCTCCGGCAATGGCCAATGCCGTTGCTGCCAGCGCGGCCTACCGGGTGCTGATCCCCATGAATCTCTGCGACACCTATGTGGCAGGCGTCAGCCAGAAATCTTCTGCCATCATGGATGACGCGATGGAGCATATTCGCCAACTGCTGACGGAGATGGGAGATACTGCATGCCTATGACCCGGAACGATGCACGTTCTTCTGTGCAGATCAGAAAGCTTACCTACTCGGCGCTGTATCTTGCCATTGCATTGGTCCTGCCGTTTCTGACGGGACAGATCCCTGAAATTGGATCCATGCTCTGCCCAATGCACATTCCGGCATTGCTGTGCGGCTTTGTTTGCGGCTGGCCGTGGGGACTGGCGGTGGGATTTGTTTCCCCGCTGCTGCGGTCCCTTCTCTTTGGGATGCCTACGGCTTATACGGCAGTGGCCATGGCGTTTGAACTGGCCGCCTATGGCGCGGTTTCCGGGATCTTGTACCGTATTTTTCCCCGCAGAAATTGGTCTGTGTATGTCACTTTGATCGCCGCTATGATCGTGGGCCGCCTGGTGTGGGGCGGTGTCCAGTTTGTGATGGCGGGCTTGCAGCATACCGCGTTTGACCGCTCTCTTTTTCTTGCAGGCGCAGTGACCAATGCGCTTCCCGGCATCCTTGTACAGATCATCCTGATCCCCATTCTTGTCATCACAATGGAGAAAGCCAAGCTGACGCTGAATGGGACGAGATAATGACAGAAGATCGAATCGGCAAAGAAATCAGCGGCAGTATGCACCGGCGATTCCCGTCGCGCAAAAGAGGACCCATCCAATACGGATGGGTCCTCTTTTCAAATAGCTGTCAGCGGAAGGTCGTCTGCGAAATGTTCACTTCCCGTCCGCAGCGGTTGTCAATGTCGGTATCGTTGTCCTCGAACACGCTGCCGGGGAAGGACAGGGGGCTTTCGGCGGGTACGCTCTTCAGCAGAACGGCGGTGCCGTTGTGGAAGAACTCGTTGTTCGCATACTGGGTGTGGGTGATGACGGTACCCTCGGCGTTGAAGCGGAATCCCACCTGATTGTCCTCGAAGCGGCAGTCCATGGCGTTGACCCAGGTGGTGCCGTAGGCCAGCACGCCGGTTTTCCAGCCGGAAACAGTACAGCTTGTCAGGTGCAGCTGGCGATCACGGCCAGCGCTGTCACCAGTGCGGCAATGTGCAGGAACTTCTTTTGCAGTGGCTTGGGGGCCTTTTGCCGTGTCCAGGGCTTGATACTGCGGGCGCAGTGGGGACAGAAGGATGCGCCATCCGGGAGGGGAACTCTGCAAAGCGGGCAGAGATTCTGCTTTTCCGAGGTGATTTTGGACTCTTTCATCTTTAAAATGCCTCCATCAGACGAAGAACGTTTTTATACCGCTTGGCGGGGCTGACGCGACTTTACGAAACGAAGGATCTGACCAAAGCGGAGCTGGCCCGCCGGTCCGGCATCAGCGAGGTCTATCTGCATCAGGTGTTTGCGGGGCGGCGGAATCCTTCTAGGGATCGGCTGCTGTGCATCTGCGTCGGTCTTGGCATCACGCTGGATGAGACCCAGCGGATGCTGACGCAGGGGGGCTACGCCCAACTGTATCCCCGCACCAGACGGGACGCCATTATCAGCTATGGCGTGGTCCATCAGCTGCCCCTGGGGGAGATCAATGACAAGCTGTTTGCGGAGCAGGAAAAAACCTTGTTTTGACCGGGCGCTGGGAAGGATTTGCCTGTGCGGAAAACGCACTGCAAATATAAAGACAACGAAAGGGAGACAGAAGATGAAAAAGTTGACAACAATTTTGCTTGCGGTGGCAATGACGCTGCCTCTGGTGGCTTGCGGAGGCGGGAACGCCGGAAATACCAATGGCGGAAATACCAACAGCGGAAGCACCGACAAGCATACCCATGTGGAGGAAGTTATGCCGGCAGTGGAGCCCACCTGCACGAAGACCGGGCTGACAGAGGGCAAGCGCTGCTCCGAGTGCGGCGAGGTTCTGGTGGCACAGGAAACCGTTCCCGCTCTGGGCCGCACGACCGAAAGCGGTACCTGCGAAAGATGCGGACAGTCATTCGGCGATTGGCGCATCGACTATTATGTGGATGACTTCAATCAGCCAACAGATGAATGGTATATTACGGAAGACGAATATCTCGTAGGTACTTTTAGCAACAGCGCAACAACAAATTCAAAATTGTATGCGAATGTAATGGTGGATCTGGACGATAATGTTATGATATTCCTCTATGAATATGGCAGCAGACAGGTCAAAAACAGCTCTGAGCGCTATTGGGATGAATATAACATCACCATGAGAACGCCCAATGGTGCAGACCACAAGATAACAGGTACTATGTATTGTAGTGATGATAGAGTTAATATTGATGATGCTTATATCGATGAGGTGCTGACAGCATTAAAGGGAGAGGGAAACGTCATGTTCCGCATTGAAAATGCTGACAGAACGGTTGAGAGCTACTTGATTGAGGTTGCCACCTCCAACTTTGCGGAGCTGTATAACGCGGAGGAGCGCATGCAGCAACCTCTGCTTGAAAAAAAGCTGTCCGGTTGCTATAATTGGGTCTGTACGAAGCATTTTCCAGCTATAAGCGGGACTTTTCGACACAGACTATCCATCAGGGAGGGCTGTACGATGAAAGAACCTTCGCTTTGGACGTTGTTTTCGGATACCGGAGATCCGTTGGCCTATCTGCTTTACCGCGCCGGGTCTGCCGGACGCTGATTTTCTTTCGGAGGCGGGGCCTCCGTACATAGGTGGTGAATTGATGGCGTTGTCGCCGTACATTGTGACAAAGGGCGTAGTCCTCCGGGAGACGGAGACAAGGGACGCCGATAAGATCCTAACCCTCCTGACAGCGGAGCGGGGCAAGCTCTCTGTCATCGCCCGGGGCGTCTGCCGCAAGGGGTGCAAATTCGCCGCCTGCGCCCAGCCGTTGGCCTACTCCGAGTGGACGCTCTACAAAAAGGGCGACTGGTACTATGCCAACGAGGGAACAACTCTGGAACTGTTCAACGGCTTGCGGGCGGATCTGGACGCGATGGCGCTGGGGTTTTATCTGGCGGAGCTGACGGAGGCCGTCACCACAGAGGACGCGCCCCATCAGGGGCTTTTGAGCCATCTGCTCAACGGGCTGTACGCCGTTTCCGTTCTGCGAAAGCCTTTGCCGCTGGTGAAAGCGGCGTTTGAGATCAAGCTGCTGTGTCTGGCGGGCTACGAGCCTCTGGCGGACGCCTGCGCCTACTGCGGTTGCCCCGATCCCCAACAGCCGTATTTCGACGTTTTGCAGGGCGTTCTCCGCTGCGGGACCTGCGGAGAGGGGCGCCGGGGATTTCCCCTGTGCCGGGATTCACTGGCCGCCCTGCGGCACATCGTCTACGGCGATCCCAAGCGGCTTTATTCCTTTACGCTGGGACCGGAGGCTCAAAACCGACTGTCCGTGGCAGCGGAGGCCTTTGTCTCCGCCCAGCTAGAGCGAGGGTTCCGGACACTGGACTTCTATAAGAGTGTCCGGTGCATGGATGAGCCATCCTGATTGATTACATTTTGTATGATACCGTGCCTTTTATACGGTAAGGAGCGATTATGAGCGAATTATTTGATAAATCCATCCGCACCTTGGAGCTGCCGCGGGTCCTTCAACTACTGTCTGAGCAGGCGGTCAGCCCGGAGGCCAAGGAGCTGGCACTGGCGGTCCGGCCGGAAACAGATTATGAGGACGTGCTGCGCCTGCTGGATCAGACCGACGGCGCACGGGCCATGATCGTCCTGCGAGGGGCGCCGGGTTTTTCCGGCGTCAAGCCGGTAAAGGACCTGCTGGACCGGGCGGATCGGGGCGGCAGCCTCAACATCCCGGAGCTGATCCGGATCGGCGATCTGCTGTACGCCGCCCGCCGGGCCAAGGAGTATTTCAATGCCGACGCGGCAGAGCCTACCGCCCTTGACCAGATTTTCCTGTCCATCCACGGCAACCGGTTCTTGGAGGATAAGATCCGGCGGTGCATCAGCGACGAGAACACCGTGGCCGATGCCGCCAGCCCGGAACTGGCGGACATTCGCCGTCATATGCGGGCAGCGTTGGCAAAAAGCCGGCAGATCTTGCAGAAGATCATCTCTTCTCCCAGCTATTCCAAGGTCTTACAGGACAACATCATCACCCAGCGGGATGGGCGCTTTGTGGTCCCCGTCAAGGCGGATCAGAAGGGCAATCTGCCGGGACTGATCCACGATGTTTCCTCCACCGGCGCTACGGTATTCGTAGAGCCGATGGGAGTGGTGCAGGCCAACAACGAATACGCGGAATTACAGGCCAAGGAACAGGCGGAGATCGACCGCATTTTGGCGGAGCTGTCCGCTGATGCCGCCGCCCACCGGCGGGACATTCAGTGGGACCATGACGCATTGGTGCAGTTGGATCTGATCTTCGCCCGGGGCGAATTGAGCTATAAGATGGACGCGATCCGCCCCCAGGTGCGGCGGGACGGCTTGATCCGTCTGCGGAAGGCGCGGCATCCCCTGCTGGACAAAAAAACGGCGGTACCCATTGACATTGAACTGGGCGGTGCGTTTGATACCCTGGTCATCACCGGCCCCAACACCGGCGGTAAGACTGTTTCTCTGAAAACACTGGGTCTGCTGACCCTGATGACCCAATGCGGCCTGCATATCCCCGCCGGGGACCGCAGTGAAGTGTCTGTTTACGAACGGGTGCTGGCGGACATCGGCGATGAGCAAAGCATCGAGCAGAGCTTGTCCACCTTCTCCGCTCACATGAAAACCATTGTGGAAATTTTACAGGAGGCGGACCGGGATAGTCTGATCCTGTTCGACGAGCTGGGAGCCGGTACTGACCCCGTGGAGGGCGCGGCGCTGGCCATCGCCATTATTCAGCACGTCCGAGCGCTTGGGGCAAAATCTGCTGCCACCACCCACTACGCAGAGCTGAAAACCTTTGCCATGACCACGCCGGGAGTGGAGAACGCCTCCTGCGAGTTCAATGTGGAGACCCTCAGCCCTACTTATCGGCTGCTGATCGGCATCCCCGGCAAGTCCAATGCCTTTGCCATCTCCCGGCGGCTGGGCCTGCCCGATGAAGTTATCACCAACGCCCAAGCCCAGATGAGCAAGGACAGCGTCCGGTTTGAGGACGTGCTGACCCAGTTAGAGGCCAAGCGGCAGGCGTTGGAAAAGCGAGAGCAGGAGACTGACCGGCTGTACCGCCAGCGGGAGGAGGACGCCCGGAAAGCCCGGGAATTCCGGGAACAGATGCAGCGAGCCAAGGAAAATGCCCGCAGCCGGGGCGAGGCTGAGGCCAAACGCATCCTGCGGGATGCCCGCTCTGCCTCTGACGCGGTGTTTGCCGAACTGGAACGGATGCGGAAGGAGCAGGCCAAGGCAGACCGGGCCATCAACGCCAATGAAGCCAGAGCCGAACTGCGCCGCCAGCTGAACGAGGCGGAGGACGCCATCGACAAGCGGGACGCCCGCTCTGAGCCGATCCCCAAGCCCAGCCGCCCCATTCAGAAGGGGGATCTGGTGGAGATCCCCGGTGTTTCCACACCGGCAGAGGTAGTGAGCGTGGGCGGGGACGGCACCTTGCAGCTAAAGGCCGGTATTTTGAAAATGAAGGCCAAGGCCGACGAAGTACGGCTCATTGAGGACGATGAGCGGGCCGCCATGAAGAAAAAAGCCCTCAAGCCCACCCGGACCGCTGTGACCGGTCTCCGCACTGCCGCCAGCCGGGAGCTGGACATCCGGGGCATGGAGACGCTGGAGGCGGAGAGCGTGGTGGAGACCTTCCTCTCCACTGCCGTCATGGGCCATTTGGAGACCGTCACCATCATCCACGGCAAGGGCACCGGCGCACTGCGGAATGCGGTGCATGATATCCTGCGGCGGAATAAAAATGTGAAGTCTTTCCGTTTGGGTGTCTACGGTGAGGGCGAAAACGGCGTCACCGTGGTGACCATGAAGTAATACGAAATATTGGCACAAAAGAATCAAACAAACACGCCATACCTCCCGGTATGGCGTGGTTGTTTGTTTATTCAGCCGGACAGCTCCCGGATCTCCGTTTGGATCAGCCGTCCCGCCGCGGCGGAAAGTTGGTCCATCCGGCGGATGGGTGCCAGATCTTGCCCGTAGATGGTATGGGCGTTGGGAACGTTGGCGTTCTCCCCCATAAAGACGGCGGCCACCCGGATACCCTTTCGCCGCAAGGCCCGGACCTCGTCCGCCGTGTCCTCCACGCCTACCTGACCGTCATAGTCCCGGCTGAGGGGGACCTTGCCGGTAGGGAGGATCTTGTGGCTGTCATCGGGGCTGGCATCCGTTAACAGGATCAGCAGGTGCTTGTCTGCCGGGGCGGTGTTCAGCAGCTCCGCTGCCATCCGCAGCGCCAGTCCGTCCCGGTTCCAGCCGGCAGCGAAGTAGTCAAAAATCTTCCGTTCTCCATTTTTCTCACCGAAATCCTTCAGCACCCGCAGCACCGTATAGCCCCGGAGACTGCAAAAGCTGCTGACGCGGACGGGAATGCCGCAGTCCGTAAGGCTTTTTGCCAGAATATACCCTTGGGCGGCGATGGTTTCCTGACAGTGAAGCCGGGAGGCAGAGCCGTCCAGCAGCAGGTCCACCGTAAAGGCGGGGTGATTTTCCTCTTCGGCGCAAAAAAACACCCGGTCATCGTTCAGGTAAGGGGCGCGCCACACCCGCCCGGCGCACAGATCACCGCTGCGTGCCACCCGCTGGTCTGGCTGCTGATGCACCAGAATGCAGTTGCGGATCTGCTCGGTGAGCCGGAGCACCACACTGCGGTGAAGCGCCCGGTTTTTGGCGTAGTAGGCGCGGTTGCGGTCGGCCTGCAATTCGGCCTGCTCGGCCAGATGTTTCGCTTCGGGGGTGGGGGCCTGCTCCGGGCTGGGCACGCCGGAGGCAAACCACAAATGGCACCCCAGATGCACCCCGGTGCACAACTCCTGCTCGGCCTTGCGCAGCTGCTCCGGCGGGTAGAAACAGCGCCCAAAGCAGCTTTCAATGTAGGCGCGGTCCTCGGCGGCATTCTGCTCGTCGGCGCGG
>ENA-OROD01002793-OROD01002793.1-human-gut-metagenome-genome-assembly--contig:-NODE-2793-length-12316-cov-4.620422_pt1 | contig 12316 bp, 11 predicted proteins | sample MGYA00242123_ERZ509038 | MGnify/ENA primary metagenome ERZ509038 (study PRJEB26280, sample SAMEA2338719) | human gut metagenome | biome: human gut; feature: human-associated habitat; material: faeces... | reverse complement strand
CGTTTCCCTCTTCCAGCGCGATGTGATAGGCGTCCATGACCAGCCAGAGGTGGTTGTCCGAGTGGATGCGCGTGACCGGCTCCCAGCCCTCGGTGGGGAAGAAATATCATATTTAAATCCTCAATCATGCTCGCGTCTGTACATTGTATCAGTTCAGAAAATAGCATACGTTTATTTCGCCTGTCAAACCGGCACCGCGCCAAAAAGAGGCCTGTTTGCGCCATGATTCTCAGCCGGTAATAAATAGAAATAAAAACGAGGTCATCTGCGGTATGACCTCGTTTTGGAGTATACGACTGCCTTGATTGGCAGCCGCGGATATTTGATTTTCAGCCGCTTTCGGACACGCACTCCCGCGCTTTTGATCGGCACTGCGATTTCCTGTTCATGCCGCGCGATATGAGTTTACAGCGTATCTATCCATGGTATCCCCCTTCTTTGAAAGCATCAGTCCCACTCGTTTCAACGGCTCGAATTTGCACAAGCTGCACTGCCGGGCAGGTTGTCCTCGCTTTGTATCCGTGCGTCCCAGACGGGGTAGCGGTAAATAGGCGTCCGCCCATCCGGGAGCGGCGCGTCCTGTTGTCATTACAGGGTTCTGGTACAGACCTCGCGGACTTTGGCCTGAAGGGCCTTGAGGTCAGAAAAGGTGTCCGGGCGCTTGCTTTCGTCGCGCAGGAGCGCGGACGGATGATAGAGTGCAGTGAAGAGAATGCCGCCCTTTTCAGTAAATTGTCCGTGTTCGCGGGAAATCTTGAAATCCGGACGGATGAGGCGCATGGCCGCGATACGGCCGAGGCAGACGATGATCTTCGGCTGGATCAGCTTCGTCTGCGCGCGCAGGAAGCTGATACACGCATCCTGCTCGGTCTGCATCGGGTCGCGGTTTTTGGGCGGGCGGCACTTGACGATGTTCGTGATATAGCAGTTTTCCCGGCCAAGGTCGATGATGGAGAGCATTTCGTCAAGAAACTTTCCAGCCGCGCCGACAAACGGCTCGCCCTGCAAGTCCTCGTTTTCTCCCGGTCCCTCGCCGACGAACATGACCTCCGCGTCCCGCGGGCCGACGCCGAAAACGACGTTGTGCCGCGTCTGCGACAACGGACAGTTGGTGCAGGACAGGCAGGCAGCCTGAAGCGATTCCCAGTTCAGCATGCGATTGCCCTCCTTTACTTTCGTTCCAGTTCGTCAAACGGCAGGTCGTAGCCTTCGCGGAAACGGCGGCGGCGATCTTCCAGCGCACGGCGGCGCTGCTCCATGCGCATGCGGCGGTAGCGGCGCTTGCGCAGCTGATAGAGCACGATAAGGGCCAGTATCACACCAACGGCAACAAAGATTGCAATCACGACCCACTTCCACCAGTTTTTCTGGATATAGGCTCCCGTTCCGGCAGCGGCGGAGGAAATCTCGGAACGCGCCACATCGGTGATGGCAAGCAGCTTCGTCTGACCGAGGATCTCACCGGCATAGGTAACGGTGGCCGAGCCGAGCACATCGCCCTCGCGGACAGGCGCGTCAACGCTGTCGCTGTTAAGCTGGATATCTGTGACCAGCTTGTCGGGGTCATAGTCGTTCGGCAGCAGAACCTTGATCTCGTCCTGCGGCGCAACGGCGACCGCCTCCGCACCGGCAGAGTTGTTGATCTTCACCTGATCGACCGGATACAGCGGCGACATGATCGGTAAGTATGAGTAATTATCAAAGCCATAGTCAAACAGCCGTGCGCACTCCGTAAAGTTCTCCATAAGCAGATCGCCGCTGTCAAGGATGGTTGTGGCCGCGCCGCAGACAATGCCCAAAAGGTCAAGACCGTCTCCCGTCGCCTCGGAAATGACGCAGCGGCCCGCCTGGCTGGTATAGCCGGTCTTGATGCCATGCGCACGCGAATAATAGAGTGAGTTGGACATCGAGCGGTAAATCAGCATGTTTGTCGTTTTAAGCTTCGGGATGTTCTGCCGTACATTATCATCGGGCAGCTGATATTCATAGGTATCAACGATTTGGCGGAAATTTTCGCTTTTGAGCGCGGCCTGCGTAATGATGGACAAATCGCGCGCGGTGGTATAGTGATTCTCATCGTGCAGACCGTGGGGATTGCTGAAATGCGTGTTGAGGCAGCCAAGTTCATAGGCGCGCTGGTTCATCATGCGGACAAAATCCGTAATGGAACCGGCAATATGCTCGGCGATGACGTTGCAGGCGTCGTTGCCGGAGACGACCATCATGCAGTACAGCAGATTTTCCAGCGTCATCTGCTCACCGACCTGAAGCCCTGCGACGCTCGAATCAATGTCCAGATCCTCGAGCGCGGATGCCGAAACGGTCACAACGTCGGACAAATTGCCGTTTTCCAGTGCCAGCAGACAGGTCATGATCTTCGTCAGGCTGGCCGGATAGATGCGCTCGTCCGCGTCCTGTTCATAGACGGTACGGCCCGTGTTGAGATCGACGAGGAGCGCGGCCTTGGCCGCGACAGAAAAGCTTGTCCGCGAGGACAGCAGCTGATCCTCCGGCACGCTGTCGTCTGCCGCTGCGGCATCCGCGCCGTCGCTCTGCGTCTGCTCCGGGTCTTCCGCCGTCTCAGCGTCCACCGCGAGAAGCGGCAACGTCAGGGAAGACAGCAGCAGGAACACGGCAAGCAGCAGGGAAAGAACCTTCGTTTTTTTCATTTTTATCTCCATTTTATTCTGTTCGGATTGTACAGAATCAAAAAAATATGGTATACTGATTGCGTCAGTTGACACTTAACGTATTATATAACAGGTTGGCCCGGTATGTCAAATGGAGGCAGCTGTATGCGGAAAAAGCGTGTCGATCCGGCGCTTGTCTTGTGGAGCGCTGCAATTCTCCTGTGCGCCTGCGCATTCTTTCTTGGCCGCGCAACGGTGCGCGGGCCAGTTCTCGAAACGCAGCACGCTGCGCCCGGCGGCGCGGCACAGGACGCCTGGATCAGCCAAGTCGAGAAAAAGGCGGCTTCCGCCGCTGAAGGAAGCGGCCGCGTCTGTTTGAACACGGCAACGATGGAAGAACTTCTGGAACTTCCGGGCGTGGGAGAAAAGACGGCGGAGCGGATTCTTGCATACCGGGACACATACGGAAAATTTGTCACGACCCAGCAGCTGCTGGACGTCGAGGGGATTGGAGAAGGGCTGCTGGAAAAGCTGCGGCCGTATGTCTATGTGGAGGAAATCGAATGAAAATTCTGGTTGTGGATGACGAAAAGCTGCTGGTCAAGGGCATTAAGTTCAACTTGGAAAACGACGGCTACGAGGTCGTAACCGGCTGTGACGGCATGGAAGCCGTGGAATTGGCGGCGAGCGAAACGCCGGATCTGATCGTGCTCGATCTGATGATGCCCCGGCTTGACGGTCTGGAGGCCTGCACGAAAATCCGGGAGTTTTCGCAGGTTCCCATTATCATGCTGACCGCCAAATCCGAGGATATGGACAAGCTGCTGGGCTTTGAGCACGGCGCGGACGACTATCTCACAAAGCCGTTCAACATTCTCGAACTCAAGGCACGCATCCGCGCGCTTCTGCGCCGGGCCGGAACAGCAAAAAAGCAGACGCCGGAGCAGACGCTCGTCTGCGAGCACATCACGCTCGACCGAGACAGCCGCAGCGCGTTCCGCGAGGACGTGCCGGTTGATTTGACGGCGAAGGAATTTGATCTCATGGAACTTCTGATGCGCAACCCCAACCGCGTATATTCGCGCGAGACACTGCTCGACGCAATCTGGGGCTACGACGTCAGCAGTGAGATCCGCACGGTGGATGTGCACATCCGACGGCTGCGCGAAAAACTCGAGAAGAATCCTGCCCAGCCGGAACACATTCTGACCAAGTGGGGAGTTGGCTACTATTTCAAGTACTGAACGGCGCAGGCGGCTCATGCCGTCAAGTTCGCAGATCCGCAACGCGCTGGCGTATATGGCCGTTACGGTTCTCGTGCTCGTGTTTCTGAATATTTATTCCGCCTCCGCCTCGCGCGATCTGATGTTCAAGGCAAAATGCTCGTCCGCGCAGGATAAGCTGAAGGTCGTCACGTCCTCATTTTCCGGTGTAGATGCGCTGACGCAGGAGACGGCGGAGCAGATCATCTCTGTCATTGGCGATATGAACGTCACGCGCCTCATCGTGACCGACGCATCGGGCCGCGCGCTCTACGATTCTGTGCCCAGCCAGAACGCAGAGGGAAAATTCGTCCTGCTCGAGCCGATCGTGCAGGCGCTGGATTGTAATGACGTCTTTTCCTGCGTCTATGAAAACAACACGCTCAAAAGCTACGCTGCGTCGCCGGTCCTGATGCACGATACGGTCGTTGGGTGCGTATATCTGATGGAATACGATGCCTCGCAGGGCGGCATTATCGCAAGCCTTGAGCGGACGATCTTCCGCGGGTCGCTGGTTCTGATCGGGATCATCTTTTTGTGCGCGGTCATCTTTACCATGACCGGTTCAAGCCGCATGCGGCGGATCATGACCTCCATGCGCCTTGTGCGCGAGGGCGAATACAGCCACAAAATTCAGATGCGCGGCTCGGACGAATACGCAACGCTGGCAGCGGAGTTCAACAAGCTGACCGACAAGCTGCAGCAGACAGAGATCACCGAGCGGCAGTTCGTCTCCGACGCGTCGCACGAACTCAAAACGCCGCTGGCATCTATCAAGCTGTTGTCCGACTCCATCCTGCAAAACGAGATGGATACGGACACGATGCGGGAATTTGTCGCCGACATTGGCGCGGAGTCCGACCGGCTGACGCGCATGGCGCAGAAGCTGCTCACACTCAGCCGGGCTTCAGCCGATGAAACAGAGGGCGGAGAGCATGAGGTCGTTGATGTCGGACAGACGCTCTCGCGCGTGTTCCGCATGCTCGTGCCGCTGGCCGACCGGCAGGCGGTCAAGCTGACGGCCAGCGTAGAAAAGGGCTGCACGATTTTGTCCTTTGAGGACGATGCGTATCAAATCCTGTTCAATCTCGTGGAAAACGGCATCAAATATAACCGGGAAAACGGCAGCGTCCATGTTCGGGTGCGGCATGAGGAAGATACTGTTGTCATTGATGTAGAGGATACCGGCAGCGGCATTCCCGAAAACGCACTGGACTCTATTTTCAACCGCTTTTACCGCGTTGACAAGGCCCGCAGCCGTCAGGCAGGCGGCGCGGGACTCGGCCTTTCCATCGTACATGAGATGGTCGGGCGGAATTTCGGCACGATCTCGGTTCGTTCCACAGTCGGCGAGGGCTCGTGCTTTACCGTCACGTTCCCAAGCTTCGGTTCCGGAGAGGAGGACGACCCGGATGCGTAAAAAAAAGGACTGCCTGCTTGCCGTGCTGCTGGCAGTGTGCTTTCTGTGCGGATGCTCTGCATCGGTCTATCTCCGAAGTCCGGAGGAACCACAGATTCAGTTTTATTACTGCGTCCGCGAAAGCGCGGATGCAAAAACCGGCGCGCTCACAGCCACCCCGGCCTCCGTACCGGACAGCAGCCCCGCAGCCGTTTTGCAGCAGTATCTGATCGCTCCTGCGGAGGAAGGACTCGCGCTTCCGGACGGACTCAGGGGCAGCTGCTCCTTCGATTCCTGCGAGGACGGTACGCTGACGCTGCTTTTAGATGAAAATGCGCCAGAAGGACTTCAGGCGTCTTTGGCGGCAGCCTGTCTGACGCTGACGCTGACCCAGCTGGACGGTGTAGACCGCGTGCGCCTTGTGCGCACGCAGCGGCAGACGGAAGTCACTTATACGGCAGAGCAGTTTTTACTGTACGACACATCTGCCGACCAGCCGGAATATGTCGTGCGGCTGTATTATCCCAACAAAGATGGCCTGCTCGCCGCGCGCGATGCTGTTGTCCGTACCGCTGACATGGAGCAGCTTCCGCTGCTTGCGCTTCAGGCGCTTGTCAGCCGCGAGGTTCCCGTGAATCTGACGCGGGCCATCCCCTACCGGACGCAGGTGCTCGACCTTTCCGTTACGAACGGCTCGGCAAGCGTCGTGCTGTCCGACGATTTCATGGGCTGCGATACCTCGGCGCAGCAGGCAGCAAACGCTGTGCGCTCCATTGCCGCCACGCTCTGCGCGCTGGACGGCATCACCGCCGTGCAGCTGTCCGTCATCGGTGAAACAGGATTGACCTATTATGATATTTCCCAGCCCATCGCCCCACAGGCGGATTGGTATGCGGAATAGAGTGCAGCAAGACCCCCGCCCGGATGGACGGGGGCTTTGTATACTCAGACCGGCAGGTAATCGTTGATGGTGACCGGTGCGTCCAGGCGCGGGGAGGAGGAGGCGTTCAGGAGGAACAGGCGGCAGGTGTCCTGCAGGTTGAGTATCACGAAATCCGTTTTGGTGCGCAGCACGCCGATGCCCGTGACGCGTCCCTCCGCGTCATAGGAAACTGCGACGGCGCAGCCTTCGTTCAGATCGTCGGTCAGGGTGATCTTTCCGGTGTCCATGTTGACGCTCCACGACGTTTCGATCTTGTTCCACTTGTTATCCCGGTATCCAAAATCATCCGTGTACAGGTTGTCCCAGCGTGTTTCGCCGTCCCACGGGACGATTTTGTAGCCCTCGTAGGTATCGCCCATCCAGCCAGACGTGCCGGGCAGGTAATTGAGCGTCCAGTCCGATGGGAACGAGCAGTTGGCGTTCCCCGTCCCGACGAGTTGGGGCGCTGCACCGAGGAAATACGCGCCAAGGGGAATATCATTATGCTTTCCGTAAGACCAATCGCTGTCAAACGCTTTTTTCCCGATTGATTTTATACTCGCAGGAAGGATCACTGCACTTTTAACATTGCAGAGAGCAAATGCTTCATCTTCAATCACTTCCAGTCCATCTGGGAATGCGATCTTGCAATTTAAGGAAAAGTAAAACGCCTCTTTCCCAATCTTCTTCAGCGTAGACGGGAAGCGGACGGACGGCATATGAGAACACTGGAACGCACTCTCGCCGATCTCTGTCACCCCCTCCGGGATCACGACCTCTGTTTTCAGGCCGTACATATGCGCAAACGACAGCTTTTCAATTTTCGTCAGTCCAGCAGAAAGTTTCAGGCCAGTAAAGCCCTTGCACAGATAAAACGCCCATTCCCCCACCGTTTTAACGCTGTCCGGCAGGGACAGGGTTCCGCCGAAGCCGTCGCATTCCTCAAACGCGTTCGCGCCGATGCTTGTCACGCCGTCCGGGATCAGAAGTTCGCCGGAAAAGTCTGCGTATGAGAACGCGCTTGCGCCAATGGTTTTCAGCGTTGACGGCAGTGTCAGCGTACCGGTAAACATACCATATTTCTTCAACGGTATCCCAGCCCCGAACGCGCTGTCTGCAATTTCCGTAACGCCTTCCGGGATAGTCAGACTGCCGGTAAACGCACATCCGGAAAATGCCTCCTTGCCAATCGTCCGCAGGTTCTTCCCAAGCGTCAGCGTGCCGTTCAGATTTTTACAGTCACGGAACGCACCTTCGCCAATCTCAACGACAGAATCCGGAATCGTCAGGTCGCCGCTCAGTTTTTCACAACCCTGAAAGGCCCCCGCGCCGATGGTCTGCACGCTGTCCGGGAGCGTCAGATCTCCGTTCAGGTTTCTGCATTCGAGAAAGGCCCTCTCGCCGATACTCCGCACGTTTTTCCCGAATTTGATCGTACTGCAGGCCGTCCCCGTAAAAGCGTACCGGCCGATCTGCGTGATCTGGTCGCCGATCACGATCGTCTGAATCGAATCACGGTAATCCATCCACGGATAGTCTCCGTACTCATAATCGTTCATCGCGCCGCTGCCGGAGATGGTCAGCGTGCCGGTGCTGCTGTCAAATGACCAGTAGGCAGACGGGCCGCACTTCCCGCTCGTCCCCGCCGCCGACGCGCCGATGCACAGCGCAAGCAGCAAAAGCGCCGCAAAGAGCAGCCGTGTGATGTGTTTTTTCATTTCAAGGCCCCCGTTTTTTGTTTTTCTCTACTATATCATGCAATTCCGGGAAAATCAACCGGAGCAAAGGCCCCCTGAAAGGGGATGTGGCTCGGCGAAGCCGAGACGAAGGGGTTCCGCGGTAGGGAGCTCCGGATTTCGCCCAAATTGTCGGCGAATTCGTAAGCACCAAGGCTCCACTTTGAATAAAAGGGAGCTGTCAGCGAAGCTGACTGAGGGGATTACGCAGTGTAGTTACAAATTACAGAGTGCTCCGAAATTTGCTACGTTCGAATCCCCTCAGGCCCTTCGGGCCAGCTCCCCTTGTGCCCAAGGGGAGCCTTGGGCGGCGGTTTAACCGGGAATTGATTTGGATTTAAGGTTCTCAGCGAAATATCACGAAGATTTAACATAATTCTGGACGCGCATTTGACATTCTCTTTCTATATTTATATCAGATAAAACGAATTTGGAAAGAGGTCTGTGCGGATATGACGATTTTTAACTTTTTAACATTGCTCGGCTCGCTGAGTTTGTTCCTGTTCGGCATGAGCGTGATGGGAACAGCGCTGGAAAAGCGTGCGGGCGGGTCCTTGAAGGCCATTCTGGCGAAGCTGACAAACGGTAAATTTTCCGGACTTCTGACGGGTCTTGCCGTCACGGCAGTCATTCAGTCTTCTTCGGCTACGACAGTCATGGTTGTGGGCTTTGTCAACTCGGGGCTTCTGAGCCTCAAGCAGTCTATCCCCGTCATTATGGGCGCGAACATCGGCACGACCGTGACGGCGTGGCTGCTGTCGCTGTCCGGCATCAACGGCGACAGCCTATTCGTGCAGCTTCTGAAACCCTCGTCGTTTACGCCAGTGCTAGCTGTGATCGGCATTATTCTGTATCTGACCGCAAAGGGCAAGAAAAAGGACACGGGCCTGATTCTGCTGGGCTTTGCGACGCTGATGTTCGGCATGGAATCGCTGTCCGGCTCTGTTTCCGGGCTGCGGAACGACCCGAACTTTACAAAATTCTTCCTGATGTTCTCGAACCCCATTCTGGGCGTTCTGGCAGGCGCGATTTTGACGGGCATTGTACAGTCCTCGTCCGCATCGGTCGGTATTCTGCAGGCGCTGTCCTCGACCGGGGCTGTCAGCTACGGCGCGGCAATCCCCATTATTATGGGTCAGAACATCGGCACCTGTGTGACGGCTATGCTGTCCTCCGTCGGCACGAACAAGAATGCGCGGCGCGCGGCCGTTGTGCACCTGAGTTTCAACATCATCGGCACAGTTGTCTGGCTGACGCTGTTTGAATCGGCGAACGCGATCTTCCGCTTTGCCTTCGTCTCCACCGCCATTGACACCTTCCATATCGCACTGATCCACTCGATCTTCAATCTGGCCTGCACGCTGATGCTGCTGCCGTGCTGCGGGCTGCTGGAAAAGCTGTCGTATAAGGTCATCCCGGAGGGACAGCACGCAGACGCGACGACGGAACTGGACGAGCGTCTATTTGCAACACCTGCTATTGCGCTCGTCAAGAGCGAGGAACTGGCCAAGCGCATGGCGGCGGACTCCGAACTTGCGCTGCACGAAAGCCTGCAGGCCGTGCTCAGCTTTACGCCGGAACTGGCCGCCTCTGTCCGGCAGCGCGAAGACGACACCGATCGCTATGAGGACACGCTGGGAACCTTCCTCGTGCATCTGGCCACACAGCCGATGAGCGAACAGGACAGCGTGGAATCGTCCAAGCTGCTGCATCTGATCGGCGATTTTGAGCGCATTGCAGACCACGCCGTCAATATTATCGAATCGGCAGAGGAGTTAAAGGAAAAGGGCGTTTCGTTCACGGACTCTGCAAAAAAAGAACTTCAGACGATGCTGAACGCCGTGAGCGAGATCGTTGATCTCACAAGCCGGGCATTTTTGCAGGACGATCTGACACTTGCGCGGCAGGTCGAGCCGCTGGAACAGGTCATTGACAAGCTGAAGGATGAACTGCGCACAAATCACATTGCCCGGCTCCAGCGCGGCGAATGTTCGCTGGCCGCAGGCTTTGTGCTGTCCGACCTGCTGACAAATCTGGAACGTGTGGCTGACCACTGCTCGAACATCGCAGGCTGCCTGCTCGACATGAAAAACGAGCGCATCGACTTGCACAAGTACCTCGGCGACGTCAAATCCGGCAGCAACGAGTTTTTGATGCAGTACAATACGTTTGAAGAAAAATACAAACTGGCGTAAAGGCACCGGATACCGCATACCAAAAGGCTCCCCCTTCCATGCAGGGCATGGTATTCTATTGAAAATGGAGGGATTAAAACATCTATGAAAAAACTGCTTTTTATCATTCCGTCGGTTTTGCTGCTGTTGGCAGCTGGTACGCTTGTTTTCTGCAAGCACCATGCCGAGCGAAGTGGTCTTGCCTGCATGGATATTGACCTGTGACACATAAGAAAAAATCATTCCGCAGCGCCGCCCCTGTGTGGGCGGCGTTTACTCTACCTATCGTCTGGTTTGCCGTGCTGATGGCAGGATGTTATACGCCCGGAATGACCATCTTTGACTTGGTCGCACAATTCTCCGAAGTGACCCAAACGCCGTTTTCTCTGCATTGGACGCCATACACGATGAAGTTTATCGGTATTTTCCTGCTGCTCTACGGCGGCGCAATCTTGTTCTATTACACTGGGCAGAAGAACACCAGACCCGGTGAGGAACATGGCTCCGCGTCGTGGGGCAGCGTTCGGGAACTGAATAAAAAGTACCGTGACAAGGATGCAGGCAAAAATGTCATACTGACCCAACACCTGCAAATGAGCATGAACGGCAAGCTGCACCGGCGAAATCTCTTGCAGATCATCGTCGGCGGTTCTGGTTCGGGCAAGACGCGATTCCTTGCAAAACCGAATCTTATGCTTGCAAATGCCAGTTTTATTTGCACAGACCCAAAGGGAGAAATGCTCCGTGCTGTTGGGAATCTGTTTCTGGAGGAAGGCTATGTTCTGCGTGTTTTTGACCTGATCGACCCGTCGAAATCGGACTGCTATAATCCATTTCGCTACATCCGCAAAGACGCGGATGTATTCAAACTAATCGACAGCTTCATTAAAAACACCACTCCGAAGGGTGCGAAAGCAAACGATCCGTTCTGGGAGAAGTCTGAAACGGCTTTGGATTCTGCGCTCATGCTTTATTTGCTGCATGAGGCCCCGCCCGAAGATCAGAACATGGAAACGATTTTGTATATGATTGAAAACGGCGGCGCAAAAGAGGAGGACGACGATTACCAATCTCCGCTCGATCTGCTCTTTGAAGCCTTGGAGGAGGAACAGCCTGACCACATTGCCGTGCGGCAATACCATATTTTTAAGCAAGCCGCGGGCAAAACAGCAAAATCGATCTTGGTGAGTGCCGCTGTCCGCCTTGCATCGTTCACGCTGCCGGAGATTCAGCGCACCACCGCCACCGACGATATGGAGCTTGGCAAGCTGGGCGAACGGAAACAGGCGATTTTCTGCATCATTCCGGACAGCAACGATGCGTCTTTGAATTTTCTGGTAGGGATGCTATATACACAGGCTTTTCAGGAGCCTTACTATCAGGCGGATAAGGTGCATCAAGGGGGTGCTGCCGGTTCCCGTGCGGCTGATGTTCGATGAATTTGCGAACGTGGCCCTGCCGGATGGCTATGCCCGATTGCAGGCGACTATGCGCTCTCGAAACATTATGTCAACCATCATTCTGCAAAACATATCGCAGCTCAAGGCACTGTTCAAGGACGATTGGGAGGGCATCATCGGCAACGCGGACAGCTTTCTCTATCTCGGCGGCAACGAGCAAAGCACACACAAGTACATTTCGGAGCTGCTTGGAAAAGAAACAATCGATACGAAAACGTCAAGCCAGAGCAAGGGCAGAAACGGTTCGTTCAGCCAGAATTTTCAACAAACCGGGCGCGAGCTTATGACTCCGGATGAAGTACGGCGGCTTGACAACAAAAACGCCATCGTTCTAATCCGCGGCGAAAAGCCGGTCATTGACGAGAAGTACGAGCTGATGCGCCACCCGAACATCCACGAGACGGAATATGGCGGCGCCGCACCATACGTTCATCATGTAGCCTGCATCTACGCTGTGGACGATCTGCCCTTTACCTTTGAGACCCTGAATGAAATTGAAGTCTTAGAATTGGAGGAATCCCTATGAAAAAGGAAATGAATCCCAAAAGAAAGCGCCGCTTTTTCGCGGCGCTGATCCTTTGCCTTACCCTTTGCACCATTCCTGCGCTGGCCGCAGACGATCCTCTCACCATTGTCAATAATCTGTCTGATTTTATCTTTTCCTGCATTAAGGCCGTCGGCGTCATCATCCTTGGCTGGGGCATTGTGCAGGTCGGCATGAGCGTGCAGAGCC
>ENA-OROD01002789-OROD01002789.1-human-gut-metagenome-genome-assembly--contig:-NODE-2789-length-12333-cov-3.308601_pt1 | contig 12333 bp, 7 predicted proteins | sample MGYA00242123_ERZ509038 | MGnify/ENA primary metagenome ERZ509038 (study PRJEB26280, sample SAMEA2338719) | human gut metagenome | biome: human gut; feature: human-associated habitat; material: faeces... | reverse complement strand
TATCGTGAACTTAGTACGCCATTTCAGGAATAATCCCAGCGTAGTCATGTGGTGTATAGGGAATGAAGTCCCCGACCAATGGGCGGGCGACAAAGGCCCCAAACTGTCGTTATGGTTACAGAACATCTGCCACCGCGAAGACCCCACTCGTCCCGTCACGCAAGGCATGGATGCCCCGGACGCCGTAGTCAACAACAACATGGCGGCAGTCATGGACGTACCGGGATTCAATTACCGCCCGTTCAAATATATCGAAAATTACAAAAAACTCCCCCAAGAAATCATTTTGGGAAGCGAAACGGCATCGACCATCAGTTCGCGGGGAGTCTACAAATTCCCGGTAGTACGACGGTCCATGCCCAAATACCCCGACCACCAGTCCTCCTCTTACGATGTGGAACACTGCGGGTGGTCCAATCTTCCCGAAGACGATTTCATACAGCACGAAGATTTGCCCTACTGCATAGGAGAATTTGTCTGGACCGGATTCGATTACTTAGGTGAGCCCACCCCTTACTATTCCGATTGGCCCAGCCACTCCTCCCTATTCGGTATCATCGACCTCGCCGGAATCCCCAAAGACCGCTACTACCTCTATCGCAGCCATTGGAATAAAGATGTGGAAACCCTCCATATCCTACCCCATTGGAACTGGGAAGGCCGCGAAGGAGAAGTAACTCCCGTATTCGTCTATACCAATTACCCCACCGCCGAGCTCTTCATAAATGGCAAAAGTCAGGGAAAACGCACCAAAGACCTGTCAGTAACCGTCCATAATAGTGGAGACTCTCTATCGACGGCGAACTTCAAACGGCAAAAACGCTACCGTCTGATGTGGATGGACACCAAATACGAACCGGGGACAGTCAAAGTCATCGCCTACGATAAAGACGGAAACGCAGTTGCCGAAAAAGAGATGAAAACAGCTGGTAAACCCTATCGTATCGAACTGACAGCCGATCGTGACAAAATCATGGCCGACGGAAAAGACCTCTCGTTCGTAACGGTGAAAATCGTGGACAAAGACGGAAACCTCTGCCCCACGGCAGCCAATGAAATAACCTTTAAGGTAAAAGGAAAAGGATACTACCGGGCAGGAGCCAACGGCGATCCCACATCGTTGGAATCGTTCCAAGCCCCCCACATGAAAGTATTCTCAGGCATGATGACCGCCATCGTATCATCGACCGAAGAACCGGGAAAAATCACCCTCGAAGCTACATCTAAGGGTTTGAAAAAAGCTACCCTCGTTATCGAGAGCGGCAAATAATCGATACATATAGACCCGTAACAACATTCGCCCCTGCGTTTTGTTTCATACAACGCAGGGGCGAATCGTTTAAGAATGGTTCGTAGTTGATGATAGGGAAACCGACCTTCATAAATTGTTTATTCCCAATGCCTCGATTCTACAAACCTCCAATTTTTCAACATTTCCCCGCTTACAGATACACTTCCTATCATACATTCGCATATAGAAGCTATGGTTAATTTATTTCCAAACCCCTCCGTCACTCCGTGACACCTCACCCTATATTTTGCGTTGCAAAACACAGGGGAGGAGTTTTAAAATAGCTCAATAGAGAAAAACACCCGCGTGAGGCTACGAAACATAGCAAAGGAGGAGGAGGTTTAACACCCTTCTGCGACATTATTTTATCTAATGAGATGATTGTATTTATCCTTCTCCCCTGCCGTGTCCCGTAAGTATTACGGGGTGTTGCGTTAGCGATATAGGGGGGACACCGAGGAAACAACAGTTTCTGAGGAGAGGGGTTAAGAAAGATAACTTAGAATATAATATTAGAAAGAAATGAAGCATTCAACCTCTCCCCCTGTGTCGCACAGCGATATAGGGGGAGTGCCCCATAGGGCGAGGGGGTTGAAATATACAAAGGCAATCCACACTAATTATAATGAACCTTACCAAGAACAAATAAAAAAACACCCCCGGCACAAAACGCTCTGTACCGGGGGATTTTGCAAGCCGCAAGTGCGGATTTTTTGTTAAATAATTATATGCCTTTCGGCAGCAGGCAACCTGCTTGTTTTCTAATAATTGGTCTTACCTTCGTGAGACTTCAAAACAGGTTCTCAAATAGTTCCGTTTTGTTCCAACATCAACGTTTTGGTAGGCTGGTCGCAAACCTCGGTAGGACCGAAATATTGTATAGGACCGGGATAAACATAGCACGTGTTCATAGCCCACTCGTCACGATGTGCGGCGAAATATTTGAAAGGAGCCCCATCGAGGCGAACCAATGCTTTTTGTATAACAGGTTTCATTTCTCCGTGACGACGTTCCATATTCATCATCATAGTCACAGGCACGCCCCCGGCAATCCACTCGCTGGCCGGTTTGGTCGTGTTGCGAACCGACGACATATAACCCGTTTTACCCTCGCCTACCAACAGTGCTGCGGTATAACCGAGAGAATAACAATAGTCGGCATCGAAATTGGAAGGATCGGCACAACGGCCTTCGTAACCGAAGAAGTGGAATTGCGTAGCGAATTTACCCACGAATTTCCCTTCGGCTTTCATTTCGGCCAAACGACGTCCAACCATCTCGCCCAACAGTTTTTCGGTTTCGATAAGCGATACCTGAACATTTCCGTGGGGGTCGCGGTCGAGCGTGAGCTGACGGGCGACACCTTCGGGCAGGCTGGCATAGATAGCCGAATTTTCGGGAGAAAGGTGTTTGATGATATAATTGATTTGTTCCGATTTCTTAATCATTGCGAATTCCGAACCGTTCGCAGCCAGATAGTCGTTCAACTCGGCGATAAGACGCTTCATGGCAGGGATAAATTCAATAAGTCCTTCGGGAATCAACACCGTTCCGAAGTTGTTACCTTTGGCGGCACGGGCAGCCACGATTTCGGCGATATAATTTACTACATCGTCGAGAGTCATCTGCTTGGCCTCGATTTCCTCCGAAATCAAACAAATATTGGGCTGAGTCTGCAAAGCGCATTCCAAAGCGATATGCGAAGCCGAACGTCCCATCAGCTTGATAAAGTGCCAATATTTCTTAGCCGAGTTACAGTCTCGTTGTATGTTACCGATTACTTCGGAATATACTTTACAAGCCGTATCGAAACCGAAAGAAGACTCTATCATTTCGTTCTTCAAGTCTCCATCGATAGTTTTCGGGCAACCGATTACCTGAACTCCGGCTCCAATTTGTTTATAATATTCGGCGAGTACGCAAGCGTTGGTATTGGAATCGTCGCCACCGATAATAACGACAGCTTTGATTCCCAACTCTTTAATAATTTCGAGACCACTGTCGAATTGATCCTTCGTTTCCAGTTTGGTACGTCCCGAACCGATAATGTCGAATCCGCCCGTATTGCGGTAGTCATCGATAATATCGGCCGTAAGTTCCATATATTTATGTTCGATCAATCCGCCGGGGCCTAAAAGGAAACCGAACAAACGGCTCTCTTTATTCAGAGCTTTAAGACCGTCGAAAAGACCAGAAATTACATTATGTCCACCGGGAGCTTGACCGCCGGAAAGGATAACACCCACATTGATAGCCGGATATTCTTTCTTTGCAGCTGCTTCGAAACGGAGAACAGGCATGCCGTATGTGTTAGGAAATAACTTAGCGATAGCCTCCTGATCGGCAACCGATTGCGTGGCCTTACCTTCGACGATGGTAACGCCGTTTTTAATAGCTTCGGGCAACTTAGGCTGATACGAAGCACGAGCGGTTTGAAGTGCACTTTTCTTCATTGTAATCTCTTTTGTTTATGTAAGTTTTATATTTCTTTCGGATTTGCAAATTTCGTATTTTTTTTTCAAAGAGCCAAATACAGAAATATTAAAATCATATCGGACAAAACGGTCGATAAACATTACCCCACGCTTCACTCTTCGTCATACCCGAAAGATTTCCCGGAAAAGAAATCTCCGGTAATCATCAAACGAGAAATATCCCACGCCTGCGTCTGTCTCGAATACAAAGGAGACCGGCGGTTTCCCAAAGAACTTCCGTCCCAATAAACGGCACTCTCGACCGGAGTACGGAACAAACTATATCCCAAACCTTTCCAACCGTATTCGTTACACCCCATGACATCGAGCAATGTCGGATATACATCGATTTGCCCCGCCGTCTCCTCATAAGAAATCGTATACGGAGTATTCAATAAAACAAACGCTACCTCACGGTCGGCAAGTGTCCTATGCTCGCGCCCGTCCAACACATTTTTACCCAACTCGTCATGATCCGAAACAACAGCGATTACCGAGCGTTCGTACAGCCCGCACGCTTTCAGCGAATCGAGAAAACTGCCCAACTGTCTGTCGAGGCTATGAAAAGCCTCCATCGTGTTGACCAACTCCCTCGACTCGGTCGGGTATCGGGAAAGAGCCGTGGGATTGGACGGAGCCTTGTTCGGAGCATGTGTCGAGATAGTCACTATCTGAGAAAAAAACGGCTCTTGTGTCCGTTTCAAAATAGAAAGACTTTCGGCAAACAGAACCGAATCGCTCAAAGTCTCGCTCGCTCCGAACGATGTTTTATCATATAAAGTTTCAAAACCGTATGCCGGAGAAGTTTCCGCCTGATTCCAATCCTGTGCCCGATCGCATACGATATTCAAGGTCCGATAACCTTTATCTCTCAACGCATGCCCCAAAGCCGGATAGGTGTTTTCGCCGTACAGCACGGCGGTCGCCCCTACCTTCGCAGGTAAAAGCCCGGTATTGAATATCAGGTGGCCGTCGCTAGACCGACCGTCTTTTACTTGCGGGATTAAATGGAGGGCCGAAAATGTGCCTTCTTCGGACAGTAGACGATTGAGCCGGGGCATAATCTCCACCCCGTTCACTGTCCGGTTCAATAACCACGAATTCATCGATTCCACGACGATAAGAATAAGATTCCTTCCCGGTTCTACGGCATATCTATTATCACCATAATGCGGCATATCGTCAAGATAAGATTCAACGGTTTTCCGTTCCTCGGCATTCAGTTCTCCACCCTGCAAAAGCGAAGATACAAACGCATAGCACGTATAAGGCACGACACCGTTAAACACCACGTACTCACGATAATTATAAGGCGTAATGAAAGCCGTCCACGGAGACTCTTGATCGGAAGGCGCACGATGATAAATATGATGAGCTCTGACCGCATAGGAAGACAAAGCTATCGACAACGATACGAAGGCGGCAACCGCTCTGGTACGTGAAGACGGATAATGACGCTGTTTCCTGAAATAGAAAATATACCCCGCCAAAAGTAACAGAGTGGGAAAGAACACAAATATATCGCGTAACCGGATCAATCCCCTCACGCTGTTAAGCAGCACATCGTTGACGTTGTTCACGAGAAGGAACGACGAATATGGCATAATATCCTCATAGACACGAGCATATAAAGTCTGGATAAGACAAAAAACGTCGAACAGGAAAAGCGGAATAAACACGACCCACCGCCTGTTCGTAAAAAAGAAAAGAGGCAACGACAATAAAAAAGCATCGGCCACAGTCGGCGCAAAAGCCGAAAGCGTATCGCCCACAGGCTTTCCCTGTGGAAGAAGGATACGCAAATCGAAAATAGTCGAATATTTCAACCCGATATGTAAATATTCGATAGGAAACATAAAACAACAGACAGTAAGCAGATAAAACAACAGATACTGTCCCTCGCGGTTCCAAGAAAAAACTCGTGCCGAAAATTTATCCAACCACATTTGCCTTCGATAACATTCGATGCAAATGTAATGAAATAAAAATTTATAGTATTATTTTAAACTGAAATATCCTTTGGTAATTATCTTTTCCGAAATATCCCATGCTTCTATCTGCCGGGAGGCCAAAGAATCGCCTTCGTTACCGTAAACTGTCCCATTCCAACCGGCTGCACTTCCGACCGGAGTGCGCAAAATACTGTAACCTAAACCCTTCCATGCATAATCATTACAATTCATTACATCGAGCAAGGTAGGATAAATATCGATTTGTCCCATAACCGAAGTGTGCGTATATTTCACACCGGCGTTCGCCACGATGAACGCAGCCTCCGTATCGTTATAACCGGGTACTCCGCAAGGAGAAAGTAATTGGTTATGGTCCGAGGCTATCGCAATAACTGTATTATTGTACAATCCGTTACTACGAAGCGAATCGACGAACGCTCCGATACAACGGTCGGTATAATGAATAACCTCCATATAATTTCTCACCTCCTCCGGAAACTCAGTAGCACCCGACAACTTCGTCTTCCGATACGGCTCATTATAAGGCTTGTGAGACGTCCCTGTTATCAATTGATAGAAAAACGGCGTTTTCTGCACTTTTATTTTTTCAATAGCCCGTTCCATCAGCACACTATCCGTAACACTTGTTCCACCACCCAATCTATCGATATTCTGGTCATACCCGTAAGCGACGCTTATCTCGGCCTGATTCCAATAATTATTCCCATCGACCGTCATGTTTACCGCCGTGTAATTCCGTCGCTTCAACGCTTTGGCGATAGAATAGTAATCCACATCGTCATATCGGGTAGCGACGGCTCCGCTCTTTAAGGGAAGCAATCCGGTATTGAACATGAATTGCCCGTCGCTCGATCTACCGTCCTTCACTTGTGGCAAAACATGAACTGCTGTAATCGAGTTGCTGTCGTTTACGATCCGGTTCAAGCATGGTGTTATCTCTTCTCCGCAAAAGCTCTTGCCGATCACCCATGAGTTAAGCGACTCTACGATAATAAGTATCAAATTTTTGTTTTCATTAACCGAATAGATGTTATCTGCATAACGGGGATAAGCGTCGAGATAATCTTGGATTCGAATCGTTTCTTCTTCCGTCAATTCAGGTTGGGGCAAAAGCGAAGTAGCGGCATGATACAGAATATATCCGCACATTCCATTCAGATCGAAATACAATATATTATTGGGGAAAGTGACAAATCTATCGGTAAGAGAATCATACTGTTTCGATTTTATATCCCGCACCGAAAGAAAAATATGAAAACAGACAAAAACCGATAAGATAACGATCACCGGCCACCATAACCTCCTCCGCTCTTTTTGCACTCTTTTCTGTAAAACAAATTTGTAAAAAACCCCGGTCATCAAAGTAGGAACGATTGCCAGACAATCGATCCATCGCGCCGAAGCAAAAGCACTTTCCAACAACAAAGGAGTAAGGTTTTCATACAAAAGGAAAGAAGAAAACGGTATTATATCCAAATAGTTTCGGTAATACCATACGGCCGATAAGCAAAATACATCGAGCAAAATCAACGGTATAAAAACGAATCCCCGTCTTTTGACGACAAAAAAAGGAGACATCAAAACCATTGCATCGAACAGAGTCTTAACAATATGAGCCGGTATCGACGAAAGCGGATTCGTGTCTTTCACTATTTCAAAATAGAAAAGCCATATACTGGAAAATGCAGATATAAGAACCAACGCAAAAAGAATGAGTGTATAAAAGTTTTTCGAAAAAAATCGAATGACAGAACTCCCTATATCCAAACTTTTACCAATCATTGAAACTACTCTTTCATTTTAGAACAAAATATTTATCCGCTTCCCTAAACGGGTTTGCAAAAATAATTCTTTTAATGAGGCGAAACAACCTCATTTGCTCGATTTCTTTCAATCCGCTCTCGATAAAACATTTATTAAAAGACAAAACAAAATAAAATTAAATTCATAGTTTTGTTTAATATTATATGATTATCGGATAAAAAAGAGAATTACAATCATTTTTTTCTCTTTCGTATCGAACAGAAAATAAACATCTCGAACATGAAAAAAAAGTATATATTGCTCGTTCCGGTAGGCGGCCTTGCCAATCGCATGAAAGCGATCGACTCGGCAATTAAACTAAGCCGAAAAACAAATAGCGAGTTACATATTATTTGGTTCAAAGACCGAGGATTAAATTGCCGTTTCGACCAATTATTCGAACCGATCGATTTACCGAATGTAAAAATAACGGAGGCTACATGGAGCGATTACCTGCTTTACGACAGGCCCCGGCAGAAAAATATTTTCATTCCCAGTCTTTTTCAAAAGGCAACCTTCGATAACTGTATCTACGAAAAACAGGCCTTGCACCTTTTTTACGAGAACTTCGATTTTTACGACTGGGCAAAGAATAGGAAAGTATATATAGCCTCTTTCGTATATTTTTATTCTCCCGAAGATGAAAATGACCGCTTCTCTGTTTTTCGTCCTCTCGCTTCCATCTTGCAAGAAATAGATACCCGTTGTTCCCTCTTCGGAACAAATACAGTGGGTGTCCACATTCGCCGGACCGACAATACTCTATCTATCGCACAAAGTCCTACCCGTTTATTTATCGAGCGTATGAAAAAAGAAATAGAACAGAACGGCGACACGACATTTTACCTTGCCTCCGACTCCGAGGAGGACAAACGCTCGATTGTAAATCGGTTCGGGAATAGAGTGTTCACCTCTGTCCACAAAGCCGACCGCAACAGCTTGGAGGGTATGCAAGAAGCGCTGGTAGAGCTATACCTCCTATCGCACACCCGGCATGTATTGGGATCGGTACACAGCTCTTTTTCCGAAACGGCAGCTCAAATCGGCAAGATACCATACGAATTGTTGCGCGACGTTCACCCCGATAAATAATTCCGGCCATGCACGGGAACAAAATAGATTCGGGAAGATTTGAATCTGTCCCGAATCTATAACCGCTATCGCACGACACAGCGCATCATGGCCGCCGCCTGTTCCGGACGACCCAATATCTCATATACAAGAGCCGCACAAGTATAACAAACGACCGGTATCAACGAAGGAAGTAACTCATAACTCTCGGCATCGCGGGCAGGATAAGCGACATAACGAGCCGAACTCACCCGATGAGAAACGACATGTGCAGGAAGCGAGTAATAATCGATACGTTTTTGTCCTTCTTCGTTCGATAAAACACATACGGGTGTCGAACAGCCTCCCCGGGTATAAAAATTGAACTGCAACTCATATTCGGGAGACGTTTTATCGATAAATTCCGTAACAGGTTGCCTCCACCCGTCCATACAAAACTCAGCCATACGCCACACATCATCGGGCAAAAGTACATATCCGCTACCGTCGGACGAACGCTGTGGCCGCAACAACGAAGCGCAATCTGTCAAAGGCAATGACGATACCGGTTCCGTTGCCCATACGGCAAGCAAGGCATCCGGCATTTTCTCCCGTATATATCGCTCTACTCCTATCCCTGCGGTCATCACGATATCGGCATCGAAAGAATCGGTTAGCTCCTCCATGTTCGCTTTAACCCGGTCTACCAACTCATCTACACTTACTTTCATCACGCGCCTTTCTTCTGTCTCACAAAATTATTCTCGTCCACATAAATATCACCCTCCGAAAGAATATCGGTCCATTTTTTTAATGCACAATTCAACCCGTCGGCAGTAAACGAACTGCGGTAAACCGGTAATCCGGTCCCATCGAGACGAGAGATTTCGATTTGCCGAGGAGAAATCGACACCTCGCACGAACCGTTTTCAATGGGCTGAGTCATTTTTAACAAAGCCTCTCCGGCTGCACCCAACCCTATTTGAAAAACTTTATCGCCATCGCCCGAATAAACGACAATTCCCTTTTGTAAAGGACTTATCACGACTTCTCCATCTCCAATGGGCACACGCAACTCCCCGGCCTGCGACAAAAAAGTTCCTGTCTCTTTATGACTGATTTCACCATTGCACAACTCCCACGAAGAAAGCTCGCTCGACACCCGAATAGTTTGCTGCCCATCGAGCAAAACCAATCCGTTGGGCTTCAATTTTATCTCGTCGGCTATGGCACAAAAACGAGAAAGTTCTTCCCAATCATTCGAAGATGCCGGCGAAGCTGTCGTGCTGCCTACCGAAAACTTCACCTGATAGTACTTACCCATAAAATAAACCACATCGGCGACTCCACCGGTACATCGATAAGTGAAAGATGGATTCCACGTCCCTCGGTAGAGATAAACAGGACGCACAGCATCGTCGAACGTCAATGGAGTCACATAATTCCGCCATGCCGTTCCGTCCCACACAAGGGTGATAATTGCCGACGAATCTGTCGTCACGGTCATTGCCGCCGATCCTTTCAAGGCAGGGAAAACATAAGCCCCTTTACCTCCGGCCACATAGATGAAACAAGCCTGCACACCGCTTTCGACTGCCGGGCTGAAAGTCGCCGGTTCGGTGATAATACCCATGAACGGAGAAGGAGCCGCATGATTCGTATCGTACCACGAACGACCGGTAGAATCCCATATCCAAATGGATTGAGTTTCCCCATTGATAAAAAACTCTCCCGGCAAACCGCCCTCGGGATATGCCGAGAGAAGAGATGCCAACCCATAATAAAATCCCAAGCACCCGTTTTGCCCTCGCAAATGATTGTGTATAGTCGTTTTCATCGCTTGTTCCTCTTTTTTAATTGTGAAAAAATCAAATTTAACCGTTCGGCCGCTTGCTCGATAAGAGCAGGAGAAGAGACTTCCTCGTCAGAAAGCCCGTACGGCTCTCTTCTCAAATAATCCCTTGCGTCCTGCCAAGAGCGAACCTCCGGCACTAACGTATAAATTTTCTCTTCCGATGCCGGTTGTGCGACGTCCGACAATTTGAATCGTCTCCCATACCCCCGACTGTTTTCCATAGCCCGCTGCAACTGTTCGTCGGCCGTAGAAAAAATTCCGTTTACACCGTCACTGGCAAGAAATTGTACCCGACGAAGTACACCGTTCACATCGACCGAGGTAGATAGGTTTCCCAACCGGGTCTGATAAATCTTCATCATATCATTATATTTAATTAAAAAACTATATAGCCCCTCGCCGAAACAACCATATCTCTCTCGCAAGAACGGCTGTATAAAAATTTCTCCCGCGCCATGTAACGCAACAGTTTCAAATAACCATATAAGAGAGTAACACGAAAAAACACGGTTTCGAGGAGAGGCCGAATTTTAGAAAAAGGGGAGCCGGGCACGATGTCCCGGTCGCCCCTCAGTCCCCTTGAATCATATCACTCATTCCTCATCGGGTATGACCGGCTCGATACGCATGTGAGCAGCCGGATAGCGCAATGTCAAACAACTGGCCTCGGTCAGTACCAACGCATCGGTATTGCGTACCCCCGATTTTTTCAAATCGAGTTCCTGCGAGTCGAACGGGACATGAGACCATTTCTGGATAAATTCCGGGTCGAAAATAAATCCGTAGTCGCTCATGCCGCAATCGTCGAATACCTCCGAATAAAGCACATACAGCTTCCCGAACTTCGATTTGATTTCCGAGAAGTCGATGCCCCATTGTACCTTATCTTCGCGGGCCATCACCACTTTGGTCATCTCTATCTTATTGATACGGCCGATAAACGAAGAACCGCCAATCAACACCTTTCGTTTATTCCCTCCGTTCCCGGTAAAAGCCTGTCGCATCATATCGATCAAATCGTTCTGTGTCATCTCCACAGTAGGATTGTAGGTATAATGATTTCCGGCCTGCCACCAGATACCGCCCGTCAGCATCACATTCTCCTTTTTACGAGGGTCGAAAATCGTGTTCTTCACACCGAACATAAAACTCTTTTCCATACCCAATCGCATATCGTAAATAGCAGCTTCCTCGGCATCCGAGAAATCCCATTCGACCTCTTTATTCGCTATTTTTTGGAAAGTCGATTGCTCGATCTGCATTTTGAATATCTGGCAAAAATTCTGACTCTTGATAGGCAAAGCGGCGAATTGTGCCGTCTGCACATCGAGTTCCGTTGCCGCACGCCCCATACGGATAAGCGGCGTATTCACGGGAATAGACGGCACGCAGTTGGTCACCGAACCTATTTTGGAACCATTGATGGGATAGACGGTCAATGCCCCCGTATCTTCGTCTTTTGCGGCGATATAAAGCACCAAGTCGGCATTCGACATCTCCCCGTCGGGATCATACCCTTTTACCCCTTGAACCAACAAAGTTTCCGACACCTCGAATATGCTGTTGTCCACGGCATTGATAGTCGCCTTTTTATGCGAGTCGTTAACGGTCGATGCCCCGGGAGCCACATACGAGGCCTTCATATATGACTTGGTAGGTTTCACATCGACCGAATAATAATCGACAATCATCGACGAAGCCTTCCGCGAACCGTTCCACCGTGACAACTGATCGATAGGCGTGGACATCGGACGTATTTTCACGATGCGTTTATCCACTTCGCTACGCAACAGAGAGGGACTCCCTTCACGAACAATATCGGTCGTCAACGGTTCGTTGACTACGATTTTTCCGCCCGACATACCCGGCCCGATCGCCGCCAATACC
>ENA-OROD01002788-OROD01002788.1-human-gut-metagenome-genome-assembly--contig:-NODE-2788-length-12333-cov-4.004480_pt1 | contig 12333 bp, 14 predicted proteins | sample MGYA00242123_ERZ509038 | MGnify/ENA primary metagenome ERZ509038 (study PRJEB26280, sample SAMEA2338719) | human gut metagenome | biome: human gut; feature: human-associated habitat; material: faeces... | reverse complement strand
CTAAAAGTCCCATTCCAAGCTGTCCGCCTTTTTCGGGGAAGCAGTTGAGCTGACAGCCGTTCCCGATGAAGGGTACGAGCTCAGTCATTACGTTGTCAACGGTGCGGCGAACAACGGCGGCACCTTCACGATGCCTGCACGCGACGTTATGGTTACCGCAGTGTTCACAAAGGTCGCTGAACCCTCGGTCAACCTTGCGCTTAACGCCACCATCTATTATTCCAATAAGAAGTATCCGGATTATGCGAAGAACGGACCGCAGCACGCATTCGACGGAAAGATGAGTGATCGCGAAGCCGACAAGTGGCACGCTTCCGGCGTCAACGGTTGGGTTGCATTTGACATCCATACCACAGTTACAAATCCGATACTCAAGATTTATCATGCCGGTTCCGCAGGTGAAGATTCCAACCTGAACACTTCGTCATGGGATGTTTATATCCTTAACGAAAGGTATCTCACGGAAGAAGCGTACTTCAATATGGACAGATCCACGCAAAACCGAGTCTGCCAAATCGCATGGTTCTGGAAGAGGATTCATGTCACAACCGGCAATACCGCTGACATATCTGTCGACCATATTGATATGCCCGAGGCAAGGCGTTTGTTCAAAATCAACATGCGCAAAACGAATCAGACCGGGTATCCCTATCATCTCAATGTTTACGAAATTGAGATGTATGCCGGCAACTGATAAACCCTCCGAATTTGCCCGCTGCCCCTGCTTTTTACCGTAGGCAGCGGAACAAAAAGCGAAGCCTGAAGCCCGTTCCTGTTCAAAATGCAGGAGCGGGCTTCGGTGCTATTGACAGCGGCTCACGGATAAGTTATAATAGTAGTATCGATTTTTTACGGAGGGACGGACATTGAGTACCGATGACGACAACGGTAATCATGAGTGTCAGGGCGCGGTAACATACTGCTGCGTTTCAGCCGAGCATTGCTCCGGCGGGCATTTTCTGCCCGGTTTTTTCGTTATATATTCTGCATATGCTCAAATGCGTATCCGAAAGTTTTGCGTTCGGAGCGTTTTTTTGTTGCCCGCGTTCCCATCCCTGCAAATTCAACAAGGAGCAGTTTTGACCCAATGAACCACATTTCAATGATCGTTGCCATGATGATATGTATCATTCTTTCCGCATATTTTTCCGCAACGGAAACAGCTTTTTCGTCTCTTAACCGCACAAGGCTGCGTACAATTGCGGAAAAAGGCAACCGCCGCGCCGCGCTTGCGCTGCATCTTTGCGATAAATATGACAAGCTCTTGTCCACCATTCTTATCGGAAACAATATTGTTAACATTCTTGTGGCGTCACTCGGCACTGTGCTTTTCGTTGAATTGTACGGAAACAAGGGCGCAACAATTTCAACCGTTGTTGTTACAATCGTTGTTTTGATTTTCGGCGAAATCAGCCCCAAGAGCCTTGCAAAAGAGAATCCTGAAAAGTTCAGCATGTTCTCGGCTCCCATAATCAATCTTCTGATGATTGTTTTTACCCCGCTCACTCTGCTTTTCACCGGCCTTAAAAAGCTGCTTGCAAAGCTGCTCAAAACCGGCAGCGACAGAAAGATCACGCAGGAAGAGCTGCTGATGTTTGTTGACGAAGTTGAACAGGGCGGAAGCATCAACGAGAACGAGGGCTCCCTGCTCCGCAGCGCAATCGAGTTTAACGACGTGCAGGTTGAAGACATTTTGACCCATCGCGTTGATATTGAAGCGGTTGATGTTGATGAATCAAAAGACGAAATTGCAAAGATTTTTACCGAATCCGGACATTCGCGTCTGCCCGTTTACGAAGAAACGATAGATGACATCATCGGCATAGTTCACCATAAGGATTTTTACACGGACGGCGGCATTACGGAGCATTCCGTCCGCGAAATCATGACAAAACCGATATTCATCCCTCCGACGCTGAAAATAAGCAACCTCCTGAAGCTGCTGCAAAAGGAAAAAACTTATATGGCCGTTGTTACGGATGAATACGGCGGCACACTCGGCATCGTCACCATGGAAGATATCCTTGAGGAGCTTGTCGGCGAGATTTGGGACGAACACGATGAAATCGTTGAAAACGTGCGAAAACTCGGCGAAAACAATTATGACATCAACTGCGCAATGGATCTCGATGAATTTTTCGATATGTTTGATATCACGGATGAAACCGATTCATCGACTCTTAACGGCTGGGTTATGGAACACCTGGGAAGGATTCCCGATGTCGGCGACAAATTCAGCGCGCACGGCCTTGAAATCACGATAAAGGCTGCGGACGGGAGGCGCGTTAATGAAATCAATGTTGTTCACACCCCCGCTCAACCCGAAAAGGACACGAAATAAAACGGGCCGGCGGTCAAATCAACATGAATTTAAATCGGAGGTAAAACCACAATGAAATATAAAAGAGTACTGTTAAAAGTCAGCGGCGAAGCCCTTTCGGGCAAAACGCCCATTGATTTTGAAAAGGCCACGGAAACCGCACTGCAAATTAAAGCGCTTCATGATGCGGGCTGTCTGCTCGGTGTTGTTGTCGGCGGCGGCAACATTTGGCGCGGACGCTCCGGCGGAACAATGGACCGAAGCCGCGCCGATAACATAGGCATGCTTGCAACCGCCATGAACGCACTCGCTCTTGAGCAGGCACTCATCGACCTTAACGTTCCCGTTCGCGTGCTTTCCGCTGTTTCAATGGATATGTTTATGGACAGTTATTCCGCACGCGAAGCGAACAAGTCCGTTGACGCCGGCACGGTTGTTATCTTTGCCTGCGGTTCGGGCGCGCCTTTCTTTTCCACGGATACGGCATCGGCACTCCGTGCTGCTCAGATCCACGCTGACGCACTGCTGCTTGCAAAAAATGTTGACGGAATATACACCGCCGACCCGAATGTCTGTGCGGAGGCAAAGCGTTATGCCCGCATCAGTTACGATGAAGTCATTACAAAAAACCTCAAGGCAACCGACTTAACGGCAATGAGTTTTTGCCGCGAATACAGCATTCCGATGGTGCTTTTCAAAATGCACTCCGCAGAAGCGCTTGTTACCGCCGTTAACGGCGAAAATGCCGGCACGATAGTTGATGCGCAGCCGGGATTCGAACTTGTTTAAATTAAACGCTGCTTCGGCGGCAGTCAAACTCACAAGCAGCATCAATCGGAGTTGCCCTTGCGCAGTCAATTTGCGAATTTTGCCGCAAAAATACAAAAAAACACCCCCGACTGCGGTTGACAATGCCGCGGCGTTAATATAAAATAATACAGTTAATTCATTCTTCAAGAGGAGGATTTACCATGGATATTATCGAAACCGCACAGGATAAAATGAACAAGACCATTGCAGTGCTCAACAGGGATCTCGGCTCCCTTCGTGCAGGCAGAGCAAACCCCAAGCTGCTTGACCGCATCATGGTTGACTATTACGGCACGCCCACTCCCATTAACCAAATGGGCACCGTCAGCTCACCCGAACCGCGTCTTCTTGTTATCTCGCTGTGGGATGCTTCAATGATCTCAGCCGCGGAAAAAGCAATTCAAAAATCCGATCTCGGCATCAACCCGTCGAACGACGGCAAGCTCATTCGCCTTGTTTTCCCCGAACTTACCGAGGAACGCCGCAAAGAGCTTGTTAAAATCGTCCGCAAAAAAGCCGAGGAATCCAAAGTTGCTGTCCGTGCAATCCGCCGCGAAGCAAACGAAACCATCAAAAAAGACTGCAAGGACGGCACTATCACCGAGGATGACCAGAAGAGGCTTGAAGAAAAGGCTCAAAAGGCCACCGACAATGCCATTAAAGAAATTGACCGCATTGCAAGCGAAAAAGAGAAGGAGCTTCTTGCAGTTTGATGAACATACTCGGTTATCCGCTTGATCGGGCCGCTGCAATTCTTGAGCGTGCGGGCTACCGCGTTGAAACGGTCGAGGCACGTTCACGCAAGGGCGTTGAAGGCGACTCCAAACGTGTTGTGCGCTGCCTTCCCCTGCCCGGTCGCAGCATTCCGACAGTTCAGCTTGTGTTTTGTGAATTCAAAACAAACGTCGATTCCCTCCGTGCGGAGGATGCGGCGGACGCTGAATCAACCCATTGAGAATACGCGGCTGCTGCAGGTTCTCGGCTTGCAGCAGTCTTGTTATCGTATTTTTTGATGCTGCCCGGGCGTGGTGCCTGTTCCGGCCGCCTTTATGTTTTATGAAGATTTATCCCAAATTCACAAATGAAGAACTTGCCGCACTTTCACTCGGCGGCGAACTGCCGCACCATGTCGGCATAATTATGGACGGCAACGGCCGTTGGGCAAAGAAACGCCTGCTTCCGCGCAGTGCGGGACACCGTGCGGGAATGGAATCCCTGCACCAAATCGTCCGCACAACGCATTCCCTCGGAATCGAGGCTCTCACGGTCTATGCATTTTCAACCGAAAACTGGGCTCGCCCCGCAGCCGAAATCGATGCATTGTTCAAGCTCCTCTCCGAATATTTTTATAAAGAAATCGACGAGCTGAACCTGAACGGCGTCCGGATACGCACCCTCGGCGAGCTTTCGGCATTTAAACCCGGACTCCGTTCCCTCATGGAGGATGCCGTTGAAAGAACAAAGCATAACACCGGCCTCTGTTTCAATATCGCCGTTAACTACGGCAGCCGTGACGAAATCGTTCATGCTGTCCGCCGCATTGCAGCGGAGGGCATTGCACCCGATGCCGTTACCGAGCAAACAATAGCAGACAGGCTTTATACGTCAGGACTGCCCGAACTTGATCTCATCATCCGCACCGCCGGTGAGGAGCGTTTGTCCAACTTTTTGCTTTGGCAGGCCGCATATGCCGAGTTTGTTTTTTCAAAAACGCTGTGGCCCGATTTCACTCCCGAGGTTTACTTTGGTTGCCTGCGCGAGTTTTTGAATCGAACCCGACGCTTTGGCCGTGTGCTTTGATTTTGCGGGAGTTTTGTTCAGGTTTGCGCCGTTTTGCGGCTCCTTTCAGCGCAGCCGCAGAATAATTTTGATTTAAGGATTTTGTTTTATGAAAGATTTGCCTGTTCGCACTTTAATCGCCGTTCTGTTAATCGGTCTGCTCTGCCTCGTTGCTTGGTTCGGGGGCTGGGTTCAGGCGGCTGTTCTCGGACTTTTCACAGTTGCAGCTGTCTATGAAATGTTCACGATCTTTGTCAAAAGAGGAATTCGCCCCGCCGTGCTTCCGCAAATTCTGCTCGGCGGCTCAATGTTCGCCGTAATGTATAAATTCGGCGCAAGATTCATTCTTCCGCTGGCGGCTGCCGCATTTGTTGCAATCATGGTTGAAAGAATCCTTAACGCGCGGCGCACAAATGAAGATCTTATCGCTTCGCTTGCGCTGCTCGTCTACCCCGTGTCTCTGCTTGCCTGCTTCGGACTTGTCGGGTTCGGCCGAAACGATATTTCGCGTGCAGCATTCCTTTGCATTTTTGCCGGTCCCTGCATGGCGGACAACACCGCATACATGGTCGGTTCACTGTTCGGCAAGCACAAACTCTGCCCCTACATCAGCCCTAATAAAACTGTTGAGGGCGCAGTAAGCGGCGTTGTCGGCGGTGCTCTCGGCGGCGTTATTGTCTATTTTGCTCAAAAACTCTGGGGACTTGACGTTTCTCTCGTTACTCTTATTGCAGTATGCTTCATCGCGGGCATCGTTGGGCAGTTCGGAGATCTGCTTGCATCCACATTCAAACGCTGGGCAGGTGTTAAAGATTACAGCAATCTTTTCCCCGGTCACGGCGGCGTGATGGACAGATTGGACAGCGCAATGGTCGCTGCGCCAATCGTTGCGGTCGCATTTGCATTTTTCATTTAATATGCATCAAGCGGATGCCGAACAGTCGGTCTGCTGATTGCCGCAGCCCGCTGCAAAGGCGGCATGTCCGCTCCGTTGTTGTTTACGGATTTTTCCATTGGGCTTACGCAGAAAAACTTCTCGTTGTACGGAGGATCAACAAATGAAAAAAATCGCCGTTTTCGGTTCAACCGGTTCAATCGGAACACAAACTCTCTCCGTGGCGGGCTTTCACCCGGATGAATTCGAAGTTTATGCAATAGCTGCAAACAAAAACGCAGAGCAGGTGGTTCGCAGCGCAAATGAGTTTCACCCGAAGTTCATCGGCATGTATGACGAAGCCGCCGCGCGCGAAGTTTCCGAACGCTGCCCCGGCATCACTGTTGTTTCGGGCGGCGAAGTAAACTCGCTTGCGGCTCTTTCCGAAGTTGACATAGTTGTGAACGGTGTCAGCGGCTTTGCAGGACTGTTCCCGCTGCTTTCCGCACTCCGTGCAGGAAAAACCGTTGCGCTTGCAAACAAAGAAAGCATTGTTTGCGGACACGTTGTTGTGAACCGCACTCTCGCCGAATTCGGCGGAAAAATACTTCCGGTTGACAGCGAACAGAGTGCAATTTTTCAATGCCTTGCCGCAGGCCGCAGTGAGGATGTTCGTTCGCTTATTCTGACAGCATCCGGGGGTATGTTCCGCAACGCTTCGGCCGATGAACTTGCCCGTGTAACGCCGCAAATGGCGCTCCGTCACCCCACGTGGAGCATGGGCGGAAAAATCACGATTGATTCATCCACGCTGTTCAACAAGGGACTTGAGCTTATGGAGGCCGGGTGGCTGTTTGATATTGAACCGAATCGAATCGAAATCCTTATTCACCCGCAGTCCGTTGTGCATTCGATGGTCGAATTTTGCGACGGTGCAGTGTTTGCGCAGATGAGCCCTCCCGATATGCGCCTTGCGATTCAGTATGCGCTCACCTATCCGCACCGCATCACTTCTCAGCTTCCGCGCCTTGACCTTGCAGAGCTGCATTCGCTCACGTTCGAAAAAACCGACTGCACACGATTCCCCGCAATTTCTCTTGCATATGACGCTTTCCGCGACGGCAGCAGTCTGCCCATCGCCTACAATTCCGCCAACGAAACGGCCGTTGAGCTTTTCGTTCGCGGCTGCATCGGTTTTACCGACATTGCAAAATGTGTTGAATACTCAATGGAAAGAATTCCCCGTGAAAAAATCGGCTCCGTTGACGACATACTTTATCTTGATAAGGAAGCCCGCAGGTTGGCCTGTGAATGCTTCGGAAAGGAAACATTATGACAATTGTTTACATACTTCTTGCGATACTTATTCTTGAGCTGCTGATTTTCCTGCATGAGCTCGGTCATTTTACGGCGGGCAAACTGCTCGGTTTCCGCATACTCGGCTTTTCGCTCGGATTCGGTCCGGCTCTTTTCAAATTCAAAAAGGGCGAAACCGAATACTCTCTTCGTGCATTTCCCGTGGGTGGTTTGTGTCAGTTTGACGGTGAAGATGAAGAAGCCTTGGAGAACGACCCGCGCCGATTCAACGCTCAGCCCGTTTGGAAGCGTTTTATTGTTATTCTTGCCGGTCCGTTCATGAATATACTCACCGCCTTTCTTATCGCGTTCGTGTTCTATCTCTGCAAACCGATGCCGGTTTACGCTGTTGACCCTGTTACGCATTACGAGGTTCCGATCGTTGCTTCAGTTAAAGAAAACAGTCCCGCAGAAAAGGCCGGATTGAAAAACGGTGACGTCATCATTGCAATCAACGGTCAATATCCGACCGAAACGGCTGACACGGACATTTACTCCTCTGTTTCCGCACTTATCGGTGCCGCAGGCAATGATTTTGTTATGACTGTTGAGCGCAGCGGAGCGCAGCTGGATCTTGCCGTCGGCGACGCCTTCAACTCAACTGAAAACAGAACCGTTATCGGCATAACGATAAGCGGGCTTGTTGAGGACTACCGGCATTTGAACGTTCTTCAGGCGGCAGCAGGTTCCGGGGAATACCTCGTTCTCATCGTGAAAGCAACAGCCCAGGGCATTGCGGGCATGTTCAAACACGGCATACACAGCGGAGATATTTCCGGCGTTGTCGGAACGGTCGGAATCATGGTTGATGTTGCGCGGGAATCAATGATTAATCTTGTCAATATCGCTGTGATCCTTTCGCTCAGTCTCGGGTTGTTCAACCTTATTCCGTTCCCCGCACTCGACGGCGGAAGGCTGCTGTTCCTTTTGATAGAAGCAATTATCCACCGTCCGCTGAACCGCAAGGTCGAAGCAATCGTAAACGCTGTTGGACTCGCCCTGCTGTTCACACTTATGATAGTTGTTACAATCAGCGACGTTGTGGGACTTTTCAGATAGTGCGGATCGCAGTGCATTGTTCGTAAAGATTCAAAGAGGTCTGATATGAAACTTCTTATTCTTGTCGGCAGCGGTGCTGTCGGAAAGATGACCGTCGGGCAATCAATCATGAGAAAAACGGCACTGCGCCTTTTCCACAACCATATGATGATTGAACCCGTCATTGAGATTTTCGGCGAGTATAACCACTCCGTTGTTGCAAAACTTCGAAGAACGATTTTTGAAGAGTTTTTGAAAACCGAACGTGAAGGGTTGATTTTTACCTATATGTGGGCTTTCGATTGCCCTGAGGACGGCGATTACATTCGTTCCGTTGCGGAGCTTTTTTGCTCACAAGGCGCAGAAATCTATTGTGCAGAGCTTGTTGCGCCTCAATCCGTCAGGCTTGAACGAAACCGAACGGAAAACCGCTTGCGGCATAAGGCCTCCAAACGCGATTTGAATTTTTCTGAGGAAAGGCTGCGGCATGAAGACAGCAAGTACCGCTTGGTAAGCAATCCCGGAGAGATCCCGTTTGAGAACTATATTCGAATCGACACATCCGAACTCAGCGCGGATGAAACCGCGGAAAGGATAATCGACGCATTTTCAATTCCGCAAACCTGTCAAACCGGCAAGGAATGATTCCCCGCTCGGCGCATTAAATTATATATGGCAAAACAAACATCGGCAGCCCCTTAGACAGGGAACTGCCGATGTTTTCAGTTGCTTATGTATATATAAATCACACCGAGGCTTCGGCAGCAGTCGCTGCGGAACGCGCTGACCCGATTTCGGTGAACAGTTTTTTGAATGCCGTAACCCTGCTTTCTTTTTTAAAAATCACTGCATTCATCCCGTCCGCAACTGCGGTCACGGCATTTTTTGCGGTCAAAATCGGTATTTCCGGAAGTTCGCGGCTGAAACACTCCGCAAGGCCGAATTGCAATGCGCCGCCTCCGATCAGCGTTATTCCCGTATCAAGAAGGTCGGCGGCGGCCTCCGGCTGCAAAGCCTTCACGGCATCCTTAACAAAGCGAATGAGCGCCGTTTGCCCTCTTTGTGCAGCCGCCCGCAGCTCCGCGCCGTTTGCGCGTACCGTTTGCGGCAAACCGTCGTCGGCCGAACGCCCCTCAATATCAAAGCTCAGTTTATTCAGGTTCTGTTTAATTATTTCCGCCATGCGCTCACCTATCAGCAGCCTGTGTTCATCGCGGAACCAATTTTGAATCGCCCTGTCCACAGCCGCGCTGCCCTCATTCGAAAACCCCTGCCAAAGCATTCCGCCGTTTGCGAATGCGGCACAGGTCATTGTTTCCGCTCCGATGTTCACAATCATATGTGCCCTGTCCGAAAACAAATCCGCATCAGCCCCTATTGCACCCATCAAAAGCGGATCATGCACCTGAAGCGCACGAAATCCCGCAAGACGTGCCGCCTGTTTGAGAGCATTTTGCTTCACCGTGGGCAGCATATGCGGTATCGCTGCATGCAGCTCAATCGATGCCGTTGTACGCTTGCCGGTTTTTTCGCATGCAAGCCGACCGAGCAGCATCGCAAGCATACGCGTGTTTGCCGCCGCACCATCGCGAACAGGCCGAATTACACCGCTGCGATGCAGCAGTGCTGCATTGCCCGCTGCGGCAACCGTGAGTTTTGCCCCCGCTTCAAGAGCGATTGCCGTTTCCTCCGCCGCAACTTGCCCCCGAGCAACACATTTAATGCATTTTGAACCTATATCCGCTGCAAAAACGGTTTTGAACATCTTTGAACGACCTCCGAAACAATTCCTTCTCGGCACGAGGAATGCATTCAGTCTTTGCACTCCCTGTCCCTATAAGAAATTATTCCCTTTTTTGCAAAGAATAACCCGTTCCGATTCAAAAATTTTCGGTTTTTTTGGCTTTTTACGGCAAAGCAAAGTGTTCCGCACCGCCGAGTTGCCGCACACGGCAGAAACCTTTCTCACTTACTCTATTCGATACGTTCGTAAAAACCGTGTGGTAATATCCCTATTTTTTTAAGCATTTTGTACAGTACGGGAATCGGCATGCCGATAACCGTGAAATAATTGCCCCGAATTTCGCGGACAAACATGCCGAACGGCCCCTGTATGCCGTAAGAACCCGCCTTGTCCAGCGGGTCGCCCGAATTCACATAATCTGCTATCTCGTCGGGAGACAGAGTTTCAAACGTGACCTCCGTAATGCTGCATTCAGTTTGAATTTCCGCTTTTTCCTGAATGCTGCATTCAGTTTGAATTTCCGCTTTTTCCCGAATGCTGCATTCGGTTTGAATTTCCGCTTTTTCCCGAATGCTGCACTGAGCGGCGGCGTTTTCATCAGGGATATCCGCAATCACGGACACTCCGGTGAAAACTCTGTGGGTTTTTCCGGACAGCATTGAAAGAATGCGCACTGCATCCTCCGCATCTTTGGGCTTGCCGATAATCACGGGCTTTGTTCCCCCCTCCTTTTGAAAAGCAACGACCGTGTCGGATCCGATAACCGCAAAATCCCGCCGCCCCGCCGCAAAAAGACGGTCAAACACGTCTTTCGCCTTGCGAAACGAAAGAGCACGAACAAAACTCTCCGGGTCATTTTCATCAATCGTTTCATCAGCATTGCTGACAATAATCTCATAGTCATATCCGCACATTGTCAGCAGCTCGCGCCTGCGCTGTGAGCCGCTTGCAAGAACAAGTTTCATAGTCATTTTCCTTACGTTGTATAAATTTCGGAATACTGTATACGCGGTTCGCACGTATTTGTCGCATTTTACATTTTATTGTCAAATCAGACTTTTTCAATACGTCTCGTTCTGCGTTTGCCTTCGGGCAGGGCTATAATACCAGTATTGCCGATGTATTTCAAGGGCTGCTTCCCCGTTTTAAAAAAAATTCAAAATTTTTTTCATTGAAGTGGTGAAAGGTGTTGATTTGTGGGGCGATTGATGATATAATCAGCACATATCCCACGATACGGGTAATGCATTACATAGTAAACGCCGAATCCGGCTTATTCTGCAATAAAGACCATGAATTCCGCGCTTTTTGCAGAAATGCGGATTTTCGGTGTACTCAATCGAAATTAAGGCGGTGTCGACATGCTGTTGGGGCAATCCAGAAACAATTTGGACTCCAAGGGGCGAATTTTCGTCCCCGTTAAGTGGCGTCCCGACACCTCCGATCACGTTGTTGTTCTTATCGGATTGAATCCTGCCGATGTCAAAAAGGAAGAAAGATTCCTTCAGATTCTTCGGTACGAAAAGTTTGTTGAATTTGCAAAGGATCTAACCTCCTCGCGTCCCTCCGATTTATCCCTCATGCGTGCCAAGCGAAAGATCTTTTCAAGCGCGGAAGAGTGTACCCTTGACAAGCAGGGACGCATACTGATTCCGCAATGGCTTGCAAAGTATGCAAACCTTAAGGATGAGGTTCTGCTTTGCGGCGTTGAAGATCGCATTCTCGTTTGGAATCCAGATGATTTCGAGGCAGCGGAAGCCGACTACACGCTTAATGAGCTTTGCTCCGATGTTCAGAATTATTCCGATAAAACTCCCGGTAATTCTTCTGCGGCATCGCTCATATCATCCGCATTCGGAGGTTAATAAAAGATGCTCAATGATATAAACACAAGCTCTTATCACACCCCAATAATGCTTCCGCAGGTTCTGTCCCTGCTGCGTCCGGAACGCGGCGGAACGGAGCAGTTCGAGCATCGCGTCGAAATCCGGGTCCCCCGGCTCGATCGCAAAATGCGCCTCATCCCCCTGCCAGACGGAGTAATCGCCCTCGATCGACGTGCAGTCGGCAAGATCAACGAGCGGATAGCGCTGCGCAAGCGTCCGCGGGCGCGTGTAAATCAGAGCAAAGGCGGCGGCGCAGAGCACGATCGCGGCAAGAACGGCGGCTTTGACCCTCTTTTTCATGGCGTGACCTCCTTGTTTATATACCACTATTATCGCAAAAGCGCCGCGGAAAGTCAAGCATATCTGGTAAGAATCCCCGCTGCGCTCCCTTGACAAAGGCGGCGCTTCGCGGTATCCTTGTCCCGGTATTTTGTCGAAAAACGGAGCGAATTTTTATGGAAAAACACGTTTCTCAGTCTATGATCGAGCAGGTTTACCGCCTGCGGCCGGAGCATCTGAACGGCGG
>ENA-OROD01002786-OROD01002786.1-human-gut-metagenome-genome-assembly--contig:-NODE-2786-length-12344-cov-2.477012_pt1 | contig 12344 bp, 10 predicted proteins | sample MGYA00242123_ERZ509038 | MGnify/ENA primary metagenome ERZ509038 (study PRJEB26280, sample SAMEA2338719) | human gut metagenome | biome: human gut; feature: human-associated habitat; material: faeces... | reverse complement strand
GTCAATTTTCTTTTTTATTAATCCTGTAGGAATACATATTTTCCCTCTCTTCTCATCTAAGTACAAATAATTATCTATATTTTTAGTTACATCAAACTCTATATCCGCAAGCTCTTTTTCTTCATCAACTTTCTTTTGTGATTTTGTGCAGCACCCTACAATAATTGTTACAAGGCCAATAATAAATCCCACATAATATATATCCTCAACTTTATCCCCTTCTTGAGTAACTGTTCCAATTATTACACATATTAAAGTGATTAACACTCCAAACATAATAACATGTTTCTTTTTACTTTTCTTTGTATTATTATGATTCATGTTTATTACCTCCAAATTGTTATAAATAATTTATCACGTTTTATTATCACACTAACTCATTTATCCTTACTTATAATCTATTTTAAATAAGATTTTTATTTTTTTAGCTTCTTATATCCAAGGAAACCTCCACCGCCTAGTGCTCCTAATGCTATAATTGCTCCCAGTGGGTTTGAACTTTTTGAATTAGTATTTGAAGTTTTATTAATACTATTTTGATTTGCTACATTATTTATTATATTATTCTCTTCTTTTTTATCTTCAGTTACTAATATTGCAATTGAATCTGTTTTTTTATTTGCCGTACCTGCTGTTATATATGCTTTTCCTTCACCAATTGCTGTTATTTCTCCTGTTAAACTAACTTTAATTACATCTTCGTCACTTGTTTCCCAAGTTACCTCTTTATTTGTTGTATTTTCTGGCAAAATACTAACTGATAATTGTTTGCTATCTCCAACTTTCATTTCTTTTATAACTTCATTAATTTCTATACTTTCTGCTTCTATTATGCTTGGAATAGACTTTTTGGTTTCACCACTTAAATATGTTGTGGAGCTTGTACTTTTAGTAGATGAAGTTGAACTACTACTTGAGCTACTAGATTTAGAATTTGTTTTTGTACTCTTTTTAGTTGTTTTGGAAGAACTAGATGAGTATGGGCAAACTCCATTAGTATGTAAGTGTGCTGGATGTCCACCACAATGATAATGATAACTACCTAACCCACTTACGTTATTTTTGTCTTTATGCCCACCTTTTGAATCTGTTCCTCCTGAATGTGCAAATGTTATATTACACATTGCTCCTAATAAAATACAAATTGAAACAACTATTATAATCTTTTTGCTCTTATATTTCATATTTATATTCCCCCTAAAATATAATTGCATAAAAATTATATAATAATTTAATTGCAAATTTTGTCGAACAATAATGCAAAAAGCAGAAAATTTAATTTTCATTAAACTTTCTGCTTTCTTTTGGTTCTTATATAAAATTATTTTTATTTTTTATATTTTCAACTAATTTAACACACTTTTTATAAACTTCAGATGTCTCTCTATATCTATTTTTTATATCTTCTAACCTTTTATTATAGCCCACATCATTTCCATATTTATCTATTTGCATATCCGCTTGATTTAAAATATCCAAATATATAGATTCATACTCAATGTCTATCTCTCCATGAAAATATATTTCTCTCCAATATTTATATTTATTTCTTTTTAAAATTTTCCCACCAATTTTATTATGTTCTATTTTATTAGTTACGAATTCATAACCAATATCATGATTTAATCCTATAACAAAGCAATCATTTATTTCTTTCTCACTTAATCCTAAAGTTTTTGCTATTTCTTCCATTTTTCTTGCAACTGCTAAAGAATGCTTTAGTCTATCTTCATCCATTTTTTATCTCCTTATCTATCCATTTTAAATATTCTTCATTTATACTTGTAATATTATATACCGCAAACTCAAAGCATTCATAACTATGTATACTTTTAATTATCTCATATATCTCTTTTAGGCATTTTTTCTTAGTTTTCATTTGAAGTAAGTATTCTTTTGAATTCTCTCTTTCATTATTCCAGTTCCAACTGCTTTCACTTTCTATTATGTGACAACTAGCAACTAATTTCTTGTCTAGTAATTCCTTTGCAATTTTACTTATTTCATTTTTGTCGTCATTTGCAGTTTCTAACATACAATATTCCAAAACGATTACCTCCTTAGCTAATCTTTTATAGCATTTTCTATTTATCATACAAAATCATTCCTGCACCAAGTTCTTCATTAGGTCTTGATACAAATCCAAATTTCTCATAAAAGCTTTCTTTTCCTTTTGATGCCCCTAAATATGTTCTTATTTCTGGATTTATTTTCTTATATTCATTAATCTTTTCTATTAATTTGTTCATTATACCTGTTCCTATTTTTTTACCTTGATATTCTGGAATTACCATTATATCTTGTATGTATAAAAATATTGTTTTATCTCCAATAATTCTTCCATATCCAATTAGCTTATCCACATCATAAACACAAAGTGAGTATAATGTATTTTTTAAAGCTACTTCGATAATATTGTTTTCTCTTGTTCCCCAACCTACTGATTCTGTTAGCATATTAAATTCAGTAACTGTTGGAGTTTTTTCAATATAATTTATTTGCATATTTTTTCTCCTATACCTCTTTTCATTATCTACTAGAAAAAATTTAGTTGTTTATTATTTTTTATTTGTGCTAAAAATTCTAATTTCTTTTGACATTTTAAATTTTTCTGCATGTTTGTTGTTCTTTCTGTGGATATTATAGCACCTTTTCTCAAAAAAATAAAACATCTAGCACTATGAGCTTAATTGGTTGCATCGTAAGCCTTAAACTCACGACCTTCGGGTTATGAGAATTTGATTGTGATTTTTGAGGAATTTTGTTAACTTGAGTTTTTATTAGTTTAAATAGGGTTAGAGCAAATTGGTGAGATTATGAAATAGGTTAAAATTGGTTGTTTTTTGCAACGATTGTCACCAATTTGTCACCAATAATTTTTAATAAAAATGGAGGTTTTAACAATGAATAATTTTAGAGAAGTTAATAATGATATTTTAAAAGAATGGTTAATTTTTAGAGAGGATGACTTAGCATCACTAAAGTGTGATGAAGATAGAAAACATTTTGTTTATTTTGATGAGATTAGTGCAAACATTTTAAGAAATGTTCCTAAGGAGAATAAAAAATATGTACAGAAACAATTAAGTAAATTGGATGAGAATTTTATGGATTATATTTTTTATTGGAATGAGAAGTATTATAGAAATGGTTTTGTCGATGGTGTGCAGTTAATTGGTGGATGCTTCAGTGAATAATATTATAAAAGGCGAGAAAGTTCTCGCCTTTTATATTGAATTTATTTTATTTTTAATAAGATTAACATCTTTATTATCTTCAATATGTTTTATAGTAGATATGATTTTATTTTGGCATTCTGGAGACCAATAAATTTTTAATTTTTCTTTTGCTCTAGTTATTGAAGTATAAAAAATACTATGCGTAATTAATTCATCAATTTCATTTGTTATTATAATTTTTACAGAATTATACTCTAAGCCTTGTGATTTATGAATAGAAACTGCATATGCAACTGAGAAAGGTACAATTGTTGCTAGATCAGAATCATTATCCTCATCAGCATTTCTATACTTATTGACATAGAATTTTACAATTGATTTATTATTTTCAGATTCTCCTACCAATTCTAAATCTAAAAATTGTATTTCTAATTCATTAATTACTTTATCTATTTCTACTGAAAACCAAAATCTAAACTCATCTTCTTCTATATCTACAATTTTGCCTTTTAAGTTATTATATATTACTGGTGAAAATCTATTAGTATCTCCAAATATAATTGGGTCTCCCACTTTATAAGTACCTAAATCTAAAACTATTGACTTGTTTTTATTCTCATTTTGCAAATAGTAATTTATGCTATTTATTCCATATAATCCATCATAATTTAGACAAAGTATAATTTCATCTTCATCCTGCTTTTTAAATATTTCTTCACTAATTTCTTCCGAAAATTCTTTCTTTACTAACATTTCATCCACTCTATCATCGCCATTTCTAACCAATTCCCATAAATCTAACAATTCTTGTTTTGTACTTCTCCATGTAAAGTTTAATTCAAATACCGATGTTGGATTTACTAATTTTTTTGATAATGTAAACCAGTTTCCAAATGTAATAGATTCAATCTGGTAAATATCTCCAGCAAGCAATATAGCACTAAAATTTGCCTTTTCTAAAATTTGTCTCATATCCGAATTACTAATTGTACTACATTCATCAATAATTAAAATGTCACATTCAGTATTATTGTTGGATTCACTAATAAATTTATGTACTGTCATAAAATCAGCATTTTGATTATTTACATTACTTTTTAGGTTTTCAACAGCAGAATTTGTATTGGCTAAGCATATTTTTCTTTCATTACTATAAAAATATGTCAAATGTTTAATTAGAGTAGTTTTACCTGTTCCAGCAGCCCCATATATTAGCGCAACTGTACTATTTTCATACATATTTAACAATATATTTTCTTTTTCTTGGCAATTAATTAAGTAATTTCCTTGATTTATAAAACTTTGAAATGATGCTTTATAGCCTCTTATTCCATGATTTGTCAAGGAGTTCAACTTATTAATTATATTAATAGTATCATCTTCATATCCATGAATATATAAATTATTATTTTCTATTACCAAACACCTATTAGGTTTATGTTTATAATAAATTTTATTATTATAAGAATTGACCAATGTATGAATATCTCCAAATTTTCTAACCTCATCTATACTTGTATATAATTTATTATTTTGCTCTGTATTCTTTTTTATATAACCTGCTAATAATTCATCACTTCTACCTTCTATAGGGACTATATCTATCAAATCATATATTGTTGGATTATGATTTATTAATGATGATGCATATGGCATTTCCTCAAATGGAATGCACCCAAATTGCAAGTATAAGTTCGATAGAATAGAACAGCTATCCAATGCAAGTTGATCCTTTATAATCCTATTATTGCAATTATATAATAAATATCTTAGTACAACATGTCCTTTACTATTATTTTTTATATAATATCTACAGTTATCAATCAAATCCAATATTCCAGTTGTTGTTGAATTACTTTTTATTTTTTCTTTTATTTTATCATAATATATATCATTTATTGTTGCTAAATCTAATAAACTATATTGTGCTTTTGTTAGTAAGCTCATAACTTCTGTATATTCTTTGTTGTTAGCTTTATATTTTTTATTAATTCCAAAAACCTTATAAAAATTATTTATTTCACATTCTCTTATAGCAACAGACCAGTTGTTTATTATATTTATTGCCATGTCTCTTCCAAGAATATTTACTTTTGCTTTAACAATAGACAACTTTATTGAATAATTTGGCATAATATGCATTCTAGTAAATGCTATAATTTTATCATACTTATTAACCTTATCTTTAGCTGGTGACAAAGTAACTTCATAATATATTTTTCCATTAACAAAAAAAGTTTTTAATTTTTGTACATAATATTTATCTCCACTGAATTGATCAGATGTATTAGTTGGAACCTTTTTTATTACATCAGCAACCTTTTTATAATAATCACTAAAAGTACTATCTAAATCAAGTGGAAAATCAGTTATATTATTTAGAATATCTATGTTATACAATATCTTCATATAATCCTTCAATAATATTAGATATTTATAGTATTTAAGCATAAGTCTTTCTGCAGAATCATCGTTTTCTATATAGTGTGATCTTGATATCTGCAGATAATAATGGAATCTTTCAATAAATTTTATTTTTCCCCTACTTTTTATATAATCTAATGCAATTCTAACAGTTCCATTGTCGTAATTAATTGTTTCTGTCTTTCCAGTTAAATATATCTTAACAGCAATATATTCTACAAAAGTTCTTAATGCATTTAATAGGTTTTGAGATAAGAATCCTCGATCATCAGCAGAAAATCTATCTATATTTCGTTCAATATTTGAATTAGCTTCCATTATTTTTTTATCTATACTATTAAAATCATATTTTTCTTCAATTTTTATCATATTAATTAATCCCTTCTCATATAATGTAAAAAGCAAAATAATTCTGTAATATATAATTACTATTATTTTGCTTTTCTTTAGTTTATTTATTTCCAATATAATATTTAATTATCTCTGTGTATTGATCTTGTGCATTTAAACAAGTATCAATTAAATAGCCTTTTTCTTTATTAGTTTGATATTGATTTAGTCCTCTATAATAAAATAGTTTTTCTTTATCTAAAATGATAAATGGTACTATATTATTTTTTAAGCATTCTTTAAATGCAATTATTCTACCAACTCTACCATTACCATCTTGAAATGGATGTATCTTTTCAAATTTTGCATGAAACCCTATTATTTCATTTATTGTTACTTGTTTTAGTGATTCATACCATTCTAGTAATTTTTTTATATCTCTTTCAACATTTTTAGGTTCTGTAGTTTTTAATCCTCCTACTTCATTAGCTAATCTTTTATAGTCTCCTACAACAAACCATCCTTTTCTACTATCTGATGTTCCTTCTTTTAATATCTTATGAAATTCTTTTATCATTTTTTCTGTTAGTTTTTTATCTGCTATGTCTAACATATAATCAACCAATTTAAAATGATTAGATGTTTCTAAAACATCATCTAAATCTGTTATTGAGTCTTTTTCTGCTAATAATGTATTAGTCTCATAAATATATCTAGTCTGATCTTCTGTAAGTTTACTTCCCTCAATATGATTAGTATTATATGCAAAAGTAATTTGAGTATTATGATATAAATTACCTTTTAATTTCATATTTTTTTGTTCTCTTAACACTTCTAAAATGTTTATTCTAGATATATCAAAATCATCTTCTTTAATTAATTCATCAACTGATATCTCAAACAATTCAGCTAATTTTTTTAATGATTCAATATTAGGTTCTAAAGTTCCTGCCTCATATTTGGAAATAGTTGCTGCTTTTACTCCTAATGTTTCTGCAATTTCACTTTGAGTCATTTTTTTATTTTCTCTATATGCTTTTATTTTTTCTCCTAACATAAAAACTCTCCTTTTCTTACAATAATATTATATCATATTATTTCCAAAAAAGAAAGTTTTTATTTTGATTTTATATAATTATTTCCAAAACAGAATTTATTTTATTATTTATAATTCTTTTAAGCTTTTTTCATTATTATTTTTTTATTTTTCAACTTCTATTTGAGCAACTTCAAAATCTACATTCTCAGCATTAAAAAACTTTATTAAATCTAATAATACACCTTTTGCTATGTTAGATTCAAATTTTTCTAAATCATTTGCAATATTCCTATTCTTTGCTGTTTCATCATTGAAAGTAAAAACATACACAAAATCATATTTTTTAAATATTTTTATAAAATCATCCTTACTAATTTTATTTTTTTCGTTTTCATTTAATTCTTCGTATAATTTTTCTATCTTTTCATAATTTCCTTGTAGTCTTGCATTTTGCAATATATTATATGAAAAAGTCATTTGATATGATAAATCTCTAACAGATGCATCAAACCCTCTTTTTATGTGCATCAAATATATTTTTTTATTGATTTTATCAATTTTAATTAAATCTGAAAATTCTATATTTTCTATTAACTTAGTATGAGAAATAATTGTACTGTTATCTTGTAAAAAGTTATCTTCCATAAATTTAGTCTCTGTTATACATACATTTTTTGGTTGTTGAGTCTTTTTATCTATTATGGTCTTTTTACCCCATTTATCTTTAATTAAATTTGAATTAATCTTTCCATTCATACTTTCATTTAGTTTTTTATTTAATTCTGATACATAGTCTTCTGTGATTTTAAACCATGTTCCTTCCATAAGAAAAAATTTGTCATTATCTTTTTCTATTTCTAAGCTTAATGATTTTATAAATTTAGAATTTGTAGATTCGTGTTCAATATCCTCTTCGAATGATATTATTCTAATGTTTTTAATTAATTTTTCAAAAGCTTGTCTATCTGCCATATCTATATTCTTTTCTATGCTAATGGCTGTTATAGCTTTTATTATGTCTTCTTTTTCAAAACTCTCTAGTATTTCATTTTTATTATTGTATTTTAAAATATAATTTCCAGCTAATAAAAAACTTTGATAATCATTATCACAAATATCATAGTAAAAAATTTCTTCTCCAATATAGTCTTTATATAACTTATCTATCAAAATTTTCTCTAATTCATCAATAGTATATTTATCTCTTTTGTTTCTACTATTTAATATATTTACCTTATTAAGATTATTTATATCTTGATTCATAATCTTATCAATTTTATCTATGAATTTATAGACTTCTTGTATATTAATAGATTTTGTAATTTTAAAATATGTTCTTGCTATACATTGAACTTTTTTTATTTCATTTTTCTTAAATCCTAACTTTTCTTCCAAAATTTTACTATCTAATTGTGCTATTATTTCCTTATAAATTTTACCAAATTCTTCATCCTCACTAATACTATAATCTACTCTAAACATTTTTGTAGTTGCCATTACACTTTTACTTACACTTCTTTCGCTCACACCTTTTATTTTTTTGCTGTTTTTGTCTATTAATCCTGATAAAATTTTTATTCCAAACAAGGAATCTAAATAGCTTTCAATTCTATGAAATGCAAATCCCCCTGTAATTGAATATATGTTATTATCATTATATAGAAAAACCATAAATGACTCTTCCTGTTTTTTACTTTCCAGCATACGCGAATTCTTATCTAAAATTTCTAGAAAAAACTCTCTCCATATTGTTGGTTTAGGAAAAGAAGGTTTATATGCCACTTTAGTTTGATATCCTTTTAAATCAATTTCAGAATCTTCTCTTAATGTTTGAACAATATAATCTTTATTCTCATCTAATAAAAAATTAACCATATCTTCTGTAGAATATGTTTTATCTTCAATATTTCCATCTGTATCAATATCTCTATTTTTCATTTCTTCTTCTACACTTCTTTTGTCTATATGATATATCGATATCTGCATATTACCTGCCATAATAATTACCCCCTTCCAATATTATCATACTATTAATAAAAAAAATGTCGAATATTGTAACAATTTATAAAAAAAGCAAAAATTTTGTATTTAATAAAATTTTTGCTTGAGTTTTCTATTTTTTTATTAATATTTCTTGGACAATTTTATTCAACTTACTCTTTATTAATTCAAAATCTTCATCTAAATTTAATGTATCAACAATAATTTCATTATTATTCATATTATATTTTGCAGATTTTATAAATTCCTCATCTGTCATTGCATATAAAAGCATTCCTTTTATTTTTCCAGTTTGATTTATATCTGCATTTTTAACATATGTAAAAATTTGATACAAATTATGAGATTTAAATTTTTCTCTATCACTCATGTAATTTTTTTGAAATATGCTAGAATAATATTTTGCATCTATTATTAATATTCTATCCTCATATTGCAACGTAATATCTGTAATCATATTTGGAAGCAATGCTAAACTTTCCTCTTGACATTCCACATTCCAATCAATATGTCTAACTGATGGCTTCAATTGAGGAAAATGGACTTTATAATATTCTAAAATAAATTTTTCGTATAATTTATGCATTTTTTGATCGTCTATAAAATCAGATAATACAATTTTTCCTTCATCTTGAGTTAGTATTGTACCATTTATTATAAGATAACATACATTTATCAATACTCTATAAGATATATTATTCTTACTAAATCTTATTAACCCCCAATTTATTCTTTTCAAATCTATTATATCAATGTCTCCTAAATACTTAACATTCTTTTTTAATTTTTCCTTTATTTGTATATTTTTAATCTTATTACTATTTATCAATAAAATAGCAGTGCTTTTTATGATTTTATTCATATAAGTATTAACTGAAAATTCATCATATTCACATATTACTCTAGTGGTATTCATTAAATTGGATTTTATTGTTTCATCAATATTTAGCTTTCCTTTTATTGTAGGAGTTTTTTCTCTTACCATAATATATTCATTTTTTAATCCTTTTTTTATCTGTTCAGTCAAACAAATGTTAAATATTTCACAAAATAAATCATATATTGAATCAAATTTTTCAGTGCTTAGTGATTTTATCTCTTTCTTTTCTAATCCCCTGAAAGCATATACCATCATCCAATAAATGTTTTTTATATTCTTAATCATTACTTAATACCCCTCTTAGTGTTTCTTTCCAATTATTACATTTATCTTCGTTTTCATACCAATATTCTTCTATTAGAGGTATTAAATCATATTCCACTATTGATTTAATTTTTTGGTTATCAACCTGATTTAAATTGCAAAAATATCTATAGCCTATATAAAATCCCTCTCCTAGACTTGGATCATTTTTTATATCAATATTTAATTCTTTGATTTTTTCAATTAATTTAGTCATTTTTTCATTTTGAAGTTTTCTAATATATTCTTCAAAATTGCTATTATTAAAATCTGGTTTAACTGTATAAAATGCAAATCTACTTCTTAATGCATAATCTATTAATGCTAAACTTCTATCTGCTGTATTCATCATTCCTATTATGTATAAATTTTTAGGTACAGAAAATAATGTTTTAGAATATGCTAATAATAATTCTTGTTCTCTTTTATCTGATTCAATTAACATTAATAATTCTCCGAAAATTTTACTTATATTACCTCTATTAATTTCATCTATTATGCAATAATATGAATTTTCAGGATCATTTTTAGCCATTTCACAAAATTTAGTAAAAGAACCCTTTTCAATTTTAAATCCTCCTTCCTCCTTTGGTCTATATCCTTCTATAAAATCTTCGTATGAGTAGCTTTGATGAAATTGAATGTTTAAAATCCTTCGTTCGTCTTTAGCACCTATAATAGAATAAACTAATCTTTTAGCCATAAATGTTTTCCCTACTCCTGGAGGGCCTTGTAAAATTATATTTTTCTTTCTTTCTAATAGTTCGACTATTTTTTCGTATTCTCCATTTTTTATAAAGACCTCTTCATTAAAATCCGCTTCTCTATATGCTTCTACTTTCATAATTTCACTAGGAACTTTTTCAATGTAATTTGTAAAATTATCTTTATTAAAAACAAAATAATAATTATTACTATTATCTATTCCTTTATATATACCATTATTAAAAGCCTCCTGAAAGTCTTCTATTTGTGCAAAACATGATTTTGAAGCACCATGATTCCTATTTTCCCATGCATTCCATGCAACTATAATAGGACTTCCTTCAGTATTTTCATATATTCCTAGTAATAAAGTCTTTCTTTCACTGGTTGAAAATCTATTAAAAGCTTCGTTATCACAATTTGATCCAATTTGTATCCTTTTTTCGCTCTCTCTTTCTCTTCCGCCATTTGAAATTCTCCAACAATATATATCCAAAACTGTTATTTTATTTTCTGAATCTAAAAGCCATCCCATATATGGTTGTTGTTGATTCTGAATCCATTCAAATTTATAATTATTTAAATTCAATGATTCATGTATGATTTCTTTTATCCTATCTTTTGTTGGCCCTACTGGATCTTCTGCATAATATTTCTCTCCATGTATTCCTAATTGATAATATTCTCCCATCACAAATACTCCTTATTTATAATTTATATAAGGAGTATATCATAAAAATATATTTCTGTAAATTCTATGTAGTAAAGTATTGTTTTTTTATTTCTTTTGCTATTATTTTAACTAATAATGGTGGAACAGCATTTCCAACTTGCCTCCATTTTTCTTTATAAGTTCCTAAAATTTCATAGTCATCATCAAATGTTTGAATTCTTTTTATTTCCTCAATCCTTAAAAATCTGTTTTTCCAGTGAAAAGGTCCCATATTATTAGATTGACTAGCTTGTATTGTCCAAGATGGCTTTTCAGGAGAAAGTTTTAGTAAAAATGACCAGTATCTTGATCTCCACTTAAATATTGGATTTGGATATCCTCTTTCTTTTGTAAAGAACAGATAGTTTTCTCCTGGAGGTACAAGTTTTAGTAATTCCTTATGTTTAGAACCTGCTTGCATATCTTTATCTTCTGGCAAATCATAATCTAAATCACCTATTGCCTCTCCACAAGTAACCCATTTCTTCTTTTTACTACCTTTTTCAATTTTTTCTGGATCACAATACTTTCCTTCAGGAAACACGAATTTTTCACCAAATTCTTTTTTTACGCCAACGCAAATAAAACGTTGTCTAATTTGTGGCACTCCATAATCTGCACAATTAATTACTTTATATGAAATTTTATAGCCTAACCTTTCTGATTCATCTTTTAATAAATTGAATGCTGCTTCATGTGGTTTATATACAAATCCAAATACATTTTCAAAAAAGAAAACTTTTGGATTTACTTCTTCTAAAATTCTAAAAT